>OGEP01003707.1_pt1 | contig 11091 bp, 11 predicted proteins | sample 1570721 | NCBI WGS metagenome assembly OGEP01 (sample SAMEA2582131, study PRJEB24529) | metagenome | biome: Human gut stool | place: China | collected 2011 | reverse complement strand
GGCAGTAGGTGGTATGCCTCAGGCAGTTGAAGCTTATATAGAGGGTAAGAATTTCTCGGAAATTGATATGGTCAAAAGACAGATTATATCATTGTATGAAGAAGATTTTAAAAAGATTGATGGTTCTGGAAGAATCTCTGCGTTATATCACTCAATTCCGGCACAACTTGCAAAGGATTCAAAAAAATACAGGATTACTGCGGCAATAGGAAAGAAGAATAATTCAAAAACAGAAGAATTATTGTATGAGCTGATTGATTCAAAGACTGTCTTACCTTGTTATAATTCAACTGATCCAAGGGTAAGCCTGACAGATACAAAGGACTTTGACAGTTATAAATTGTATCTGTCGGATACTGGATTATTTATTACATTAATGTTTATAGACCGTCCAGTCACAGAAAATAATGTATATGCGAAGCTGCTTTCTGATAAGCTGCCAGCTAATCTTGGCTATTTATATGAGAATCTTATTGCACAGATGATTACAGCAGCGGGAAGGGAACTTTATTATCACACTTGGGAAAAAGACAAAAGCACACATTATTATGAGGTTGACTTTCTGATTTCTGAGGGAAGTAAAGTAAATGCCTTTGAAATTAAGTCATCAGGGGCAGGAAAGCACGAATCTATAAAACAGTTTTATAAAAAATTTTCAAAGAATGTAAGTAAGATATATTTAATATCACAAAAAGATGTTGGAAAAGAAGAAAATTTAATGCTGAAACCATTTTATTTAATGCCATTTCTCATAAAGTAGATGACTATTTTACATTATAAAATACAGGAGTAAAAATTATGCCTAATATATTAATTGTAGAAGATGATATAAATATTAATAACCTTCTTTGTGAGGTGCTTATGAAGGCTGGTTATACGTGTGAACAGGCATTTTCAGGAACAGAAGCAAAGCTGCTTCTTAATATAAAAGAAAAGGCTTATACGCTTGTACTGCTTGACTTAATGCTGCCTGGTGCAAGTGGTGAAGAGGTTTTAAAAGAGATAAGAAAACAGGGAAGGCTTCCGGTGATTGTGCTGACTGCAAAGGATAGTATAGATGATAAAATCGGAGTGCTGACGGACGGAGCAGATGATTATATAACAAAGCCCTTTGAGATTAGAGAGGTATTGGCACGTATTCAGGTGCAGCTTCGTCATATAGAGGCAGAAACAAAAAGTGAAGCAGAGGCAGAAATAGAATCAGAAACGGAAGTAAAAACAAAGGCTGGTATACAGGAAGGACAAGGCAGCGGAAGGCTTGAGTTCAGGGATATGGTGCTTATACGCTCTACCTTTGAGGTAAGTATCGGTGGCAGGGTGCTTCCTAAGATTACAAAACAGGAATTTGCAATACTGGAATTGCTGCTTAAAAACCCGAAGCAGGTGTTTAGCAAGGAGGATATATTCGAATATGCGTGGGATGAGCCATATATGGGTGAAACAAAGACTCTGGATGTGCATATAAGCAATATCAGAAAGAAAATAAAGACCATTACACCTGATGAATATATAGAAACAATATGGGGGATTGGATATCGCCTGCATGAATAATTTACTCTTTTTTTACTATTTATTTGCGATTGATTAGGATTTATTTTTTATGATAATAGCAGTTAAGAAAAGGAGGAAAAAGCTTTGAGTGAATTATTATTGCAGACAAGGAATCTGACTAAGCAGTATGGCAGACACAAGGCAGTTGATGGTGTAAATATGCACATTAAAAAGGGTGCGATATATGGCTTTATTGGAAGAAATGGAGCCGGTAAAACGACTTGTCTTAAGATGATTAGCGGACTGTCAACACCGTCTTATGGCGAAATAGAAATGTTTGGGTATAAGGGAAAGGACTTACAAAAGGTACGTTCAAGAGTAGGGTGTCTTATAGAAGCACCCGGACTTTATGGAAATATGTCGGCATATGACAATCTGAACATTAAATGTAAGCTTACAGGGATTAAGAAAAAAGGATATATAGAAGAGCTGTTAAAAACAGTGGGCCTTGATACTGTTGGAGAAAAGAAAACAAAGCATTATTCGCTTGGAATGAAGCAGCGCTTAGGGATTGCTCTTGCACTTGTAGGCGAGCCTGACCTGCTTATTCTTGATGAGCCGATTAACGGACTTGATCCACAGGGAATAGTGGAGGTGCGTGAAACTATCCAGAAGCTTGCAAAGGAGCGTGGCATGACAATATGTATTTCAAGTCATATTCTGGAGGAATTATCAAAGCTTGCTACAGATTATGGCATTATTCATAATGGATGCCTTGTGCAGGAGCTTACAAGAGAAGAGCTTATGAAAAAATGCAGTGAGCGCATAGAGCTTACACTTGATAATCCTAAGCAGGCTATTGCTGTGCTTGATGATATGGGCTTTAGCAGCTATCAGGTTATAGATAAAGAACATATTCATATATTTGAAAGACTGGGAGAAAGTGCCAGTCTGAATATGGAGCTTGCAAAGGCAGGGATTCCAGTTAAGGGAATATCTATTACAAGTGAAGAGCTTGAGAATTATTTCTTAAGGCTTACAGGGGGTGACAATCGTGCTTAATATGATAAAGATGGATGTATACAGAATGTTTCGTACAAAGAGTATGTATGTAATATGGATTATATTGCTGGCATCAGCACTGCTTACCTCATTTCTTTCAAAAATAGATTATGATGCAGCTAATAAGGAATGGGAGAAACAGCAGGCAGTAGAAAGTCAGGCAGATACTGATACTGATATGCAGGCAGCTGATGTGGTAAATGCACAGGACATAGAGGAACAACAGGCGGATGACAGCAACAAGGAACAGCTTTCGCAGCAGAATACAGATAATGTCAATCTGGGTATAAGTGTAGAATTACCTACGGAGCCAGGGAAGAAGGTTACGGTAATGGATGTTTTCTTTTCTAATGCACAGGGAAAGTTTTATGCACTTTTTCTTGTAATATTTGCGGTTATGTTTGCAACAGCAGATATTAAGAGCGGTTATATTAAGAATATTGGTGGACAGGTGTCACAAAGGGGAATGCTTATTGTTTCAAGGGCAGTTGCACTTGCCTTATTTACAGCAATTACATTTGCAGGGATATTTGTATTCCAGGCAGCAGCGAATATGCTTGCGTTTAAATGTGTGGTGTGGGGTAACTGGAAAGAGATTATACCTTATTTCTTAACAGAACTTATGCTTCATTATGCGTTTGTGTTAATATGTATGGCGATAGCAGTTATAATTAAGAATAATGTCATAAGCATGACCTTATCGGTATGTCTTACCATGAATATAATGAGCATTGTGTATGCCCTTATAGATTATGTGGGCAATAGAGTGGGACTTCATAACTTCAATATATATAAGTATACAGTAACTGGAAGGATGGCAATGCTTCCTATGAATGCAGGCAGGGAGGATATTATTAGTTCAATGTGTGTGGCAGCCACATTTATTATTATAATGCTGTCATTAAGCAGTTATATTTTTCAGAAAAGGGATATTTAGAGAATGAGGATTATTATTGGAATATTAGCAGTAATAATTATTATACAGGCATTTATTATGTGGAAATACCAGCGGCAGATTAAGGACATCTGCCGCCAGTTGTCGTTTCTTATGGAACACGATAGCAACAAGCTGATTCAACGTGAAATAGATATAGGGGGAATAGGTGAGCTTTCAGATAAATTGAATGAGCTGCTTGACCTGCGTAAAAAAGAAAGAAACGAGTACAGAAAAAAAGAAGAGCTGATAGCGGACACATATACTAATCTTTCACACGATATAAGGACACCGCTTACATCGCTCGACGGATATTTCCAGCTTATAGAGGAATGTGACAATATAGATGACCAGAGCAGATATCTTGATATAATCAGAGAAAGGCTTAACAGTCTCAATGAAATGCTGGAGGAGCTTTTTACATTTACCAAGCTGAAAAATGATTCATATAAGCTGGAGCTTACAGACTGTTGTATGAACAGAATATTAAAAGAAGCTGTATTTTCTTATTATGATGAATGGAAGAAGCAGGGTATCTGCCCGGATATTAGTATTACTGAGGAAATGCTGTATATATCAGGTAATAAGCAGGGCTTAAGAAGAGTTATACAGAATGTCATAAAAAATGGTCTTGATCATGGGGAAAAGAATATAAGTATCAAGCTTATTCGTGAGGATAATCACGCCTTGCTTAAAATCAGCAATTATACAGAACATCCTGAAAATATTGACTTAAGCCATGTGTTTGAGCGTTTTTATAAAGCGGATGTGGCAAGAGGCAGAGCCTCAACCGGACTGGGTTTATCTATTGCAAAAGAGCTTGTGGAGCGTATGAATGGAGATATAAGTGCAAGAATACAGGGGAATGATTTCATTATTGAGATAAAAGTTTTGCTTGTGGTATAACATGCATAGGCTGAAAACCAGGAGCCTTTCAGACAGAGGAAGGATGTCTTTCCTTAGAGGGGGCCCGCCCATGTATAAGATATCAGGAAATTGAAGTGGATTATCTTGACCAGAACTTTAAGAATATTCTCAGAAGAAATGGATTTAAGTCATTGGAAGGATTGAGAGAATATCCAAAGGAGCATTTTATAAAGTTTAGTAATATGGGGCAGGCAATACTGCAGGAATTATATCAGATTTGATGACTTCCTATGTATGGATGCGTTTAGAATGTGGATAAAAAGCAAAGATGATTTGAGAAGTTACATCCTTGAGGAACTTGAAGAGATGTGTCCGAAGGGTATAAGGTTGTTTATAAGATTAAAGAAGTTGAAAACAATACAAGAGTAATCTTATGTGATTTTTTAAATAAAAGAAAACTATGAAAAATAATAAATTGTTGTATTATGATGTTGATAATAAAATATGGAGGTGTATCATGAAAGCACATAAATATTGGTCAATTGGAGCAATAGTTACAATGGTTGGAACTTTTTATACAGGATATAAAGGGTTAAAAGCAGCACACAAATACTTTGCGTCTGGCTCTCTGATATGCTTGATTATGGCAGTCTATTCTGGTCATAAAATGATTTCTGGCAATAAGAGGACAAGAAAACAGATGGAATTGAAAGAAGTGGAGGAATAAAATATGTTAGAAGTAGGAAAAAAAGCACCGGACTTTGAATTGCCGGATCAGAATGGAGAAATGCATAAATTAAGCGATTATGCAGGAAAAAAAGTGATCTTATATTTTTATCCAAAGGATAATACACCAGGATGTACGAAGCAGGCATGTGGATTTTCTGAGCGTTATCCACAGTTTACTGAGAAGGGAGCTGTTATTCTCGGAGTAAGCAAGGACTCTGTAGCGTCTCACAAGAGATTTGAAGAAAAATACGGACTGGCATTTACGCTATTAGCAGATCCGGAGCGTAAAGTTATTGAAGCATATGATGTTTGGAAAGAAAAGAAGAATTTTGGCAAGGTTTCAATGGGTGTTGTGAGAACGACTTACCTTATAGATGAGGAAGGGGTAATCATTGAAGCGAATGGAAAAGTAAAAGCTGCTGAAGACCCAGAGAAGATGTTAAATTTAGTTGAAAATATGTAATTAGATAAAAATATTGTAAGTAAATATACTATAAATTAAGTTAAAAAGCATAAAAAAGGAACAAGAGAAGTAACTGTATAAGTCATTCTATTGTTCCTTTTTATTTTATTCTATTTCTTTAAATCCGTTTCCTAATACTTCATGAACATCTGTAACGATTAAGAAAGCTTTTGGATCTATTCTTTTTACTAATTTTTTAAGTCCATTTTCCTGTCTTTTATTATTAAGCACAACAAGGAATAAGTCTTTATTCTGATTAGTGTATCCACCTCTTGCATTTATTATAGTTAACCCTCTATCAAGTTCACTAGTTATTGCAGATCTTAGTTCTTCTTCTTTTTCGCTTATTATGAAGAATGCTTTTGAACTTTCAAATCCTTCCATTACTATGTCGGCGATTTTAACTATTATGAAAAGTGCTAATCCTGAATAAAGAGCAGTTTCTATACTTCTGTTTACTATACCAGCTGAGATAACTACCATACCATCAAGGCAGCTCATAAACTGAGTTGGTTTTAGGTTAGGGAATTTTTTACTAAGTATAAGTGCTATTAAATCCGTTCCACCAGTTGAAGCATCAACTTTGAACATTATACCTAGTGCAAGTCCGATAAGTACAGCACCTGCTATAGCTGATAGTAGTGCGTCTTGTGTTAAGTTCATACGAGATAGTTCATCAGTAGCCTGAACCATAAATGAGAACAGTAAAGTACCGAAAAGAGTTTTCATTGAGTTTTTAACACCCATTATTTTGAAAGTAAGTAGAACAAGTGGCACACCTATGATAAGCATTATAACAGATACTGGTATTCCAGTAACCTTGTTTAAAACTACTGATAGCCCACTTAATCCACCAGGAGCTATTGTATGAGGTTTAAGGAATGCGTTTATCCCAACACTCATTGATATACATCCTAAAATAAGACCGAAAAATTCTAGTATTGCTGATTTTTTACTTTCTTGCATTTTCTTCCTCCCAAATATTAAATTTTCTCTTAAATAACAATATCATTATAACATAAATGTCAGAATAATAATATTCTAAAATTAAAATATTATGGCTAATTTTTATAAAAAAATAAAGGAATTATCTATATATACTTATTATTTAAAAATATAAATAAATTAGAAAATTTAAAATTTATATATATTTATAGTGAAATTATATTGATAGCAAATTAAATTGAAAAAATATAAATAATTAATTAAAAATATGATACAAAAGAAAATTTGTGGGTATAAAAATAAACAAGAATCGATATAGATTACGTCGATAATATTATAGAAAAAAAGTATTTAAAACTTCACTCAAAATAGCAATTATGGTATAATATTTGAGTAAAGTTGTTTAGGACATACCCTGGTGGGTATTAATAGACTACAGACAATCAATAAGTGAAAGGGGATTAACACAAAATGAAAATAACAGTTCCAGAAACAGCAGCGGAAACTTTAAAATCTATATTAGCAGAAAATCCAAATCAGCCAGATAACATAAGAGTATTCTTCCAGGGAGTATCTTGAAGTGGACCAGCTTTTGGTCTAGCTTTAGATCAGGTAGAAGATAACGACTTAACTTACGAACACGAAGATTTAAAATTCGTAATGAGTAAAGAAGAGCACGAAGCTTATGGAGATATAGTAATAGAAGATACAGGATTTGGATTCAAAGTAATACCAGAATCAATGGTAGGACAGGGATGCAGCTGCGACAGTGGTTGTGGTGGATGCTGCGAATAATATTCGCATATAATGCCAAGTTATATGAATAGAAATATTTGTATAGATAAATAGAAAAAAACTATTAACAAAGCGCGACTTATAGAAAGATGTCTTTTTTACAAAGGCATCTTTTTTTATTTCTTAAAAAGTATTAATATAGGATTAGAATGTAAAATATTAAAAAAATAAATTACTTTGGAGGTAACAAAATGAAAATAACAGTTCCAGATACAGCAATAGAAACTTTAAAATCTATATTAGCTGAAAATACTGATAAACCACAGAATATAAGAGTATATTTCCAGGGAGTTGCTTGTAGTGGTCCATCTTTCGGATTAGCTTTAGATGAAATGGAAGAAGGAGATGTTTTCACAGAAGTAGAAGGTCTTACTTTCGTAATGGCTCCTAATGAATATGAAGTTTACGGAGATATAGTAATAGAAGATACAGGATTTGGATTCAGAGTAATACCAGAATCAATGGTAGGACAGAGCTGCAGCTGCGACGGTGGTTGCGGTGGATGCTGCGGAGAATAATCTGTAGACAATTAAATAGTGTAGTTTATTTTGCAAGAAATATAACTATATATCCTAGTTTGAGATACCTTGATAGAAGAGATTTTATCAAGGTATCTTTTTTTATATTATATAGGTATAATTAAAAAGCATTTCTTTAATTTGTATTTTACTTTTGATAATTATGATATAATAGAAAAGATAAATACGAATAAATTTGGAGGACATAGATGAGAAGAAGAAAGAAAAAAGGTGCCGATTTAAAACTTCTTAGCTACACAGACTGCGTATTCCACGAAAATGTAGAAGAAATGGCTGGAAAATGGCACGAAAGATTTGGGAACGAAAATCCAATACATATAGAAGTGGGTACTGGAAAAGGTCAGTTTATAACTACATTAGCTGAACTAAACCCAGATAAAAACTACATTGCGATGGAAATAAAGGAAGAAGTATTACTTCATGCCGTATACAAAGCAAAAGAAAAAGGACTTACAAACATACTATTCATATGGGGAGATGTAAAAATGCTTCCTGAATACTTTGATGTTGCTGAACTTGCTAGAATATACGTAAACTTCTGTGATCCATGGCCTAAAAACAGATGGGCAAAAAGAAGACTAACTCACTCAGACTTCTTAAACATATACAGAAGAGTATTAGACGAAAATGGAGAAATCCACTTCAAAACAGATAACGAAAAACTATTCGAATTCAGCCTAAACGAAATTGCTGAAAACGACTGGAAACTAAAAAACATATCTCTAGACCTTGCAAACAGCAATTACGAAGAAAACGTAACTACTGAATATGAAGACAAATTCATGGCTCAGGGAATGAAAATATACAGACTAGAAGCAGCCAAAAGAAAATAACTCATAATAATAAAAATGGACTGTTGCATATTTTGCAGCAGTTTTTTATTCTGATTTAAAATAATCCCCCTCTTAGTCTCCAGGCTTCGACGCCTCGTCCATTCAACTAACACACTTAAATGCTACGAGGCGTCTGTAGATTGTCGAATTAAGAGGGGGATTTATTTTAAAATCACTCTAATAATAACTGCAAAATATTTACAACAGTCCATTTTTATATATTCCTCGTTTCCCAACTAACAAGTAGTAGATAAGATTTAACAAGTTTCTAAAAAGGTAAGAAACGAATTAATAACAATAATGAAATATTATTTTTCATATTGCAAACCAGCCAAGCCTGCGGGCTTGGCTGAGCTGCTTTTTCACAGGAGGGACGCAAAGGAAAACGGCAGCTGCTGCGCTCGTTTCCTACGGAAACAGTCGCGCGGCGGGTAAATTCCCTACTAACCAGCAGAGAATTCCCCGAGCAAACCGCTGCACCAAGAAAGCATCCCATCATCGAAAGCTTTTTCATTCGTTGGCTTATAGAGTCAAAGTTTTTCTTTGAGGAAATCGGCAGAGCGCGGCGATGACTGAGAGGGTCGAGTATACAAAAAGGACTGCTATACTGGGCAAAACCCATGTAGAGCAGTCCTTTTTTGCACAAAAGAGAGCTGACGGAACTCTTTGCAGCGCACGGTACTCCGGCTTGTCCACGCCATTCCCAAACAGCAGACAAAACCGGAATTGCGACGCATCGAGAAACTTTATCGACTGCAACCCCCAAAAGGCCCGCCGCAGAAAGTTCCGTCAGCAGAGGTCTGCGCATCTCTGCGCAACCCCAAAAGCAAAGGTAGACAGCCCGCTTACACGCACCGCAGACTGTTTTCCATCCAGCAACAAAGCTCTTAAAAAGAAGGGTGTTACCCTCCCACCGCAACGTGACCATGTCCGCACGGAAGGCTTCCTTTACTGGCTTTAGTATAGCAGAGTTACGCTTGTGTTGCACAAAAACTGTCATATTCTGACGGTGCAGATGTCATGAATTGTCGGTGGGCACCGCACAGGTAAAGCGGAACCAATTGTCCCGGCAGCTCAGGGTATACTCCGCGCCATGGCGCAGCAGCACATCCCGCACGTTGGAAAGCCCCATGCCGTGGCCGGGCTCCTTGCGGGTGGTGCGGGGCAGCTGGCCGTCCGGCGGCAGCTCCACGTCCCGCTGCACCCGGTTGCGCACCGAGAGAAGATATTCTTCCTCCGTTTTGCGCACCCGCACATACACCTCCGGCGGGTACGCCTGCGCTGCGGCACAGATGGCGTTATCCAGCAGATTTGCCAGCACGGTGACCATATCCACCCCGCTTAAGGGAAAATTCCGCAAATCACAAAGGTCAAAATACACGCTTACGCCCTGCCGGGCGGCTTCCTCGTATTTGCGGGTCAGGATGGAATCCAGCAGCGGGTTGTGGGTATCCATAATGGTGGTGCTGGCTGCCACAGCCTTATCTACACCGGCAATATAGTTCTGTGCACCAGCCACATCTCCCTGTTCCAGCAAGGCACGCAGCGCACTGATGTGGTTGGTGAACTCATGGGTCAGACGGCGCTGGGCGGTGTAGGAATCCAGCAGAGCCGAGGCCCGCTGCTGCTCCAGCTCGGCCTGAAAATACAGGCTGCGACGCTGCATGACCTGATCATTGAACATCGCCACGATGCACAGATGCACCATGACAGCCACCGTAAGCCCCACTGTCATCCCCATTGTGGCCATGGTGGCCCTTTTGTTGTTATCTGTGAGCATGAGCAGGATGTTCAGCACCACGACCACACCCGGAAAAAAACTCATGGTCAGCGCCCGCAAGGGCTCCAGTGCATTGCGCCTGCGCCACTTGCTTACCAAAAAGGCCACAGCTGCGCCCACCACTATATTTGCCACCGCTATGATGATCAGACAGTCTGCGCGTTGGATGACCTGCTGCAGTTCACACTTCAGGATCCACGATATGACATACCGCATACTGTTTTCGACCAACAGGCACATGGTACCGTTGATCAGGCAGGCGGTAAACTTTTGCCCCGGTGTGCCGCCAAACAGCATGACGGTGATGATCAGAAAAAGAATCGTGAGCGCCACTGCCCTCGGCGTAAAAAAGCCAAAGTTGTACACGACCGAGAGGGTCATCGTAAGCATGGTTATAATGCAGGACCACACCAGCGGGTGCTTTATCTTTCCCTTGCCAAGATAAGCATATTCCACCATGATAAAGCCGAGCCACTGGGCAATGCAGATCCAGTGGCCGTACATATACCAGCGCCAGAATTCTTCATTCATCGCCGAACTGCCCCTTCCATTCCAGCCATGCGCTGCGGATAGCTGCAAAATCCTGTCGGCTTGCGTTCAGTTCTACCCCGCTGCGCAGCTCCACCTTATAGTTGCGGATGGAGCGCACATAT
>OGEP01003701.1_pt1 | contig 11110 bp, 5 predicted proteins | sample 1570721 | NCBI WGS metagenome assembly OGEP01 (sample SAMEA2582131, study PRJEB24529) | metagenome | biome: Human gut stool | place: China | collected 2011 | reverse complement strand
CCAGTGCAACGGCATGGGCCCCGGCTACATTGCCACCGCCCAGACCGCTCCCCTGCGCGAGATCCAGCCCGATGGCAGCCGTCACCCCTTTGACCAGTTCATCGTTGCCAAGACCCCCGCAGGCCGCTGGGGTGACCCGGAGGACATGGTTGGCCCCTGCGTGTTCCTTGCCAGCCACGCATCCGACTTTGTGAACGGCCAGATCCTCTACGCCGATGGCGGCATTCTGGCTTATATCGGCCGTCAGCCTAAGTAAATCCTGAAAAAATCCCCCCCGGCGAGCAGCGCCGGGGGGATTTTTTATGGGCAAATTAAACGATTTTGAATGCGCTACGCTTCGCTCTGCGCATAAATAGAGGAATTACTATTTATATTTCGCGTTTGTCGCGCTCTGCGGAGCGCTCCAAACGCATTTTCACAGGAGGGGTCGTAACGAAAAACCGGCTGCCGCACGTTTTGTGTGCAGCAGCCGGTCGGTGTTTTATTTAGAGGTCATTCTGCCAAAGTGGCCTTTTTCCTCTTCGTCCTTTTTAGTCTCGGGCTTTTCCGCCGGGGTCAAGCGCACCTCGGTCACGCGGCGCTTGGCGGTGCGGGTGACTACGCCGTCGTAGCTGCCCAGCGTGAAGCGGTCGCCTACCTTGGGCAGACGGCAGGTCTTTTCCTGCACCAGACCGTTTACCGTGTTGGAGTCGATGTCCTCGTCCTCCGGCAGACCCAGCCGCTCGTACAGGTCGTCCACGCCGGCACTGCCCAATACAATCCAACTGCCGTCCGACTGCTTGCGGAAGTCCTCGGTCACCTCGTCGTGCTCATCCCAGATCTCGCCTACCAGCTCCTCCAGAATGTCCTCCAGCGTGATGATACCCTCGGTGCCGCCGTACTCGTCCACCACCACAGCCATGTGGTGGTGCTGCTCGCGCAGGGTGCGCAGCAGCTGGGAGATCTGGGTGGAACCGGTGGTGTAGAGGGTAGGCTTGACCAGATCCTCCAGCGTCACTTCCTTTTTCAGGCGTGCCATGTAGAAGTCCTTTTCATGTACCACACCAATGATGTTATCAATGGTGTCGTGGTACACCGGCAGGCGGGAGTAGCCGGACTCCGCAAAGGTCTGCGCCACCTCTTCCAGCGGCAGATCGTCCTCCACCGCGATCACATCCACACGGGGGGTCAGGATCTCTTCCACCTCCACGTCATCAAACTCGATGGCGCTTCGGATCAGCTCGCTTTCCCGGTCGGTCAGCTCGCCGTCATTCTCGGCTTCGCTGACCATGGTCATCAGCTCGCCCTCTGTGATGGTGTCCTCCTCGGTGCTGTGGACAAAATGTCCCAGAAAGCGCTTCCACTGGCTGAACAGCCATGTCAGCGGGGTAAACACCAGCATCAGCAGGCTGAGCGCCGGCGCAACTGCGGTGGCTACCGTTTCCGGCATCTCCTTGGCAAGGCTCTTGGGGGTCACCTCGCCAAAGATCAGCACCACCACGGTCAGCACCATGGTGGACACCGTAGCGCCACGCTCTGCACCCAGCATCTTGGTGAAAATGATGGTGCCGATCGAAGCTGCGGCAATGTTCACGATATTATTGCCGATAAGGATGGTGGAAAGCAGCTTATCGTATTTTTCAGCCATTGCCAGCACCCGGGCGGCAGAGGCATCGCCGTCCTCGGCGCGGCTTTTCAGGCGGATCTGATTCAGGGAAGAAAATGCGGTCTCGGATGCGGAGAAAAAGGCGGAGAATGCCACCAATACTACCAGCGCTACCCAGAGCGTCATACTGCCATCGTCCATAAAAAGGGAAATCACACTCAACTTTCTGTTTTAAATTTAGTTTTATTTGCCCGCCATGTTCCCGTTGTGCTTCAACAGTGCCACGCGGGCTTTTCCGTATACAAAAATGTGCTTTCCATCGTTGCCGTTTCCGCGATGAAAAGCACATCAATGTTATTTTCTATAATAACATATTCTGCACACGGGTGCAAGCGTTTGGGCTGCACTCCATGTACAAAACCGGTAAAGTTTAGCGCAGAACCAATGCGTTGCCGTCATAATCCACCGTCAGGGTATTGCCCTCGGCATAATTGCCCTTGATGATGGCCTTGGCGATCAAGGTCTCCACGCGGCTCTGGATGAAGCGCTTGATGGGACGTGCACCATAAACGCTGTCGTAGGCAGAATCAATGATGAAGTCCTTGGCGGCGGTGGTCACCTCCAGCTTGAGGTGCTTGCCCTCCTCCATGCGGTTACGCAGATCCTGCAGCTGCAGATCCACGATCTTGCGCATTTCGTCCTTGGTCAGGCTCTTGTAGTAGACGATCTCGTCCAGACGGTTCAGGAATTCGGGGCGGAACTTGCTCTTGAGCAGCAGGTCGATCTGGTGCTTTGCGTCCTCGCTCAGCTCGTTGGAGCCCTGCGCACGGCGCTGCTCCAGATCGTTCAGGATGATGTCGCTGCCCAGATTGGAGGTCAGGATGATGACCGTGTTCTTGAAGTCCACGGTACGGCCCTGACTATCGGTAATGCGGCCATCGTCCAGCACCTGCAGCAGGATGTTGAACACATCGGGGTGGGCTTTTTCCACCTCATCGAACAGCACCACGCTGTAAGGCTTGCGGCGCACAGCTTCGGTCAGCTGGCCGCCCTCTTCATAACCGACATATCCCGGAGGCGCGCCGATCAGGCGGCTGACGCTGAACTTCTCCATATATTCGGTCATATCGATACGCACCATGTTGCGCTCGTCGTCAAACAGGGCCTGTGCCAGTGCCTTAGCCAGCTCGGTCTTGCCCACGCCGGTAGGGCCGAGGAACAGGAAGCTGCCGATGGGGCGGTTGGGGTTGGCGATACCGGCGCGGCTGCGCAGAATGGCTTCGCTCACCTTGGTCACGGCCTCGTCCTGACCGATGACCCGCTGGTGCAGCACATCGTCCAGATGCAGCAGCTTCTCGCGTTCACCCTCCACCAGCTTCTCCACCGGGATACCGGTCCAGCGTGCCACGATGCGGGCGATCTCCTCGTCGGTCACGCGGTCACGCAGCAGGCTGTCCTCCTTCTTGGCAGCAGCCACCTTTTCCTCTTCGGCCAGCTGCTTTTGCAGCTGGGGCAGCTTACCGTATTTCAGCTCGGCGGCCTTGTTCAGGTCGTACTCGCGCTGGGCTTTCTCGATGGCGGCATTGGTCTGCTCGATCTGCTCACGCAGGGTCTGCACCTTGCCAATGGCGTTCTTCTCGTTCTCCCACTTTGCCTTCATGCTGCGGAACTTATCCTGCAATTCGGCAAGCTCCTTTTCCAGATCCTTCAAACGGCTCTGGCTCAGGGCATCGGTCTCCTTTTTCAGGCTCACCTGCTCGATCTGCAGCTGGGTGATGCGGTGTGCCAGATCGTCCATCTCGCTGGGCATACTGTCCATCTCGGTCTTGATCATGGCACAGGCTTCATCCACAAGGTCGATGGCCTTATCCGGCAGGAAGCGGTCGGTGATATAGCGGTCGGAAAGGGTGGCGGCGGCGATCAGGGCGTTGTCGTTGATCTTTACGCCGTGGAACACCTCATACCGCTCCTTCAAGCCGCGCAGAATGGAGATGGTATCCTCCACGGTAGGCTCATCCACCTGCACCGGCTGGAACCGGCGCTCCAGTGCGGGGTCTTTTTCAATATACTGGCGGTACTCGTCCAGCGTGGTCGCGCCGATGCAGTGCAGCTCGCCCCGGGCCAGCATGGGCTTGAGCAGGTTGCCTGCGTCCATGGCACCGTCGGTCTTACCGGCACCCACGATGGTGTGCAGCTCATCGATGAAGAGGATGATCTTGCCCTCGCTCTTCTTCACCTCGTTCAGCACGCTCTTCAAGCGCTCCTCGAACTCGCCGCGGTACTTTGCACCGGCCACCAGAGCGCCCATGTCCAAGCTGAACACGGTGCGGTCTTTCAGGTTTTCGGGCACATCGCCGCGCACGATACGCTGCGCCAGACCCTCGGCGATGGCGGTTTTACCAACGCCGGGCTCGCCGATTAGGCAGGGGTTGTTTTTGGTCTTACGGGACAGGATACGGATCACATTGCGGATCTCCTGATCTCGGCCGATGACGGGGTCCAGCTTCTGCTTGCGGGCAAGCTCCACCAGATCCTGACCGTACTTCTGCAGCGCATTGTAGGTGTCCTCCGGGTTATCGGTGGTCACCCGCTGGTTGCCGCGCACGGCGGTAAGCTGCTGTAAAAAGGCGTCCTTTTTCAGGTTAAAGGCGCGGAACAGCTCACTGGTGGTCTGGTCCTGCTCGTCCAGCAGACCAAGGAACAGGTGCTCCACGCTGATGAAGTCGTCCTTCATGGCCTTGGCTTCGCGGGCGGCGGCGCTGAGCACCTTATCGGTTGCCTGTGAGATATAGACCTTATCAGGGTCACGGCCGGAGCCGGACACCCGGGGCAGCGCGGACAGCTTTTCCGCCACGGCGGCGGCAAAGCTGCCGGGGTCAACGTTCAGCTTTTGCAGCAGCTGAGGGATCAGGCCGTTTTCCTGCGCAGCCAGTGCGTGCAGCAGGTGGGCGGGCTCCAGCGCGTTGTGCTGGTACTCCACAGCCAGCTGCTGGGCTGCCTGCAAAGCCTCAAGGGTCTTTTGGGTATATTGATTGGTATTCATAAAGTCAAGCCTCCATTCATACCGGAAGGTTTATTTTAGCGGACGGATAAGTTCTTTGCTAACAGCTCCGTGCCCGGCGGCGGCAGAGCCTTGCGTTGATTGTATCGATATTCTTCTTCATGGTCTTGCACACCTCCTGCGGGGCAGTTCGTTTTGTTTTTAGCACTCTATCTGCTCGACTGCTAAAAATATACTCCTGTCCACCTGCTTTGTCAATAGGGTTCACAAAAAGTTTGCAGAATAGACGCAAAACCATGCTTTTCTGCCCAGCGGGATAAAACAAAAAAGCACCGGCAGCCTTCGCCGCTGAATTTCAGAAACTCAGCGAATTGGTTGCCGATGCTTTATTTTTAGCGTCCTCGCCCTCTCAGTCATCGCTGCGCGATGCCAGATTCCCCCTTTTGTCGCTGCGCGACATCTTCCCCCGGCCGGGGGAAGTCGGCCCTCAAAGTGGGAGCCCTTGGCAGTCCACACAAACTTCATCTCTTTGCCAAGGCCTCTCCCTTTGGGAGAGGTGGATGCGAACAAAGTGAGCAGACGGAGAGGGCGAGCCCGCTGCCCTTTTCCGTCTTATTTCAGCGCTTCTTCCAGCACCTTCAGCAGGTGCGGGATATCCAGCGGCTTTGCGATGTGGCCGTTCATGCCCGCATTCAAGGCGTTCTGCTTATCCTCCTCAAAGGCGTTGGCAGTCATGGCAAAAATGGGGATACCCGCCTTGCGGGGGTCGGGCAGGGCGCGAATGCGCCGGGTGGCTTCGTAGCCGTCCATGCGGGGCATCTGGACGTCCATCAGGATCAGGTCGTACTGCCCGGGCGCGGACTGCTCCATCTTTTCCACCGCTTCAACGCCGTCCTCGGCGGTGTCCACAAGGAAGCCCGCTTCCTTTAAGATCTCTATGGCGATCTCCCGGTTCAGGGCATTGTCCTCCACCAGCAGCAGGCGCTTGCCGTCAAAGCTTGCCTTGGGCTGCGGGGCGGGCGTCTGCTCCGGCTGCACCCGGAAGGGTTCTGCCAGCACCTTGCGCAGCTCCGAGAGGAACAGCGGCTTTTCGCAGAAGGCGGTCACACCGGCGGCGCGCGCTTCTTCCTCGATATCCGCCCAGTCGTAGGCGGTCAGGATGATGATGGGGCAGCTGTCCCCGATGACCTTGCGGATCTGCCGCACGATCTCGATGCCGTTCATATCCGGGATGAGCCAGTCGATGATATACACGCTGAAAGCATCGCCCTGCTCCACGGCGTACTTGGTGCGGATGACCGCTTCCTTGCCGGAGATGGTCCACTCCGGGCGCATCCCGATCTTGGAAAGCATGGTGCTGACGCTCAGACAGGTGTTGGTGTCGTCATCTGCCACCAGCGCCCGCAGCCCTTCCAGCTGGGGCAGCTGCTTGATCTCCGCCTTCTGCCCGCTGAGGGGGAAGCAGAGGTTCACGATGAACTCGCTCCCCTTGCCCGGCTCGCTTTCAAGGGTGATGGTGCCGCCCATCAGGTCTACGATATTCTTGGTGATGGAAAGGCCCAGACCCGTGCCCTGAATGCCGCTGACAGTAGAACTCTCCTCCCGGGTGAACTCCTCAAAGATATGCTTCTGGAACTCCTTATTGATGCCGATGCCGTTGTCTTTAATGCGGAACTCGTAGTTGCCGCAGCCCTTGGGCGCACCGGGCTTCTGGGCGATGCGGATGCTCACCATGCCGCCGGTGGGGGTGAACTTGATGGCATTGGAAAGGATGTTCAGCAGTACCTGATTCAGCCGCAGCGGGTCGGTGATGATGTCCTCGTCCACCACGTCCATGGTGTCGATGAACAGCGCCAGGCGCTTGGAGCTGATGTTGGGCTGGATGATGGAGCGCACATCGTGCACAAGATCCGGCAGGTGCACTGCCTTTTCTTCGATCTTTACCTTTCCGCTCTCGATACGGCTCATATCCAGCACATCATTGATAAGAGAGAGCAAATGCTGGCTGGAAATAGAGATCTTTTTCAGGTAGTCCAGCACCTGTTCCTTATTATCAACATGGGTCGCCGCCAGCGAGGTGAAGCCGATAATGGCATTCATCGGGGTGCGGATGTCATGGCTCATATTGAACAAAAACTCCCGCTTGGCGCGGTTTGCCGCTGCCTCGTGCCGGATGGCAAGCTCCAGCTTGCGGTTCTGCTCTTCCAGCTGCGCGTGGTACTTCTGCTCCTGCTCTTTCCGCTGCTGCTCCGCAGCCGCTGCCGAGCGGCGGCGCAGCATTTGCAGCACCGCCACGCAGATCAGGTAGAAGATCAGTGCTGTCAGCAGTGTGCTGCTGCAATTGCGGAACACCGCTTTTTCGTTGATATAGATATACAGATCAAAATTCCGTCCGTTGCTGTACATCCCAAAATAGCAGCCGGAATTTGCCCAGTCGCGGGTGTGGGTCAAAGTATCAGGCGCACCGGCATTGCGGATGCCCTGCACCAGCGGGCTGTTCGTGGTGTACAGTCCGATGAGGCTCGGGTCGTTTGCGGCGATCACCTTGTTATCCTGCACGATAAAGATGGTGCCGCTGATGTCCTGCGGGTAGCCGTCCAGCACGCTCTGGATGGACAGGGCTGTGCCCTCCACAAACTCCGGCGGGGTCACCCGGTAAGCCAGCAGTATGGCATTCCCTGCTGCGGCGCGGTGGGTGGCAACATCCACCGCCGTGCCATCCTGTAACAGAATGCGCTTGAGATAGGTCTTTTGCGGGTTTTGCAGCACGTTCAGTGCGGCTTTCTCCCGCAGCGACTCCGCAAACTGCGCATAGCCAACATTACCACTTGTATATTCACACAGTGCTTTTCCGTTTTCGTCCAGTACGGCAATGCCGGTAAGCCAGAGGGACTCCGTTTCTGCCCGGAGACTTTCGGGGTCGTAGAGGTCTAAGGCATCATTTTCAGCCAGCTGCCGCACCGCCACCGCCATCCGGCGCAGCGCCTTTGCGGTGATGGTGTCGTTATGTTTTTCGAAGCTGGTGGACTGCACCTTTACAAAGCTGATGGTGCGGGCAAAGTAATCCTCGGTAGCACGCATGGACTCCTGCCCGGAGAAGAGGGTCACTGTCAGCAAAAGCAGCACGCCCATCAGCAGATAAAGCGCCGCCATCCGCATATTGGGAGTGAACGTTTTCTTTTTACGGTTCAAGGGCGTCCACCTCCAGATATTTTTCCGGGTCCGGCAGATACCTGCCTACGATCTGCTTCATCGTGCCGTCGGCGCGCATGGCGGCAAAGGTCTTGGTCAGCTGTTCGTCCAGCCCGCGGGTGTCGCTCAGCGCAAAAGCCACGCCGATGCCGGTGACCAGCAGCGGCTCTTCCAGAATGCGGAAATCGGCATTGCAATCCTGCATATACTGCAAAATGGCAGTCTCGTGGGCGGCAACGGCGTCCACATAGCCGCAGTTCAGCATAGCGTACTGCACGCTGCGGTCCTCGGTGCTCAGCACTTCGCCCAGCTGCGGGATGCGGGGGTCGGTACCGGCAAGGAAAATTTCCTCCGGCTTGGTGGTGCTTTGCACCATCATGGTCTTGCCCGCAAGGTCGGCAAGCGTTTCAATGCCGCTGTCCGCATTGACCGCCACCACCTGACGGCTAGTCATATACGGCCCTGCCCAGCGGTACAGCTGCTCCCGCCCGTCCATGGAAAAGCAGCCCCAGATGCAGTCGATGGCACCGCTTTCCACCAGATTGGTTTTCTGCTCCCAGTCAATGATCTCGATCTGCACCGCATACCCCATGCGGGCAAAGGCTTCGGTGGCAATGTCCACATCAATGCCGGTGGGGGTGCTGTCATTGCTCAGGTAGACAAAAGGCGGGTAGGAATCGCTGCCCACCGTAAGTTCGGGCAGCGATTCCGCCGCCTGCGTTTTGCCGCAGGCGGTCAGCCCGGCTGCCGCTGCCGCCGCGCACACTTTTAAAAAGGTGCGGCGGGGTATTTTATGGTTGGATCTCTGTTTTGTCACGCGTAATTTTCCTCACATTACCATTGTAAAATATCCTGCTTTAGTTCCCCCTGCACATCCAGCAGGCACTGGATCAGCAGCGGGTTGAACGCCCCGCACGCGCCGTTTGTGATCATCTGGACAGCAGTCTCGTGCGGGAACGCCTTTTTGTAGCACCGCTCGCTGGTCAGCGCATCGTACACATCCGCCATGGAGACCAGCTGCGCACTGATGGGGATATCGTCCCCTTTCAGCCCGTCCGGGTAGCCCTTGCCGTCCCAGCGCTCGTGGTGCCAGCGGGCGATCTCGTAGGCAGTCTGCAAAAGCGGCTGGTCTGCAAAGCTTTCGGTCTTTTGCAGCATCTCTGCGCCCAGCATACTGTGGGTCTTGATCACCGCAAATTCCTCTGCGGTCAGCCTGCCGGGCTTATTCAGGATGGCTTCGTCAATGCCGATCTTACCGATATCGTGCAGCGCCGACGCCAGCGGGATGTCATCCTGCTGCTCCGGGGTCAGGTCGTAGCGGCTGGTCAGCTCCATCAGCCGGTGCAGCAGCGTTTCGGTGATGACGCGGATGTGCCGCACATGAGAGCCGGACTCGCCGTTGCGGAACTCCACGATCTGGCTCAGCACGCCTACCAGCACATCGGTGTTCTTTTCGCGGGCGCGGATCTGGTCGGACACCATCTGCACCAGCCGCCGCTGCTTGGCATACAGCTTGATGGTGTTGACCACCCGGCGGTAGACGATCTTGGCGTCAAAGGGGCGGCTGACGTAATCGCTTGCGCCCAGCTCATACGCCTTGCGGATGGCTTCTTCCGAGTCGTCGCTGGAGATCATGATCACCGGCACATCCTCGATGGTGTGGTTGGTGTTCATGGTGCGCAGCACCTCAAAGCCGTCCATGACCGGCATATTGATATCCAGCAGCACCAGCGAGATCTGCCCCGCCTTTTCCCGCAGCAGCTCCAGACACTGTTTGCCGTTCTCGGCTTCCAGAATACGGTAGTCATCGCCCAGAATGCTGGTCAGCATCATGCGGTTCATCATGGCATCGTCCACCAGCAGGATGGCGGGCTTTTCCTTTAAGACCTCGTCCTGTGCCGCCGGACGGCTGCCCTGTGTGTCCACCGCCACTGCATCCTTGCGGCTCTTGGCCTGATACATCAGAAGGTCTGCCCGGCGCACCACGTTCTCCATAGGGTCGGCAAGGGTCTGCATTGCGCCGCCGATACTCAGCGACAGCCGGAAGTGGGGGTAGCCCGGCACCACCGTTTTCTGCACGGCATCGCGGATCTGCTCCAGTTTTGTTCTAAAAAAGTCTGCCGGGATGCCGGCCAGCACCAGCAAAAACTCATCGCCGCCGTAGCGGATCAGCAGATCTGTTTCCCGGATGCAGGAGCGGATGGTCTTTGCAACCGTCTCCAGCGCCATATCTCCGGCGTGGTGGCCGTAGGTATCGTTGCAGATCTTGAAATCGTCGATATCCATCAGGGCGATGCCCGCCGGGCCGAGGTTATTGCGCACCACATCCTCATAATAGCGGCGGTTGTAGGTGCCGGTCAGGGCGTCATGGTTCAGCCGCTGCCGGTAGCGCTCTTCTTTTTCCATATTCCGGGCGGTGGTCTGGGCAAACTGCGCCTTCTGCTCCTCCATCTGCTGCATCATCCGCAGCAGGTTATGGTTGGCGCTTTCCAGCGCTTCTTTCTGGGCGCGGTTCTGCTGTTCCAGCTTTTCCCGCAGCTCCATATAGGGGGTGATATCCGTGATAGTGCCCACGATATAGCCATCGCCGTGCCATTCCACCCGGTTGGCAGCACTGGAGACCCAGCGGTAGCCGTTTTTGCCCAACATCCGGAAGATGCTGTCGCCCTCCTGTGCGTAAGTCGCGCTGTTTTCTGCGTTCCGGTAGCGCAGCCCGTCCGCCATATCATCCGGGTGCACCAGCGCGGTGTAGCGGTTATCGAACTTTGCCGCAAATTCTTCCCGCTCCCAGCCCAGTATCTCCAGAAAACGGTCGCTGATATAAGCAAACGGATAGCCGTTTTCCGGGTCCTCTGCGCAGCAGTGAAAGCCACCCGGTATATTCTGTGCATAGCGTTCCAGCCGCAGAAGTTCTTTTTTCATCGTCTCGCCTGTTTCCATTTTGTTTTCCCTGCCTCTTTCTCCGCGCACCGCACCTTGGCAGCACGCGGTACACCCTGTTGCCGCAATTTACAAATTTACCTTCCTATGATGCCCCGATTTTGGGCGTACTGTAACAGTGTAATTTTATCATCAAAACCGCCTAGATGCAAGCATTTTTTGCCAACAGAACGGCAAGTAAGGCACATTAGAAAAAGTTATAAGGGCAGCGGGCTCGCGCGGGATACACCCCTTCCGTCTGCTCACTGCGTTCGCATCCACCTTCCCCAAGGGGACGGCTTTTGGCAATGCCGTAAAGTTGCCCGCCACCACGAAAGCCGTCCCCTTGGGGAAGGTGGCTTGACGCGAAGCAGATCGGAAGAGCGTCGTGTAGGGAAAGAGTGTAGATCTCG
>OGEP01003697.1_pt1 | contig 11127 bp, 12 predicted proteins | sample 1570721 | NCBI WGS metagenome assembly OGEP01 (sample SAMEA2582131, study PRJEB24529) | metagenome | biome: Human gut stool | place: China | collected 2011 | reverse complement strand
TTTTGCTTCAAAGAATTTGCCGCCGTCTGTTTATTCTGGAACTTTTTTGTTCTCTAGTCTTCTAATAATATTACTTATCACCCCAAAGAGGTCTATGCTTATTGCGGCAGTTCCAGATTCCGATAGCGTTCCATTTATTAAATCTACCTTTGATTTGCCGGTTCCATATTGACAGAGCGCCCTTTGATCTTAGTGTTCTTCATTCCCTCGAGGACTTCTCTGCCATACTCTCTCGGCACCTCCACGAAGGTATATTTGTCATACATATCGATCGCGCCGACCAGCTTGCCCGGCATGCCGGACTCCCCGGCGATCGCCCCGAGAATGTCTCCTGGTTTGACGCGGTCTTTTTTACCGATGTTGATGAAGAGACGCACCATCCCTTCCTCCGCGCCGGTATTGTCAAAGTCGTAGTCATCCTCGCTGCCGTTGTCGAGATTGACCTGGCCGAGTGCCTGCTTCAAAAATGCCGCTGCAATATCCATTGCGGTGTAATCCGAAGCATTCACCTGGCGCTCGATCATGTCGATCATGTCCGACAGGTTCTCCTCGTCGATGATCCTGCCAATCTCCTCCATGACCTTCTCTGCCTTGATCTGTGCCACATCATCCGTTGACGGAATCGGCATCGCCACGATCTTGGTCTTGCAGTAGCGCATGATATCCTTCAGCTTGTAGACTTCTTTGCCCTTCACGAAGGTAAAAGCGCGTCCGGTCCGACCTGCACGTCCCGTTCTGCCGATCCGGTGCACATAGTATTCGTCATCCTGCGGAATGTCGTAGTTGAAAACGGCCTCCACATCATCGACGTCGATTCCGCGCGCCGCCACATCGGTCGCAATGAGGATCTCGGTCTTGCCGCTGCGGAATCCTTTCATCACGCGGTCACGCTGCGACTGCTTCATATCTCCGTGCAGTCCCTCTGCAAAATAGCCGCGTCCCTTTAATTCTTCCGCAAGTTCGTCCACCATCCGCTTGGTATTGCAGAATACCAGTGAAAGCTTTGGATTGTAGTAATCGAGAAGCCGCGTTAAGACTTCTACCTTGTCGCTGCGCTTGACATCGTAGTAATACTGCTCAATGCTCGGAACCGTCAGCTCTTTTTTTACCACCTTGATGTTGACCGCATCGTGCTGATATTTCCTGGTAATATCGAGAATCGGCTTCGGCATCGTCGCGGAGAAAAGGATCGTCTGACGTCCCTCCGCCGGAATATACTCAAGAATCGTCTCGATGTCATCGCGGAAGCCCATGTTCAGCATCTCGTCCGCCTCATCGAGTACCACCGTGTGGATCGCATCACAGCGGATCGTCTTGCGGCGCAGATGATCCATCACACGCCCCGGCGTTCCGACGATAATCTGCGCACTGCCCTTTAACGCCTTGATCTGGCGTCCGATCTCCTGCCCGCCATACACCGGAAGCACCTTGACTCCGTGCATATACTTGGCAAGTTTGCGGATCTCGTCCGCCACCTGGATGGCAAGCTCTCTGGTCGGAGAGAGAATGATTACCTGCGTCTTTCTGCTGTTCGGGTCTACCTTGTGAAGAACCGGAATACCAAAGGATGCCGTCTTACCGGTACCTGTCTGTGCCTGTCCGATCACATCCACGCCCGACATCACAACCGGAATCGCCTGGCTCTGAATCGGCGTTGCCTCCTCAAATCCCATATCCGCAATCGCTCTTAACACCTGAGGATATAAATCTAACTCATCAAATCTAACTGTTTCCATCTTTTTCCTTTCTGTCACGCCAGAGCCAATTCTCTGACGCATGCCCAGCACCGGCAGAAAGTGCCCACTTCTGCCGACTGCGCAGTATTCTGAATCATAGCACGGCATCTCTCTTTTGTCAAGAAATGCGCAAATCTCCGAACTTCTGTCTATGTAACCCAAATCCGCTCGCGGCTTTGGGCAATACTCCTATGAAAAGCAATCGACAGATGCGTACTTCACTTGATCTGTACTTTTTCATACTGCTGCGCTTCGGTAAAAGTAAAAGGCTCGATTGCGGATTTTCCGTTACAGTATATTCTATGCCGGAATCTATAAAAGTTTCCTCTCTTCTCCGTATCTCGCCTCTTTTGCATCCAGATGTCCGAGCGAAATATTGTTGCGGCTGCGCTTTTTCACCTCGTAGAGCATCATATCCGCCGCATGCAGGAAATCCCAGCTTCGGCTTCCCTCCGGAGCCACGTCAAAACAGATTCCCTGCGAGATTGTGACAACCGGAAGCGCCTTCGAGCACACATGCTCGATCCGCCTGTCAAGAATACGCTCCCGCAGACTGTCCGCCATGGAAAAAACCTCGTCCTCCGTCTTGTACTCGTAAATAATGATAAACTCATCCCCGCCATACCGCGCACAGAAGGTATCGCGGCTCTGCATTTTCCGCAGCTCATCCGCAATCGCCATGATGCAGGCATCTCCCGCCTGATGGCCGTAGTTATCATTGTATTCCTTGAAGTAGTCGATGTCGAGAATCTCTACCGCAAATGCTCTATGGTCATCCCGCGCCCGCTCAAACGCCCGCTCCAGATAATCATTCAACCGGAACCGGTTCGCCAGCCGCGTCAGCGGATCCGTCTCGGACTTCTCCAGCAGACGCTCATTCGCTTTCTCCATCTCCCGCCGCTTCTCATTCGCATGTTCTAATGATCTGCGCACAGAGAGCATGTTGGCGATCATATAATGGTTCTCCCGATCCAGAGCCTCGGTCAGTTCATAGAACCGGCCCGCCTCCTCAAGATAAGCCGCCTCGTCCTGTTTCCTGCGATAGCAGAGGATTTTTAAGGAAACTATTTTCCGCTGCAAATTCGCAATATTGGCATTTTTCGTCAATTTTTCCAATACCGCCACGATGTCCCAGAAGACATCTTCCTGGTCGATCTCCAGCAACAGTCTGCACAGCCCGTACACATCATCAAAGATATCCATAACCGCCATGTCCATATCCACAAGTCCGCGGATCTGCTCAATACATTCCTCGCGGAGTGTAATTCTTCCCACGCGGTGATAATATTCCGCCTTAAAAATCAGCGCGGAGAGGCGCTCGATCTTCTGCATGTGCTCCCAGCAGACCTGATCCAGATAATCCAGCTGTGCCTGCACGCGCTCATTCTGTTCCCGCTGCATAAAGCACCGCCCCAGACAGACCGCCACGCAGCTCATCAGCCCGTAATAATTCGGTGTCTTCGGATATGCCTTGATATCGGAGGAGACTTTTTCAAAATATCTCTGCGCCTCATTCCACTGTTCGTTGCCCAGATAGAGGGTTCCGAGATTCAAGTTGATGACGTTTTCTTCGTTCGCCAGCTTATATTTTTTACAATAACCGAGTCCGGTCAGATAGTAATCCAGCGCAATCGGCGTATTTCCACGGTTCAAAAAGGCAATCGCAAGGATATTATAAGCCCTGGCAACCATGTCCCACTGCTCCGCCTGATCCAGATAGGTGATAGCTCTGGTAATGGTCTTAAGAAGCTGCTCGCCCTCATTGAGCACATAGTAAGTCTCGCCCGCATAATAGTAGGCAAACCCCAGAAGCTTTGGATCCCCCGTCTGTTTTGCATATTGTTCGATATCTGCACAGTATTTCAATGTTTTCTCGGCATCGGCGCCGCGGTTCTGCATCACTCCGTCCACCCACGCCATCACAGCTTTACTGTATTCCTTGAATTCCATGTACCGATTCCTCCCTTATCTCTTGTTTCATTATAATGAAGAAATCCAACATATTCAAGAACCGGTGTCTTCCTTTTACAAACTAGCTCTGAAAAAATGCTACCGGATCGACAGGCTGTCCGTCTTTTTGCAGCGCAAAATACAGATTGCTGCCCTCCACCGAATAATATTTCGTCGGCTCTGCCACGTAGCCCAGCACATGGCCGGATTCCACATAATCGCCCACCGCAAAGTTCGGCTCCTTTAACTGTCCGTAGATCGCGCGGTAGCCGTCTCCCAGGTCAACCGTCATCGTACAGCCAGTCTCCTCGTTGTTGGAGAGACCGATGACTTTTCCCTTTGCGACGGAATATACCTTATTGTTGACCTCTCCCGCGATAATCACCGCCGGATTGTATTTGTACTGGTCCAGCGTCGCAAAGTATATGGTAGAATCCATGCTGTAATTTAAGATCACATTTCCCTCCATCGGCCAGAGCATGCCGTCCTCCGGGGCAAAATGGAGCGCATTGGCCTCTGCGCCCGTCTCTGCTGTCTCATTCTCCGCTTCTTTTTCCACCTGCGCCACTTCCGTACTCTCTGTCGTCTCCGCTGCTTTCTGCTCCAGCTTTTCCGTCTCCGCGGTCTGCTCCGGCGGAATGACTGCGGATGCCTGTGCTGTCTGTTCCGTACTTTCCGTCGCAGCGACAAGTCCGGCTTCCTCCGGTGTGTTTTCCTGTGCCAGTTCTTCCTCCAGCTGTTCGCGCTGCTGTTGTTCATGATCGCTGTAAATTACCGTGGTCGCAACTGCTGCCGCAATCACAATCGCCCCCGCAATCACATATTGTTTACGCCCGAGGAATGCCCAAAATCTGCTTTTTCTCATTTTTTTCACCATCCATATTATTTATTTTTATTCCTATTGTTCCCCCTGCACGGATGGTTTATGCAGAGTGCCGCCTATTTTATCTGATCCGCTGTCACAAGCGTTGTTCCCGGAAAAAAATATTGTAAAATCTCCTCGTAAGAGGTTCCTTCCTGCGCCATCGCGCGCGCCTCATTCTGGCTCAGGCCGTACCCGTGTCCCAGTCCCCTTGTCACGATCCGCACATTTTCCCCCATCTGCGTGATCGTAAAACACGCGGAATTCCAGCCCATCGCCTCACGGAACGCTTCCCCGGTGCAGACATACTCCCCCAGCATGACCTGCTGTACATAACCCGCCGCATCCCGCTCTGTAACCTGGATCTCAGACACCGCAGACACGTCTGCCTCCGCAAAATGCTCCCCGCACCGCTTTAAAATGTCAGTTTCCTCACAATAAATGACCGAGAGCGTGCCCTCTGCCGTCAGATCCGCCGGGCACTCCACCGCAGGAAGATATGGCACCGCCGCTTCCGCCGACCGGCTCATATCTCTCGTACTTCCTGCACTGATCGCATGATATGCAGCATACGCATAGCCGCCGTCCCAGGAGAGCACCTGCCCACTCGTCTCCTCCACGCACGTCTCAAGCCGTTCCATGGCCTTTTCATATGTTTCCCCCAGCGCCTGCCTTAATTCTTCCTCCGAAAAAGCAGCCGGCTGTTCCTCCCCTCTCGCCGCGGCATCATACAGTGTTGTCCGCGCAATCACGCACTGCGCCATAAGCGCCGCATCCTCCGCGTCCGCACGGATCTCCTTCGCCAGAATAAAAGGCAGCTGTTCTTCCAGTTCCTCCCCGCCCTCTCTTTCTGCCGCCTCCGTTATCGCGTCGTACGTGCCGTATATCACTTCCTCCAGCCGCATACGCTGCCATATTATCGTGATAAAAAGCGGCAATAATATGCCGATCAGCGCGAATGTAAGCATTCTATCAATATAGTGTTTCCATTTTTTCCGCATAAAAAAATCTCCCTGTCCATTATTATATGAACCAAGGAGATCTTCCATTCCCACAAAGCCGCGGCACTAGTTCAGACTCTGCATAATCCCGAATGTCAGTGAAAAAACTTTATAAAACGAATAGAAAAAATATGCCACGGTCACTCCGCTGTAAACGATGGTGTAGATGATCGGAAACGTCATTTTTCTCTTGAGCACATGTGCTCTCCAGACGTAATAGCCCGGTCTTAAGAAAATCGCAAACAGCACCAGACCGGTGATCTTGTATTTCTGATTGCTGATTTTTACAATATCCAGAATCAACAGCACAAGCATCGCCACAAACAGCAGATTGGAAAACATGGAAAGCATCTGCACCGGGCTGCCAAGACTCACGGATCCGTCGAGATAAGCGTCTATTCCTTCCCCCGCCATCGCATTCCATGTCGCGCCAAATACCACAAAATTGATGATAATCTGCGCCATAAAGATCACCAGAAGAATATTGCACAGAACATCGGATACCGGACCGTGCTGCTCCTGCGGGTAGGGATTCCCCTGCCAGTTTCCATAATTCGGCTGCTGATACGGGTTCTGGCCGTTTCCGTAATTCGGCTGCTGATACGGATTCTGGCCGTTTCCGTAATTCGGCTGCTGATATGCGTTCTGACCGTTTCCGTAATTCGGCTGCTGATATGCGTTCTGGCCGTTTCCGTAATTCGGCTGCTGATTCATGTCCTGCACGTTTCCGTAATTCGGCTGCTGATATGCATTCTGGTTATTTCCGTAATTCGGCTGCTGCGACGCGTTCTGCCGGTTCTGATACATTTTCGTATCTTCACCGTATGTTCTGGGTGTCTCGTTCCTGTTCCATCCACTCTGATTGTTCTGTTGTCCATCCATTGTCTGTTTCCCCCTGTTCTCTCTATGCCTGCTGCTTCATTCTGCGTCCGATAATATTCGAGAGCGCCGCAAACTGTTCCAATGTAAGCGCCTCTCCACGGATGGTCACCGGCACGCCAAGCTCCTCAATGCTTTCCTGAATCACTTCCTTGGAGAGATGAATCTCCGGCGAATTATTCAGACCGTTCGCAAGCGTCTTGCGCCTCTGGTTAAAAGATGCCCGGATCAGCCGGAACATCAGCTTTTCATCCTCCACCTGCACCGGCACGGTCTCATGACGCGTCAGCCTTATCACCGCGCTGCCGACATTCGGCCGCGGCATAAAGCAGTTCGGCGGCACGTTTGCGATAATCTCCGGCTTTGCATAATACTGCACCGCCAGCGAGAGCGCACCGTAATCCTTCGTCCCCGGTCCGACCTGCATCCTGTCTGCGACTTCCTTCTGCACCATGATCGTAATGCTGTCAATCGGCACATGGCTCTCAAACAGTCCCATGATAATCGGCGTGGTAATATAATACGGAAGATTTGCCACCACCTTGATCGGTTTCCCGGCATTCTTCTCCTCCGCGAGCTTTACAATATCCAGCTTCAAAATGTCCTCATTGATAACCGTCACATTGTCATAAGCGCTAAGCGTGTCCGCCAGAATCGGGATCAGGTTCTGATCGATCTCCACCGCCGTCACCTCTCTGGCATTTTCACACAGATACTGCGTCATCGTACCGATACCCGGACCGATCTCAAGGACAAAATCTTCTTTTGTCACTCCTGCTGCTTCAACGATCTTCTCTAACACATGCGGATCGATCAGAAAATTCTGTCCGAATTTCTTCTGAAAATTAAAATGATATTTCTGTAAGACCGCAATCGTATTCTGCGGAATCCCTAATGTAGCCATAAAACTCCTTTCAATCTTTCCGGTTACTTAACATTTCCTCAAACAGCGTATCTAAAAACTCTGTATACAACCCGTTAAATGTCTCATGAAAAGTCTGCGCCACACTTGCGTCTCCCTGACCGGTCATCTGTGCTTCCTCAAAAAGTGCAAATGCCGTTTCATAAAGCTCCGGATTTTTATCATAAAATTTTATTCCCGGTCCTCTTCATCCCAGTCCCAGTCGTCCTCTTCTCCATTGTTGGTGATATAAGTTGTGCCATTATCACAGCCATATTTTGCATTCTTGCGCGGTGAGATCAGCATTCCGATGATCACACCGGAGAGTGCTGCTATTGCAACGATCAAAGTTCCATCCAGTTTTGTAACAGAAACGCTCTCTGTCATATCTGCAAAAAATTCTTTTAATTTTTTCATACAATGTTCTCCTTTCAGATACATAAAAATCCCTGTGTTCTGATAATCTTCAAAACACCGGGATTTTGTTTTACTTATTTATTCATACAGCAGTATTTATATTTCTTGCCAGATCCGCATGGGCATGGATCGTTACGTCCGATCTTTTTGCCAACAATAACAGTTCCGGACTTCTTCTGCTCTAAGTACAGTCTTCTTTTTGTCTCACCATCGAAGATCTCATTCCACTGAGGAAGCTCATACAGCCAGTCAGCCTTTGCATCTACCATGTTCTTGTATAATTTTTCTTTATCAAATGCAAGGCTTACTTTTGTATCCTCCTCCATGGTATCGATTGGATTCGGCTCTACTAAACTGTCATTGATTCCATCCAGAAAACCTGTCATCTCCATGATGCTCAGATTATATTTATCAGCAAGCTCTTTTACAGTTCCCTCAACCTTCTCATCCGGGTTTGTAAGAAGCTTCTCATATACGCCTTTTTCCAAAAGGAAATATCTCTGCCAGAATCTCTGTAATTCCCCTCTATCTGTTTTCTCATTATAGGCAATTTTCTGCCACTGTTCTAATAATGCCATAGTCTGTTTCCTCGTTTTCTATGTGAATTGTGGTTGCATTTAACATGCATGTACTATTATAGCAAACATCCACTGTTTTTGCAATTCATTAATTTATGATGTTTGCATTTCATGCCGTCTTTATTTTTCTTGACTCTTCTGATACTTTCGGCTAGGATAATCTTAGTACAGCTGCGGTATTTTGTCTGTCTTTGACTCACATCATGCCGGTAAACATATATAAAACTGGAGGTCTTACTTTGAAAAAAATAAAACGTATCCTCGCCATTTCCGGCGCCGTCATTTTAGCCGGGCTTTATATTTCCACCATTTTCTGTGCGCTCTCTTCCAATGAGAACTACATGGATATGCTGATGGCTTCGGTTTATGCAACTGTGATCATCCCAGTTCTGATCTGGGCATATTCCTTTGTATATAAGATGATCAAAAAAAATAACGGGCAGAAGGAAGAATAATCTTTCTTCTGCTCATTTTTTGTTACTGTTCTCGCTCTTCTAACGGCACGTACACTTTCTCCGGCATGATGCTCCGGTATGCAGGACGAATGATCTTATCCATATTTACCAGTTCTTCCATACGATGTGCACTCCATCCGACAATACGGGCGATCGCAAAGATCGGTGTATAAAGTTCTAACGGAATGTCTAACATGCTGTATACAAATCCACTGTAAAAATCAACATTTGCAGAAACTCCTTTGTAAATATGACGTTTTTCTGCGATCACTTCCGGTGCAAGATTCTCCACCATACTGTAAAGTGCAAAATCTTTTTCCCTTCCCTTTGCCACAGCAAGCCGTTCCACAAAACTTTTGAACACGCGTGCTCTCGGATCAGAAAGCGAATAAACGGCATGGCCCATGCCATAGATCAGGCCTTTGCGGTCAAATGCCTGTTTGTCAACAAGCTGCTCTAAGTAGTTTTTAACTTCATCCCTGTCTCCCCAGTCCTTTACATGGCTTCTCATATCATCCATCATTTCTACAACCTTGATATTGGCACCACCGTGTTTTGGTCCTTTCAGGGAAGAAAGTGCTGCTGCCATGACAGAATATGTATCAGATCCGGAGGATGTTACAACTCTTGTTGTAAATGTAGAGTTATTTCCACCACCGTGTTCCATATGAAGGACCAGCGCAATGTCAAGCACGCGCGCTTCCAGTTCCGTGTATGCCTTATCCGGTCGGAGCATAAGAAGCAGATTCTCTGCTGCAGACAGCCCCTCCTGCGGACGATGGATATAAAGGCTGTCATCACAGATATAATGGTTATATGCATGGTAGCCGTATACCGCAAGCATCGGAAATACACTGATCAGTTTGATACACTGTTCTAACTGTGTATGAAGTTCCTGGTCTGCGATCGTCTCATCATAGGAAGCAAGTGTCAGCACACTTCTTGTCAGTGAATTCATGATATCCTTGCTCGGTGCCTTCATAATGACATCTCTGGTAAAGTTTGTCGGAAGCTGTCTGCACTCTTCTAACATGCTCTTAAATGCCCCTAATTTTGCAGCATCCGGCAGTTCACCAAACAAAAGAAGATATGCCACTTCCTCAAATCCAAAACGTTTCCCTTCAAATCCCTGGATCAGATCGATCACATTATAACCACGGTACCAGAGCTGTCCGTCACACGGAACCTTTTTCCCATCCTCCGTTTTAAACGCATCGATCCTTGAAATATTGCTGATCCCCGCAAGCACACCGGTTCCATCCACATCTCTCAAACCACGTTTTACACCGAACTCCTTAAACAGCTCCGGCGGGATTCTGTCATTACGTTCACATATTGTCATCAGTTCTTCCGTTTCTTTTCCAAAATCTCCATATTGGTTCATACCCCATCCTCCTGTTCTGCCTGAATGTTTTTCATAATCTTACCCATTACACGCTTTAAGCAGCTGCGTTCTTCTTCTGTCACTCCCGCAAACAGACGTTCCAAAATATCCGCCCGGATCTGCTCAAATTCTTCCAGCACAGGTTTTGCCTTACCAGTCATGCGAATGTGTATCCTTCTGTGGTCTTCCTCATCTGCGATCAGTTCAATATAACCATGCTGCTTTAAATTATCCACTGATTTCGAAATATGAGCCTTGGACAAATGCTGTATCTCGATCAGATCCTTTGCGGTATCCTTCTGTTTCTCATGGGAAATCAGATAAAGGATATCCAGTTCCACGTGACGCAGTCCATAGGTCTCCATCAGCCGTTCACATGCCTGCTCGATCACTTTTCTCATCTGCTGGTTGGTTCCAAACAATTCATACTCACTGTACATCATCCCTGCTCCACATTCTTTTTCTTATGGCAAATATTTTTTCACTGTTTTGCGGTTTGGATTAGTTCATTAATGAACTTTCTAATACTTATGTTACCCCTTTTTCTAAAATGTGTCAAATTAATAATTTATGAACTTATGTAAATGTTGTTGTCCACACATACTGTACAACCAACAGCGATTATCAAAAAAATACCGGACTGCATTCATCCGCAATCCGGTACTTTTTTCATTTACAACAGCAGCTCTGCAAGTTTATCATGCAATTCTGCTATTTCGTCTCTGTTTCTTCTATTTCCAATATCTCTGTATCATTTGGCACCACTGTTGCTGTTTCTGTTTCCTCCACGGCTTCTGACGGTTCTTCTGTTTCCGTATCATCGGATTTTGCTGTCAGCTCCTCAATACTTTTATCAAATCCGGTTGCTGTTGCACTGTCTACAACATAGATAGTATCACTTTCACCTGTTTTTAAATAATACTCATTCGTGATCTCATTCTGACTTCCAATATAGATAGTGGTA
>OGEP01003696.1_pt1 | contig 11131 bp, 9 predicted proteins | sample 1570721 | NCBI WGS metagenome assembly OGEP01 (sample SAMEA2582131, study PRJEB24529) | metagenome | biome: Human gut stool | place: China | collected 2011 | reverse complement strand
CTCTCTGTTTGTTTAGTCACTTACAGTATAGTCCTTTTGGGCTTTTTATGGTATTCTGAAATTAACTAGCACCACGGGTATACTTTGTTTTTTTAGAACCACTAGTCTTTCTCTTGTTATCAGTTTTATTCTGGCGATTGCACTGGCATCTATTATTTTACGAACAATTGAGCTTGTTCGTAAGCAAACAGAAATTGTCAGCTTTAAGGACTCTCTTCGTGGCTTTCAAAGTGATTTAATCGGGAAAGTCTTTGTAACAGTGCTTGTCAATCACTCCTACTTTTCCTGTGGCGCTTAATATGGACACTGTCTATCACAGTTTTTATCGTTGGAGTATTCATCTATGTATTGATGTGGTTTATTGTAGCAATCAATGGCGGAATTGAACACTGGGGCAGCATAGTCAGCCAATCTTTTGATCAACTCCCTAATACATTTAACAGCGATTACCTTTTCAACAACGGGTTGCTTGCCGTAGCAATCATTGCAATTGTTGTTAGTATTCCGTTCGCCATTATTGGGTTATCTATCTACCTGCCTAAATGTTATGCTTATTCTCAAACAGAGTGGGTACTTTACGATCAGATTGCCGAGGGACGTTATGCAGGGCCGCTTGGAGTTATTCGCGAAAGTAAATCATTGATGAAAGGCTACAAGTGGAAACGGTTCAAATTGGATTTCAGTTTTATCGGTTGGTATATCCTGACCGGGCTGACCTTAGGTTTAGTAGGAATTTATGTTATTCCTTATCAGACGCTTGCTGCAACTGTTTTTCACGAAGAATTACGTTCAACAAAAGAATGGAACCTGCACTTGAGTCTAGCAATGATCATTCAACAATGGATCATGCAGTTGTTCAATAAAACAAAGAGGTTACTTTGTAACCTCTTTTATCGTTCTATCTGCTGACATATCTGCTCAAAAGCTTGTTCCAAAGTCACGTCATCTGTAAAAAGGATTTCCTCTTTCCAACCGAGAACGTCTTTGTCAAGCCACCAACGCCTCATGTCAGCAGGGCCAAATTCAGCTACTTTTGAACGTGTTGCATGCCGACGAACTGTTTCCTCAAAAGACAAGTCGTAGTAATATGCTAAAACCTTGTTATCAAAAAGCCGACGCAAGCACTCTAGCATATCACCGTAAATATTCGTTTCGTAAAATCCTTCTAAAATAACCAACAAATCATGCCCGTATCCATAATGTGCAATCGTTTCTGTTAGAAAAATAGATAAGTTATCTGGTTCCCCCTTTTCCTTTAGCATCTCACGCCGGACAAGATCCTGTGAAATCACAAGCGTCCCACGACCAAAATGATTTTGTAATTTTTTAGCTAGGCTGGTTTTCCCAGAGCCGGAATTCCCCCGAATGATGACTAGTTGCGCCATTAGTCAATCTCCTTCACCAGACGATTGTACTCACGCTTGATGCAACGGTTCATAACGATATGATCACAACCTGCCACCCTCAAAAGCTCTTCCGCCTCTTGACTTTGAAGTCCCAACTGCGCCCAAAAAATCTTAGCATCTGTCTCAATAAAATCACGCGCCACACCCGGTAAAAATTCGCTCCGCCGAAAGACATTGACAATATCCACGGAAACAGGAATATCTTGTAAACGCGCATAAGCCGTCTCGCCTAAAATCTTTTGACCCACTAACTTGGGATTGACCGGAATGATCTGATAACCCAGCTCCTGCATGACCCTTGAAATACGATTGCTAGTCGTTTCTTCGCGGTCAGAAAGTCCAACTACTGCAATCACTTTACTCGTCTCCAAATAGGTCTGAATCATGTAATCACTAGGATTTTGAAATTCGTACATAAAACACCTCACTTATTTCCTTATGACCAGTATAGCATTTTTTGAAAAAGGAGGTAAAGATTGGAGCTGGGATTTTTTTAGTAACGAATCAGCAAATAGAACCGCTATCTATGATATAATGGTTAAATAGATAAAAATATAATAATCTTACCAGCGACAAAAATAACTGCTAACATCAAAGGAATATAATGAAAAAATTTTTTAATTTATTGACAAACTTAACGATTATAGCCGGTATCCTCATCATCAGTTACCCTGTTATTAGCCAAATTTATTACAATTACCAGACCAAACAAGAGGTTAAGGACTTTGATTCGTCTGCACAAAAATTAACTTCTGAAGACGTGACGGAACGGATAAAACTAGCTACTGCTTACAACCGCTCTTTACAAAATTTGACAGTAACGGATCCCTATACCAAAGAAGAAAACGCTAAGGGGCAGGCAGAATATGCTCGAATGCTGACGGTTCATGAAAAAATAGGTAGAATTTCCATTCCCAAAATTGATGTTGACTTACCAATCTATGCCGGTTCAAGCGAAGAAGTTTTACAAAAAGGGGTGGGACACCTTGAAGGAACCAGTTTGCCGATTGGCGGTCAGAACACCCACACTGTTCTAACTGCCCACACGGGCTTGCCTAACAACCGCCTTTTCACTGACTTGGATAAAATGAAGGTGGGTGATAAGTTTTTCATTCAAAATATCGCTGAAACACTTGCCTACGAGGTTGATTCCATAACGGTGATTGAACCGACTCAATTTGATTCCTTAAATATCGTACCTGACAAAGACTATGTGACTTTGCTGACTTGTACTCCTTATATGATCAATTCACACCGTTTACTTGTGCGAGGCCACCGTATCCCTTACAAACCAAGTGAAGAAAAAGTGAAAAGTCCGATTAGTCATATCTCTATTCCACCGCTTTATCTAGTCGTTTTCGCAATTCTATTCCTCATTTTCATTATTTTGGCTTGGAATAAGTGGAAATCGAAAAAAGCATAGAAAGAACTATCATGTCAAGAAAAAAGAAAAACAAAAAATGGTTACAACTAACCTATAAGATACTTACCATTCTGGGTTGCTTGATGATCTGTTATCCCTTTGTCAGTCAGATTTATTACCAATATGTGACTATGCAGGAAACAAAGCAATTTGACGACGAGAAAGGTAAATTAGTTGATCAAGATGTTGAAAAACGCATTGAACTCGCTAAAGCCTATAACAGCACCTTGTCCCCAGAAAAAATAGGAGACTCTTTCTCAAGCAGAAAAAAAGAGGAAGGTGTAGCCGAATATGCTCGCATGTTGCAACTGCATGAAAAGATCGGCTATGTCACTATCCCTTCTATCAATCAAAAAATTCCCATCCGAGCAGGTTCATCTGAGAATGTCTTGCAAAATGGAGCAGGCCACTTAGAAGGAACTAGCCTCCCTGTCGGTGGAGTTAGCACCCATACGGTCATCACCGCCCACAGGGGACTGCCCACAGCCAGACTTTTCACTGACCTGAATAAGGTGAAGGTTGGAGATGTCTTTTACATCACTAATATCAAGGAAACCTTGGCTTATCAGGTGGATAAGATTTTAACCGTTGAGCCCACTGATTTCAAACCAATACTGGTTAAAGGGGGCGAAGATCGTGCCACTCTTTTGACTTGCACGCCTTATATGATCAATTCTCATCGCCTACTCGTTCAAGGCAAGCGCATTCCTTTCCACGAAGCTGAAAAGAAGGAAAAAACAAAAATTGACTTTTTTGCCCAATACAAATGGTTTATCCTTCTTGCTGCTGGACTCGTCCTTCTACTCATAGGCTTTCTGCTCTTTAAAATGTTAAGAAAGAAAGGAAAAGAAACATCACTTTCATGAAAAAGAAAAAACAATTACTTGGGCTGAGCCTTCTATTAATTGGAATTGCGCTCTTCCTCTTTCCTTTTTTATCTATGATTAAAGAGGACATTTGGCAATCTCGTGCCCAGCGCACCTATCAGCAGACCAGCGAAAAAACATTCCAAAAACAACGAACAGCTGTGGAACAAACCACCGTCACCGGAGCTATCCAAGATATTTTCCTAACAAAAAAAGATACTGATACCAAGCAAAAAACGCCCTACTCAGATCTGCTAGATACCAATCAAGTCGTCGGACGCATGAGCATCCCTGCTTTGGGACAACAATTCGACCTCTATCTTGACGCCGACTATGATAAACTCCTAAAGGGAGTAGCCACCCTTGTCGGAACATCTGCTCCTCTGGGTATAAAAGGGCAGCGACCGATTATTGCAGGACATAGAATTAATTATAATGGCATGTCTTTCTACTTTCTCCCCTCTCTCAAAAAAGGAGATAAAATTTATTTCGATATTCTTGGAAAAAATCTAGAATACGAAGTGACCGATAGCGAGGTCATCGATGAATACGAAAGCGAAAAACTCAAACCGATTGAAAACGAGGATATGGTCACACTCATGACCTGTGTGAACGAACCAAGCTATGACAAACGGCTCCTTGTCAATGCAAAAAGAGTTGTTTCAGATAGTGAAAAAAAGCAAAACGTATCTGCTAATCCCTTGATTTCCTTTGTTAGCAACCAACATATCAAACTTGGTTTCAAATTACAAAGGCTTACCCCTTATTTGATTGTGATTGTCGGAACAGCGATTTTTCTCTTTTTCACCAAGCGACTATGGAATATCATAAAAAAACACTGATGAATCAGTGTTTTTTCTCGCTTTTATAAAGCTTATATCCTAGTCCGATTAAAACGATGGCAATTCCTAAAAACCAATAAATGGCTAAGGTCCCCGTTTTGATAATCGGTGTTCTTGGTGATGTCGGTGTTCTTGGTGATGTCGGTGTTCTTGGTGATGTCGGTGGCACCAGAGTATTGGTAATCACAATACCAGTTTTATCTGTCATGTTTTTATAAGTCGCTGTATAGCCATTAGGAACATCTTCTTCAGCTGTGTAGGTGTAATCTTTCCCTGCCGCATCTGCTTTTTCCAAGTTCATAAAGGTATGTTCCCAGTTATTGCTGTCACTCAGCTCAATTTCATCAATGACTTGCCCATTTTGTTTGAGATGAACAGTGATACTATTTAACTTTTTACCTTTCCATTCTTTCTGAACTTTAAAGCTGGTCTTGTCTTCTCTCTGCTTTAAAACCTGTTTGGGATAGACATGGACAGCGTCATTTCCTACCGTAAAATAGCTACCGTCGGGTTTGGTCACAGGCAATTCCACTTCTAATGGAACAGGCGTCGCATCACCCAACATCTGATTTCCTGCCAGCTTTGTTTTTTCTTTATTGACAACAATATAGTATTTCCCAGCCTTTAAACCACTAAAGATGAGCCGACCGCCATTTTCAGTTATCTTGGTTTGAACAAGCTCTCCATCCGCCTTATCCTTGTGAATATCAAAGGCAACGCCATCAATGGTTGAAGCTCCACTACCAAAATAATTCTCAATGTCTAAAGGCTGTCCAGAATAGCTATCTTTTCCTCCACCTTTAGGCCAACCATTCAAATCTTTTAACTTAACCAAGGTTAACACAATATCGTAGGTTGCATCTGATGAGGCTTGATTTTCCTGAGATGAGACGGTTGTAAATGGCCGCAAAGTTACCAAAATAACAATGACCGTAAGTATGGATAGCAGACTGCTCAATATTCTTTTTCTTGTCATAGTATCCTCCTAAAACATAGCACTTGCACTCTTCACTAGGATATTCAACTCTTTTAAATACCCTAGTGAAGAGGTAAGGATTGTCCTTACTTCTTCATTTTATTACTTAGCTGAACGACGTTTCGCAATGAAACCTAAACCAACAACCAAGACACCCGCTGCAATCACGAGAGCTGAACCGATACCACCCGTTTGTGGGATAGTGACTTTGTTGTTGTTTACTTGGTTAACTTTACCAGTGTAAGTTGTTGATGAGATAGTGAACTCAACTGGTTGTTGCAACAAAGCGTAACCTTTTGGTGCTTCAACTTCGACCAAATTGTAATTAGTTTCACCAGTGGTGTTGTCATTTCCTTTTTCACCATAAGGAAGACCTTTAACTTCAAAAGTACCATCAGTTGCTGAAGTGAAGACAGTTGCATCTGCTTTATTAGCAACCCACTCATTTTTAGCAGGAGTTGTTCCTGATACAGCTGTTTGTTTCAAATACTTGTCGCCAGCTTCATTTGTAACAACAAACTTAGCCCCTGCAAGTTTAGCTGATGTCGCTTTGTCAACTTTTTCAAACTTAGCACCACCAGTGTGGAGTTCTGGTTTTTCATTAGGTTTAACTTCTTTTGTTGAATCTGGATTAGTACCATAAGTCAACTTAACATCATTGGGGTTGGCTGCACCCATAACCGCTTCTTCATTGATGACTGCGTCATAAGTGATGGTAATAACATCTTTTGGATTTAATTTTTTGATGTAATCTTCTTTGAAGGCAATGCTGATTGCTGCTGCTTTGGTACCAACTGCAGCTGTACCATCAGTTGAATAGTTAGAAGGATCTACAACAGTGCCACCTTTTTTGACAACAAGGTTACCTGTGTAAGTCAAACCTGCTGAGAATTTATCGGTGAATGTTAACTTCTTATAGTCTTTAATACCTTCTGGCATTGTAGAAGTGACCTTGAAGGTCTTAGTTTCACCAATAAGAGCAGTATCATGTTTAGCATCTTCGCTAACGACTTTGTCAATACTTGGTTTGTCAACTGTATTCTTTGGATAAACATAGAGGGCATTATCTCCAGTTGTAAATGTTCCACCTTCAGCTTTATAAACTGGAAGTTCAACAACAACTGGTACAGCCTTTGAGTTAGCAAGTTCTTCTTTTCCAGCAATCGTTGATTTTGTCTTGTCTTCAACGATGATGTACTTACCTTCTCTAAGACCTTTAAAAGTAATTTGACCCTTAGAGTCAGTTTGTCCTTCAACGACAGTACCTTGTGCGGCTGCACCGATATGATCTGCTGCAGAATCACTGTATTGGTAAACTTTGAAGAATACTCCTGAAAGGGTATCTTCTGTACCAAAGTAAGTGCCGCTGTCTAACTTAGCACCAGTGTAAGAGTCTTTTCCTTCACCTTTAGGGAAGTTCTTCAAACTATCTTCTGACAATTTGACCTTAGTCAAAACAATGTCATAAGTTTGCTCTGTTGTTGCGAATGCTGTTACAGTTCCTAATGATGAGAAAATCATCGCTAGGGCTGCAAGAGCAGTGAATAGAAAATATGAAAGTTTTTTCATATTATTTTCCTCCTAAAAACCTTTTTGTTTTTTGCATATAATATATAATTACTGCCGTAAATAATGAAATAATACCTAGCACGAGATATGGTAAGATACCCAAACCACCTGTTGATGGATAAACTGGATTGACCTTATTCTTGACGGTTAAGGTATGTGACTTACTAATTTCGGAATCTGAGAAAGTGACTTTCTTTTGATTTGGGTCACTAGTCTCTAGATAGCCTTGTGGAACAACCTCTTCAATGTAGTAGGTGTAGTACTTACCAGTGGTCTTATCCTTAGGTGGGTAGCGTTTTGTAGCTTCCCAGAGATATGGAGCAGTTGCCGTCCGTTCTAACTGAATCGTTTCAACAAGCTCCCCATTTTGAGTTTGTCCATCCGTTGTCCGATACAACTTAACCTCTAGTTTCTTAGGTAGCTGGTCATTTGTAATCTGATTGCCGTCCTTGTCATACCAGAGCTTCTGGATCTTGATTGACGGATACCTCGTGTTGGTGATGACAAAGCCATTCCGAGCGTCACCGCTATAGTCGACATCATATCCAGACGGAATCACCTTTTCTCTGACCACGTACTTAAAGTCGGTGATTTTCTTCTCTGCTGCTTCTTTTTGTAATAATTTAGCGGCAGATTCTTCATCTGGTAGTGGACTAAAGGTATCTTTCCAGTTATTGCTTCCAGAGAGCTCTTTTTCTTCTTTAAGCTCTTCTTTTACAACACCATCTTCCTTCCAAGTAGCGTAGAGCTGTGCCGTTATTTTAGAATGTGTTGTTTCAGAGTCACGCCACTTCTTCTCAACCGGAATGGTAATCCGCTTGTTGACTTTATTGGTAACTACATTAGATTCACCAAATCGGGGATCGTTATTGTATTTTACTTGGAAAGTATTAACAGCCGTCTTGCCACCAATATTATTATCCTTGTCATAAGCCGGAGCTTTCATATTCAGGATTGCATGCAAAATGGTGTACTTATGAATGACCGTTGTTGGTTTAGAAACAATCTTGATTGCTGTTACTTTTTCGTAGTCGGTTGGACTTGTTGTCCAATGTGAACTATTTACCTCTGTGTCAGCATTCATGGTTGGATATTTATCCGTTCGATAGTAAATATCAAAATCTGCCGTCTTATCTTCATCACCGACTTTCACAGTGATTGGGCCTGTCAGGGTGTTTGAAAAGGCAGATTCGGCACCACCCGCTGTCGTTCGATCGCTGTCTCCAACATGAGGAAGAACATCGTAGATTTCTACTCTTGTCAGATCACGATTGTAGTAATTTCGCACTTGCAGGTCATATTGGAAATGTCCCGAAGTGGAAGTTAACCCACCGTACTCTGTTTCAATACCGTCTTTACTGAAGTCTCGACCATAATATTGATGCCCACCTTCAACCAGTGGTTCTGTGCTACGGATCATCTTAACACTCTGCAGACTTTCTGTTACATTCCCTATAACCTTTGAAGTAGCCTTTACGACCTTGTCCTTAGTGTCGCCGTTCATATTGATGTCTCTTTCGTCATCCACAATCTGATTTGAATCGGAATGAATGGCATCCGGGAACGGTTGACCATTGTCTTGGTAGAAATAAAGTTCATTCGTGTTATTGAAGGTCGAGGTCTCTGCCTTACTTGGGATAATGTCACTATTGATTTTTAATCCCTTTAGTTTGAAAGCATAACCTGTCCCGTTATTTAAGTCTTTTACCAGACCTGATTTTAATTTGATTTTGATCGCTGTCCGACCACTACCATTGTAGTTTTCAATAACTGAAAATTTATCAATCATGGCCAGATTTGCTAGCCCAATTGCTTCGAGCATATCTTCCGCTTTTGTTTTGTCTACACCTGGTGCAATACTAACCCCCTTAGGAAGAAGATCAACAAGCGTTGGATTCTTTAGGTAGCGTGCTTTAGAAAGCTGTTCAAAATTCAATCCCAATAGGAAGAAGACTGATTCTCCCTCAACACCTGAAGTTTGTCCATCTGTATTCTTTGATAGACCAATCTTTTCTACAAATGGTACAAACTGTTTGTTCCATTCATCGGATATATTAATTGGAACATCTTGATTTTGAGAGTTTTTCACTTTAGCTTTAAGGCCGACCACATTTTTTATATCCTTTGCAGCAGAATAAGGAACATGATAAGGGTCTTTAAAAGCCATATAGACGAAACCATCAATGTACTTTCCAACTGGTAATTCATAGCCCTTAATAAAGTGGATGGTTATTTTAGTATATTTTGGAGTAACCGCCGGTACTGCTGCTTCCGTTAACTCACCATTTCGGATCTTTTCAGCCGCAGTATTTAGTTCGTCTTGTGCATCCTTATTAATTTGATCCCCCGGAGCAAAAGTGTCATAAGTTCCATCGCTCTTATAGGCACGTATTTCCATCTTGTCATTGATAGGTTTACTATTTGAGCCTTGTCTTTCAAAGAAAGAATCAACACTAGTGAAATACAGTCTTGAATCAAACTTGCTGGCATCTTCAACCAGAGTGATCTCTTGCATCGGTTTTGATAGCTTGTTTTCTACCTTGACTGTATAGTCTAGTCGCTGTGCGTAAAGTCCAGCTACATCGTGTTGCACCGTCTGGTGTTCTGTCCTCTTGGAAAGAAGCCCCGTCCCACTGAAATCATCTGCAATGAGATTAAAAGTTATATCGTCACTATTTTTATATTCTTCATTTGGCGATGGATTGAAAGGAGTTGCTGTGATATCCGCCTTATTTGTAAAATTAGGTTTGTTGTTGCCGTCTTTGTACTTAGCATCTGGAAAAGATAGGTACAACATAGCCTTACTGACGTCAATATTGTGACGAAAGTCCGTATCAAATTCACTTTCTAAGAATTCCTTTGTATATGTCACTGTGCCAGTGCTACTATCGTAAGTCCAGCCAGGATTAAGGGCTTGGTCAAATTTAGCAGTAACCTTTTGACCCTGACTATTCGTATAAGTCGGTAGCGTATCCTTGATGACGACTTTTTTCATCATCCGCTGCTGACCTGAATTTGCCTGTACTTGATATGTGAAACTGAACGGTATAGGCTCTGCACCGGTTTCAGAAATTCTAGTCGGATCCTCTGTCTTAGCTGTTCCTCCGTAGAGAAGCTGACCATCTTCGCTACTAGTAGCAACTACCTTTGTTAGGTTCATATTTGGATAAGTTGGAGTATACTCCTTATCATCGCCTGTATATAAAACTGTGCCATCTTTACTCTTAAGAGTAACCTTTGGTTGTAGCTTATAGTCTTTTGGAACTAACCCGTTTGTAAAGCTAAAAACATAAGGTATGCTAATCTTGGTTGTTGATGTAATGGAATTGAAACGAATACGATAAATCGTCTTCCCATTTTCCACTACTTTTTCTGCACTTTTGATTAGAGTGATACCTTCGGTCGGAACTGTAAAGTTATCTAGATAAGCATCTGTGTTCAGCACCTTACCGCCCTGATATAGAGTGGTTGGCATTTCAATATCTAGATAAGGTTCTTCTATGTCTGAGGTTAAACTAGTTCCATCAATATCCACATAAGTGGTAATCTGTTCATCTGTACGATAAGCCGTATTTGCATTTGGCTTTATCGTGACAGTTGGAACTGTTGCCGTCGGTGTAGGAGGAGGGCCTGGTGGTAATGCATCGTCATCATCTTCTGATGTAGTCGCAGCTGGAGTTGTTTGACTCGTTGAGCTGCTACTTTCTTGACTAGAACTACTAGGGGTTTCCTGACTCTTATTGACAGTGCTTTTCTGAGTTTCACTACTTGTACTTTCCGAGCCTTCTTTTTTGGCAGTTTCAGCAGGATTATTTACCAGAGCAGAAGACGGGCTGGTCTGTTCTTGTGCGAAGGCAAGAGAAACACCACTCACTCCTTGTAAAATTGTGTTCATAAGTAGAATTAGAACTAAAAATATACTGCCTTTTTTCTTCATTGCCTCTCCTTTTCTAAATTTATTTCACATTTCGGACGAAATTTAATATATATATATACTCGTGGTGCTAGTTAATTTCAAAATATCTTAAATTATAAGCTAATACGATTTG
>OGEP01003691.1_pt1 | contig 11145 bp, 9 predicted proteins | sample 1570721 | NCBI WGS metagenome assembly OGEP01 (sample SAMEA2582131, study PRJEB24529) | metagenome | biome: Human gut stool | place: China | collected 2011 | reverse complement strand
TGTACAGGTTCTAATCCACGTCAGCCAAGTCAGGAAGAGATGGAGAAGCTTCTTAAGTGCTGCTACTATGATACAGAAGTTGATTTCTAGAAATATAATGATGTATAGTGTTATAATATAATGCTGTTAAAGGCGGAGCGATACTAAGGTCTAAGGTGTCGGTCCGCCTTTGATGTGTGCATGGTGACATATGTTTCTAAAGGACCAGAACTTCTTAAGGAACATTACGATGCGAAAGAATATGGTGTTAAGAGCAAGAAAGGTTTCTATGATTATTCTGATGGTAAGGATGAAGAAACAATAGCAAAAAGAGATGAAAAGTTCTTAAAGCTGTATCATGCGTTATATCAGTAGATGTAATGGATAAACATATTGAATAAAATCTTTTAGAATTCATATAATTAATAAAAAAGGATGCAACAATTTATCTTAAAATGTTGCATCCTTTTGAATTAAATGGAGGATTTGATATGGGAACAGCACAACCAATACGTAACGATGAAGAATTAGAAGCATTTAGAAACTACTATCTGGAGCAGAAAACGAACTACCGCAACTATGCCTTAATATGTCTTGGCGTTAATTCAGCATTAAGAATAAGTGATATACTGAAGCTGAAATGGAACGATGTTTATGATTCCAGAAAAAAATGTTTCAAAAAACATATAATAGTGACAGAGAAAAAGACTGGAAAAGAAAACCGAATAGCTATTAACGCAAGTACAAGAACCGGATTGCAGACATATCTTAACAGTCTGCACTATTTTGACGTAAATGAATATATATTTATGGGGCAGAAAGAACACACCCATCTATGCCGTTCACAGGCATTCCGGATAATAAAGCAGGCAGCCTCTTCCCTTAATATGGAGAATGGAATAAGCTGCCACTCTATGAGAAAAACATTCGGATATTATGCATGGAAGTATGGAACACCACCAGCAGTTCTTATGGATATATATAATCATTCATCATACGAAATAACTAAAAGATATCTTGGGATAAAGCAGGATGATAAAGATTCGGTATTCTTAAGTGTGAATTTATAAGGTGAATTTATAACTTGAAAAAGTCGTGAAAGAATATAAAAATAATAAGAAAATAAAAATATAAGATACTAAAAAACAAGATAGTAAAAAATAAGATAATAAAAATAAGATAATAAAAATAAAATAATAACATTTTTAACCCAAACTATTTTTATAATTTTATTAGTAATTGCAGTTAAGTATTATTATTATATGACGATATAGAATATGTAATTGAGTAGAACAAACATTCAAAGGATGCAACATTTTAAGATAAATTGTTGCAGATAACAGGTTAACAAGGAGGTTATATGTTAAAGCTTACGATTAAGCCTGGTGAATTTATCAACATAGGTGAGGATATAAGGGTTGTTTATTCGGGAGGTTCAGAGGGAAATATCCACCTTCTGATAGATGCCCCTAGGGAACTGAATATTGTAAGAAGCAAGGTGCTTGCAAGAAACAAAGAGAAGGAAGGCAAAGAAGCATCACGCTTCATTTCTCCTTATTATGCAGAATCCAAGCTTTCACCAGACACACTTACCAAGATACGCCGTCTGATTAAAGAAGACAAGATGGCAAATAAGGATAATACGCAGAATTAGCATGGAAGTTCTGCTTATTATAAAGGATTTGCTTTATGTGAATTGCTTATATTCAAGAAAATGGTAAGCAAATGTATATGAAGCATTTGAGGGAACGGATTCCCCAGAAAAAATTATTATATTTACACGGAGGTACATACTATGGTAGTACAACACAATATGTCAGCTATGAACGCTAACAGAATGTTAAGCGGTGTTTCATCAGCTCAGTCAAAGTCAACAGAAAAGTTATCCTCAGGTTACAGAATCAATCGTGCAGCAGATGATGCAGCAGGACTTTCTATCTCAGAGAAGATGAGAGGACAGATCAGAGGTCTTAATCAGGCTTCAACTAATGCTCAGGATGGTATCTCACTTATCCAGACAGCTGAAGGTGCTTTAAATGAATCACATTCAATTCTTCAGAGAATGAGAGAGCTTTCAGTACAGGCAGCTAACGGAACAGAGACAGATGACGATAGAGAAGCAGTACAGAACGAAATCGAACAGCTTCAGAGCGAGCTTACAAGAATCTCTGATACAACAGAGTTCAACACAATGAAGTTACTTGATGGTTCACAGTCAGGAAGCAAAGTTCAGGCTTCTGTAAGTAAGAGTGCAGCAACAGGTGCAACAACTAATCATGCAGCAGTAGCTCAGGTTAATACATCAGGAACAGTAACAGCTCTTGATGATGGTAAAAGCACAACATATTCAGTAACTATGTTAGATAAGAACAATAATGCTACAACAACATCTGTAACAGTTTCTTATGATAAGGGAACAAAGACCTTTAAGGACAAAGATGGAAATGAAGTTGGATCAGCTGCACAGGGAACTGCAACTGCTGCTGAAACAGCTAAAGCAATTGCTAAGGCGTTATCTAATACATCACTTGGTGATAAATTTGATATAGCAAATAAAACTGATACAGTTACATTTACAACTAAGGATGCTAGTGATTCTCCAAATAGCGTATTGATTAGTGTTGATGGTGCAGCAGGTGTAGTAGCTGGTGCACAGCCTACTGGTTCAGAGGCTTATACATCTATTAATGCGGAAATAGGTGCATATGCTGGTACAGGTAACATTGAAGATAAGATTTTCACAGTAAATGGTGAAAAGTTCGCATATGTTACAGATCCTTCTAAGTTAGGTGATGACTATAAGGATGTTAATTATGTTCAAACTGAAAATACAAATGGAACAGTAGGTGCTAATGATGCAGCTGCAATGGCTAAGTTAATAAGTGCTAAGACAGGTATTAATGCAGAAGTAGATCAGGCAGCTACTACAAGTGTCAATTTAAAGCCATCAACAACAGCAACAGGCAAGGGTATTGAGCTCCAGATTGGTGCTAACGAAGGTCAGACAATGAGCTTTACACTTGATGACATGAGCGCTGACGCACTTGGTGTTGGTGGAAGTAGTGTTAACTTAAGCACTCAGGAGAGCGCTAAGACAGCTACTACAACTATTGATGCAGCTATTAAGAAGGTATCTGCTGCAAGAGGTAAGATGGGTGCTGTTCAGAACAGACTTGAGCACACAATCAACAACCTTGATACAGCTTCTGAGAACCTTCAGACAGCAGAGTCACGTATCCGTGATACAGATATGGCTGAAGAAATGGTTAACTACAGCAAGAACAGCATCTTAGCTCAGGCTGGACAGTCTATGCTTGCACAGGCTAACCAGGCTAACCAGGGTGTTCTTACACTCCTTCAGTAATTTAGGCAGTATGTAGCTAATACATAAGAACAACTTATTTCATAAAGGTATGACGATACATCTTAAATATAATTTAATATGTAATCGTTATAATCCCCCATTCATACAACCCATGTGAGTATGAATGGGGGATTTATTTTTATTTAATTGTAATTATTTTGCTAAATATTTTATTGAAAAGAGAGGATGCATTTATAATTCTGAATATATTAAAAGCAGCCTGTTAATAATGTCTGTTAATGATGTGCTGAAACAAAAATATTACCAATTACAACAATTATCCTGCAACATACAACAAATGTATAAAAAACATATTGTAAATATACAGCGAATGTGTTTATATAATACCAATACTATTATTACTAGTATGACAATAAAAAACGTAATTAAATTAGTAATAAAATTAGTAATGAAATTAAAAGTACGGAGGGTAAATACCTCTGCTCCTGCAAAGGCAGTCGCATTTTACTTCGTAAAACTAGGAGGTATGAATTTGAAGCTAAACAGAAAGTTCAAGGATACATTGTTCAGGAAGGTTTTCAATAATAAGAGGGATTTGTTAAGTTTATACAACGCATTGAATAATACAGAGCATACGGATGAGAGCCTGATTACAATTAACACGATAGAGGATGCGATATACATAGGGTATAAGAATGATATTTCATTTATTATAAACAGCGAATTGAATCTCTATGAGCATCAAAGCAGCGTTAATCCCAATATGCCTGTAAGAAGGCTTATATATTTTGCTGAGTTGTATAAGGGATATATAGATCAGAATAATCTGCTTATATATAATGAGCGCCTTGTGAAATTACCATTTCCAAGATATGTTGTTTTCTATAATGGAACAGAGGATGAACCAGAGGAACAGGAATTAAGATTGTCTGATTCATTTGAAAAGGTGCTTGAGGGGGAAGTACAGAGAACGGATATAGTAGAAGCAGAAGCTAATAAACCTAGCGTAGAAGTAACTGTACAACTACTTAATATCAACTATGGGTGTAATCAGGAGTTGCTGGAAAAGTGCCAGAAGCTGATGGAGTATTCCAGATTTATTGCACTTGTAAGAGTGAAAAGCGATATGTTGACGGAGAAATATAAGAAAGAAATGAAGTCAGTTAATAAGAAAGAAATATTTGCAGAGGCAGTAGCGCTTGCAATTGATGAAGCAATACGCGATAATGTACTAAAGGATATCCTTAGTAAAAATATGGCGGAGGTGACAGATATGTTGCTAACAGAATTTGATGAAAAGGCATATATAGATGGCGTGAAAAAGCAGAGCTATGAGGAAGGAGAAGCAAGAGGAGAAGCGAGAGGAGAGGCAAGAGGAAAGATAAAAGGAGAGGAAAAACTGGCAAAATTAGTAGTAGAACTAAAGAAAAGAGGAAGAGTGGAAGATATAGCAAAGGTGACAGATGAAAGCGAAAGAGAAAGACTGTATAAGGAGTTCAATATATGAGGGTTTAATATTGTACAATCATCAGAATAGTGTATATAATATACTATAATCTTGACACAATTCAAACAATTCACATTGCCATCAAACAACTGAATGACAAGTTTAAAAATAATAAAAAATAATCTAAAAAAGAGTTGACAAATCAATAAGTGCATGTTAATATACAATTACAAACAAACAAGACCTTAAACATATTAATAATCGATATAAAAGATATATATTAACTATATTAAAAGAGACAAGTTCATAAGACAATATATTAATAGATAGATTATATATCGAAACCATTCATTAAGAATGTTAATATAGATGTAAGGAATTGAGTGAGAAAGGAAGGTATAGTCCAATGGAAATATGACACATACCAAGCATTATGAATAATTATATTCATTGTAGAATAGTTAATTAAAAGAATAATGATTTGGAGGAAAACACAATTGAATAACTTAGAATAACGGTTACTATATTACATAGCGATAATATAGTAACCGTTTTTTATTTGTTGCATTGCTGCAGAAAGGCTTTATTTATTATTAGTTATGAATGGTTGTATTATTACATTAAATATTAATTACATTCAGTACCTTATCATCTTAAGATGTAAGCTACAATAAAAAGGGAATAGTTACCAATTCATTATATAGCCGCCGCCATACATTATACTGATAAATATTCCCTGTTATATATATAAATGCTAAGACCTTATGGTCATCTATTACTTAGCATATCTTTCGTTATACTCTTTAACTCTCTTCTGGATTCTGTCAACAGGATTAAGAAGATCACTGATTGAAGAATCATGGTTAAGTGTATCAATAAGAAGAGCCATGTATTTACTCATGTCTACGTTGATATACCAAGGCTTAGAAAGAAGCTCTGCTGGCTGGTAAACAAGGTTAGTAGTAAGAATCTTATCGATAATACCCTTTTCGTAAGCTTCATCGAACTTATCAAAGCCGTTAGTGAAAAGCCCAAATGTAGTTGCACAGAATACTCTGCTTGCACCTCTCTTCTTCAACTCAGAAGCAACATCTATCATACTTTCACCAGAAGATATCATATCGTCGATAATGATAACATCCTTGCCCTCTACGTTAGTACCAAGGAATTCGTGGGCAACGATAGGGTTACGTCCGTTAACAATCTTAGTATAATCTCTTCTCTTATAGAACATACCCATATCAAGACCAAGTACATTGGCAAAGTATACAGCACGTCCCATACCACCCTCATCAGGGCTTATTACCATCATATGTTCGCTGTCGATATGAAGATCATCTACGCCTAGTAAAAGGTACTTAATAAACTGATATGTGCATGATACAGACTCGAATCCCTTAAGTGGAATAGAGTTGTGTACTCGTGGATCATGTGCATCAAAAGTGATGATATTCTCAACACCCATAGCTGTAAGCTCCTGAAGCATAAGAGAACAGTCAAGGGATTCTCTTCCAGATCTCTTATGCTGTCTGCTTTCATAAAGGAATGGCATAATAACATTGATTCTTCTTGCTTTTCCGCCGGCTGCAGCGATTACTCTTTTAAGATCTGCGTAGTGGTCATCAGGTGACATATGGTTAGTGTTACCGCAAAGTGAATATTCGATGCTGTAGTTACATACATCTACCATAATATATAAGTCATAACCACGGACAGAATCGTTAAGGACGCCTTTACCTTCACCTGAACCGAATCTAGGTGTGCTGGCACTTACAACATAGCTGTCTCTTTTATATCCGCTAAATGCAAGATTAGACTGATTCTCGTGTTCTCTTTGTTCTCTCCAGTTTACAAGGTATTCATCAACCTTTTCGCCCATAGCAGAGCAGCTCTTTAAAGGAATGATTCCGAGTGTTCCGTATGGAATTGTTGCAGTATGACGTTCGTCTCGTGGCATTGTATTATCCTCCATTGTATAGATAAAATATTTATTATATAAAGAATCTAATTCATACTTTCCAGTGAATTAAATTCTAAATACACATACATAATTAACTATAATCATAAATATTATAGAAGTCAATTATATTTGGCATTTTTTAAGATTATATTTGACATTTTTTAAAATTAATGTTTTCCTTTTGTAGCCTTTTGTACCCTTATATCTTCACAGAATAAGCGGAGTATTGTATATGCACTGATAAGTCTTGAGAATATACGTTCTGAATATGTATTCTCTAACTGGGGCATAGAAAGATTAGTTGATATAATAACACTCTTTCTTCTAAGTATTCTTTCGTTTATGACATAAAACAGCTTGGAAATGGTATAAGAGTTGTAGCTTTCTGTTCCAAGGTCATCAATTATAAGAAGATCACAGTCAATAAAGTAGCTGACATCCTGATATTCCACATCTTCGCCTTTGCTGAAGTCACTGTTTTCAAAGCATTTGAACAGCTCTATGGCAGTGAGGTATATAACGCTGTGATAGCTGTCTAGCAGTTCCTTGGCTATGCAGTTGGAAAGGAAAGTTTTTCCTACACCGGTTTCTCCTAATAATAAAAGGTTTGAAAAGTTAGTATCAAAAGTTTTTACAAAAGACTGGCATACATCAAATACCTTGTGAATATTATTGTATGGTGTGAGTCCTGTTGCAGAATCAATAGTTGTTTTGTCATACCAGTCAAAGGAAAATGTTGAAAAGTTTTCGTTGGCAGTGATGTTCTTTAGATTGGAATCATGATATATAAGGTCAATAGCTTTTTTCTTAAAGCATGAACATCTGGTGCCGTTGATATATCCTGTATCCTGACATTTTTTGCATGTATAAATATTGTCAAGATAATCAGATGGCTTGCCTATAGAAGCAAGGAGTACAGCTTTTTGTTTAATAAGGGACTGCAGGCGTTCATTGAACTCATCAGTATTCGTGTCAGATGAGTCATTTCCGATACGTTTGGCAGCTTCCTGCATAGAAAGGGAGATTATCTCATCTTCGATTGTCTGATATTGTGGACAAAGACTTGTTACTTCTTTGTAGCGCTCGTTCTGTATGGCTGCATTGTGTGTATGAATATCATCGTACATCCGCATAACAGCTGCATATTGTGTGTTAGTAAGTGACATAACTACTCCTTTTCATATAATTAAATATATTGATAAGTTAAATCTGATAATATCGGTAAGCTGTAAAACATAAGCTATGCTGACAGGTTAATTGTTATTGCTAAGTAAAGAGTTGTACCAGTCATCAGATTTCTTATCACGCTGCTGGAAATTGTTGAATTTTGTTGAACCGGTTTTGGCAGAACTCTGATATCTGGTTTTGCTGTTGCTGCTTGCTGCATATGCTGCATCATCCTTTTTGATGTCTGCCATAGTTGTGATGTTTGAGCTTTTCCACTTTGAAAGAATAGTATCAGCATATTCAAAGCTTGGCTGGTGTATGGCTTTGATTGTTCTGTTGCAGGCCTCTATAATTATATCAGTGTCAAAGCAGTAAGTATCAGCCCACTTAGATATCATGGCACGTTCATGCTGTCCAGGATCTCTGTTAGAGATTCCGAAGGCTTTCATAATCTGGTAAACAGAGTCGGTATGGTTAGATACTTCTTCCTTTGCTTCTGTAACAGTATGTATACCTTTATCGGCCCACGCAAGAGCAACCTTTTCAATGTAGTTAATGCTTTTCTTGTTGTGTTCTACACAATATTCAAAAAGATAATCTATAAGTTCGATAGAAAAGTCAAGCGAATCATAAAAGTATACTATTGCATTGGTTTCTTTAATAGACAGAGGACGTCCAAGATATGATTCTATAACATAAAGCAGCATAGAAAAGTTCTCATCGGAGTTAAGTTCGCTTATTTTTTCCGCAGAATATTGCATGCTGGAAGGTTCGACATGTTTTGGACCTTCTGATATGTTATATGAAGGTGCAGCAGGCACTGTTGGTGCTATAGCTGCTGAGGATGCCAGCTTGGCAGTTTCAGGAAATGTGGTATTGTTAAAATCAGCTTTAGTAGTGCTGGCGGCACTGTTGTCAGAGCTGAAGTCATTGATGGTTATGTTGGACAGGCTGTCGTTGTTACCGGCAAATGTTAATGATATGACATTGAGCTTGTCCCAGTATCTGAGTGCTCTCATAATATCGGCCTCAGTCTGGTTAAAGGTATCTGCAAGTAAAGAGATACTTATATTGGAATTGCCAGTGCTTATAAGGTGTAAAAGATAAAGATATACCTTTACGAATTCGCCATTGGCTTCAGGTACAAAGCTGCTTATAAATATATTGGAAATGGCTGTGTATCCATAATTGTTCTTTGTAGTTAATGTAAGATTGCCCATATGATATTAAAAGCTATAAATATAGCTTGTCTATCCTCCTGATGATTAATGATTGCTATGATGTAACATAATATTAAGCGGCAGATATTCTGCCAGTGCAGATTATATCATAGTGAAAATTAAATGAAAAGTGTGTTAAAAGCAGGTGGATATTGTTGTGGATATTGTGGATAATGTGGATAACTCGTGGACAAAGTGGTATAAATAATGTATTTTGCTGTATTTTTGACTTAAAGGTTGTTAACAAAAAAATCCACACTTTTATATTGTGTATAACAACATAAAAATGTGGATAATGTGGATAACTTTGTTGAAAAAATATTATACAGTGGAGAAATGCCTATTTTAACAGGTCTTCCCCGATTTTATAAACATCACCAGCCCCCATAGTTATCAACAGGTCACCGTTGATACAATTTTTTTTCAAAAAGTCTTCAATTTCTTCAAATGATTCGTAATAGTAACATTCTTTTCCTTCAGCTTTAATCAGACTGCAAAGATTAGCAGAACTTATTCCCAGATTATCTGTTTCGCGAGCAGGATATATTTTGGCAAGTACAACATTATCTGCAAGAGCAAGCGCTTTGGCAAAATCCGGCATAAGTGCTTTAGTTCTTGAATATGTGTGTGGCTGGAATACACACCATATTCTGTTGTGTGGATACATTTTTGCAGAATTAAGAGTTGCAGTTATCTCATCTGGATGATGTGCATAGTCATCTACAACTGTTATTCCGTTAAATACGCCCTTTTTCTGGAAACGTCTGTCAGTACCTGTGAAATTCACAAGACCTTTAAGAATAGCTTCCATGGATATACCAAGCTTAATACATGCAGCGATTGCAGAAAGCGAATTGTATACATTGTGTACGCCAGGAACAGAAAGCTTTATAGTTCCTGATGGTTTATTATTAATAAGAAGAGTGTAAGAACAGCGTCCATATTCATCATGATTTATATCGGCAGCACTGTACATTGACCTGGCTGGATCAGAACCGAAGGTGATAACCTCACAGTCTGTATCCTGGTAGAAGTATTCGTAATTATCAATATCTGTGTTGATAACTAAGGTTCCATCAGATGGAAGCTTTTCTGTAAAGAGCTTAAATGAATGACGTATATCATCAAGGTCTTTAAAGAAATCAAGGTGGTCAGCTTTAACGTTAAGTATAATGTTTAACGTAGGATTAAAAGAAAGGAAGCTGTTTGTGTATTCACATGCTTCTGTAACAAAAATGTCTGAACTTCCGACTCTTATGTTGCCGCCTATACTGTGTAATATACCACCAACAGATATAGTTGGGTCAGCGTTGGCGGCAAGAAGAATTTCAGTAATCATGGAAGTCGTTGTTGTTTTTCCATGTGTACCAGCTACATTGACAGCTGTGTGATAGTTCTTCATAATCTGACCAAGCAGTTCTGCTCTTGTCATAGTAGGAATACCAGCAGCAATAGCGGCTTTAAGTTCTTTGTTGTCAGGGTGGATAGCAGCAGTGTATACGACAAGGTCAATATCACCAGTGATATTGTCTGCTGACTGTGGATAAGATATAAGACATCCATCCTTTGCAAGTTCATCTGTAAGCTCTGATTCGTGTGCATCAGAACCTGAGACAGTGAAGTGCCTGTCAAGAAGAATCCTGGCAAGTCCACTCATGCTTATGCCTCCTATGCCTATGAAATGTACATGTATCGGATGATTAAAATCAATATTAAACATATGATATTCCTCTTTCTATAAATTATTGTTAATAAACTGATGATGACATGATGTCAGAACATAAAGCTTATGCAGGCTTGTATACATGTTCCAGAATCATATTACCTTATATTAATATTTAGTAAGATATTTAAAAGTCATCATAGAGATTATATGCCTAAAGCATATATTTTTCAAACATAAAACGCATAAAGTTATATATGCAGGGGGTACTATGGTTATGAGAAATAAGTGGCAGATGTTTAGCATGGACCGAAGCGTAGCGTAGACGTGGGAGTGCGTAGCACGGAACAATCCGTAGGTATCAAGGTTGGTGGCTTTTGAGCC
>OGEP01003689.1_pt1 | contig 11156 bp, 9 predicted proteins | sample 1570721 | NCBI WGS metagenome assembly OGEP01 (sample SAMEA2582131, study PRJEB24529) | metagenome | biome: Human gut stool | place: China | collected 2011 | reverse complement strand
GGTATTGTGCTTGGATATATCTGGCAGATCCTGTTAAACGGTATTCTGGCGAACTATGTGGTGAGCCAGCGCATCAAGTCGCGGGAAGGCACAGTGGTAGACGTCAAAGAGACCCCGAAAGGATATTTTGTTACGGTTGAATTTGACGAGTAAAAGCGCTAAAATGATAATAATTTAGCGGAAAGGAAACACAAATGCGTTATTTACCGACGAGCAGACTGACGCCGGGAATGGCACTGGGACAGGACATCTATGACGGGGCGGGAAGACTTCTTCTGGGAAGGCATATTCTGCTGACAGAAGAACAGATTTCAAATCTGGAATTCCTTGGGTTCCCGGGAGCCTATGTGGACGATGAGTTTTCCCGGGGGATTGAGATACAGCAGATTGTCAGCCCGGAAGTCCGGAGGCAGGCACTGAAAATTGTATATGATCTGTTTCACATGGATATGCGGAAGCAGGAACCGTCGGAAGCGGAGCTTAAGCTGCGCAAAACGGTGGAGTCTGTGGTCGATGATGTGATATGCAATGGAGACATCATGTGCAATATCATGGACATCAAGAGCTATGATGATTATATCTATTACCATTCCATTCATGTGGGCATCCTTTCTGTGGTAGTCGGCGCACGTCTGGGGCTTTCTCATGATAAGCTGTGTCAGCTTGCAGCGGCGGCGCTGCTGCATGACATCGGGAAGCGGTTTATCGATCACGACATCGTGCGGGGTGGTAAGGCGCACCGCAGCGAAAAAGAGCAGGAGGTCTATCGGAGTCATCCGAAGATCGGTGCGGAATATCTGCGCGAGACATGCCGTTTTTCAGCGGATGTGTATGAGGGAATCATGGAGCATCACGAGTGCTACAACGGCGAAGGGTATCCGCTTGGCAAAAAGGGCGGCGGAATTCACCTGTTTGCCCGCATTATCCGGATTGCAGACTGTTATGACGCAAAGGTTTCCGCGTTTCCGGCACAGAAATCACTGTCGCCGTCGGAGGCGTTAGAATATGTGATGGCGCTGGGCGACCGCTGGTTTGACCCGGATATTGTGGCTGTGTTCGCAAGGAAAGTGGCGGCGTATCCGATCGGCTGCGAAGTCGAACTGTCCAACGGGCAGCATGCGGTGGTGGCACGGAATTTTGAGAATTTCCCGCTGCGTCCGCTGGTGCGCGTCGTGGAGACGGGAGAGATGTTAAATATGCGTGACGATGAAAAAGCAAGGGCGGTAACTGTTGGGAGACTCATAGTGCGATAGAGCACCTGGGGCGAGAGGGAGTTATGACTGGACAGGGAAAAAGTGCGATTGATACACTTTTGGCAGAGAGCTTTAAGGAACTGGCGTTAAAGCAGCCGATAGAGAAGATTACAATCAAAGAGATTACAGATAAGGCGGGCGTGATCCGACCGACATTTTACAATCATTTTCAGGACAAGTACGATCTGCTGGAGTGGATTATCGACAAGGAACTGCTGGAACCGGTGGAACCGCTGATCCAGAACGGGATGATCAACGAGGCGCTGGTGCTTCTGTTTGGCAGCATTGAGCGGGACAAGGAGTTCTACACGAGGGCAAGCCGGCTGGAAGGACAGAATTCATTCGGCAGCATTGCACAAAGCTGTGTGGAGCGCGTGCTGCTACAGGTCATCAAAGGACAGGCAGAGGGCAGAAAAAGCCGGTACGTGTGGCTGACACCAGAGCGTATCGCGGAGTATTATGCACAGTCCATGTGCTATGTGGTGATTACCTGGATCAAGTCCGGAATGACGATTTCATCCAGGGAACTTGCAGAAATCTATAATTACATGATCAAGCGGTCGATGACGGATATTCTGACAGAACTGTAATTGCGGCCAGAATACAAATGAATATAAATGTATAGATAGTTATACATTTCGGGTCGAGTGTATAATAACCCGATACACGGAGAAAAGATTGAATATTTTCATATTCGGTCTTTTTTTTATACAATGCTTTTATGGAAAGGAGAGAGGGACCATGATTAAATTTGGAAAAGCGGTCGTCAAGCTGCGAATACCGATTCTGATTCTCAGTATTTTCTTATTGATACCGTCGGCAATCGGATATTTTAACACGAGAGTGAATTATGATATCCTGACATATCTGCCGGAAGAGATTGAGACGATGAAGGGGCAGGATCTCCTGCTTGACGAGTTTGGAACGGGAGCATTCTCGTTTTGTGTAGTGGAGGGTATGGACGCGAAGGACATATCTGCAATGCGGGAGCAGATGGAGGAAGTTCCTCACGTAAAATCAGTGATCTGGTATGATTCACTGGCGGACATCAGCATTCCGATGGAGATGCTGCCGGATGAGATCTATGATTTCTTTAATAATGATGAGAAGGACAGCACCTTGCTCGCAGTGTTATACGATACATCGATGTCCGCGGACGAGACGATGGATGCGATTGAGGAACTGCGCGGTGTGGTAAAAGATCAGTGCTATATCAGCGGTATGTCGGCAGTGGTTACAGATATCAAGAATCTGTCTAACAAGGAGACCCCGGTCTATGTGCTGATTGCGGTTGTACTGGCAGTCATTGTCCTGTCACTTACGATGGATTCGGCTCTGGCGCCGATTTTCTTTTTGCTCAGTATCGGAATGGCGATTGTATACAATCTGGGCACCAATGTTTTCAAGGGAGAGATTTCCTATGTGACACAGGCGCTCGCGGCGGTCTTACAGCTGGGTGTGACGATGGATTATTCCATTTTCCTCTGGCACAGTTACGAAGAGCAGCAGGAGCGTTTTCAGGGAGATAAAAAACGTGCGATGGCGCATGCGATTTCTAATACGATCACATCGGTGGTCGGAAGCTCCATCACGACGGTGGCTGGTTTCGTGGCACTGTGTTTCATGAGCTTTACACTTGGTATGGATCTTGGAATTGTCATGGCAAAGGGTGTTGTTCTCGGCGTTATCTGCTGCGTTACGGTGCTGCCGTCGCTGCTGCTTGTATTTGACAAGGCGATCGAGAAGACGAAGCACAAGGTTATCATCCCGGATCTGGGACGGATTGCAGACTGGATCGTGCGCCATTACGGTGTATTCCTGATCGTATTTCTGGTGGTGTTGGGCCCGGCAATCTACGGCTACACACACACGGATGTGTATTACGATCTTGCGGGAACACTGCCGAAGAGCTTAAGCAGTATTACCGCAAACGATAAGTTAAACGAAGACTTTGAGATGGGTGCGACGCATATGATCATTGCGGACAGCAGTCTCTCCGCAAAAGATGCCAGCGCAATGTTGGATGAGATCAGCAAGGTGGACGGCGTGAAGATGGCGCTTGGCTTTGACTCGCTGGTAGGACCGGGCATTCCGAGGGAGTTTATCCCGGATGACGTAAAAGACGTCTTGATCAACGGCGATTATCAGATGATGGTGGTCGGCTCGGAATATGCGGTTGCTTCCGATGAAGTGAACGCGCAGTGTGAGGAGATCAACAATATCATCAAAAAATATGATTCCTCTGCCATGTTAATCGGTGAGGCACCGTGTACGAAGGATCTGATCGAGATCACAGATCAGGATTTTAAGACAGTCAGCATCGTGTCGATCGGTGCAATTTTCGTGATTATCGCACTGGTATTTAAGTCGGTATCACTGCCGGTCATTCTGGTGGCGGTCATTGAGTTCGCCATCTTTATCAACATGGGTATTCCGGCATATACGCACACGACGCTGCCGTTTATCGCTTCTATCGTCATCGGTACGATTCAGCTCGGCGCGACGGTCGATTATGCGATTCTCATGACAACAAAGTACAAGAAGCTTCGCTACAACGGAGCGGACAAGAAGGAAGCGATTGCGACGGCACTTCGCAGTTCCATCCAGTCGATCATTGTCAGTGCGCTCAGCTTCTTTGCAGCGACCTTCGGTGTCGGCATGTATTCCAATATTGATATGATCAGTTCTCTGTGTATTCTGATGGCGCGCGGAGCAATCATCAGTATGTTTGTCGTTATTTTCATTCTGCCGTCCATGTTTATGATTTTTGATAAACTGATCTGTGTGACGAGCATGGGATTTCGCAAGAAAAAGGGCACGACGGTGAATGTGTCGGAAAACAATGTATCGGTACAGTAACGGGAAAGGAAGGTAAAAACCATGAAATTACCAGAGTTAAAATCAAAATTCAAAAATAGATATGCAATCCGCATTATTGCCGGAGTCCTGGTCGTTACGCTTGTTGCAACAGGTTCCTCCGTCTACAGTGTGAATGCGGCAAAGGCAGGCAGCGCTGCCACAGAGACCGTGGAGGAGACGGAAGTTTCTGAGGAGGCGGAAGATACGGAAGATGCCGGGAGCAGCTTAAAGGATCTGCTGGACAACGGAAGCCACGTAAGCGAGAAAGAGATCGGAAAAGAAGAGACAGTATATGTCATCGCCGACAATACCGGCAAGGAGCAGAAAATCATTGTCTCCGATCATCTGATCAACAACGATGACAAGGATACGCTTGAAGATGCATCCACATTAAAAGATATTGAAAATGTAAAAGGCGATGAGACCTTTACACAAAGCGGCAATAAGGTGACATGGCAGGCAGACGGCAATGACATTTTCTACCAGGGAACGTCAGAGAGCGAGCTGCCGGTGACACAGAAGCTGACCTACTATCTGGACGGCAAGGAAGTGACGCCGGAGGAGCTTGCCGGAAAATCCGGTGAGGTTACGATACGGTTCGACTACACGAACAACCAGAAAGTGACAGCGAAGATTGACGGAAAAGACGAAGACATCTATGTACCGTTTATGGCAGTCAGCGGCATGATCCTCGGAGATGAATTCTCGGATATCGAGGTGGAAAACGGTAAGGTAATCTCCGACGGAAGCAACAATGTCGTAGTTGGCTATGCACTTCCGGGGCTGAAGGAAAGCCTGAACGTAAAGGACGACGATTTCGACGGGGATGTCACCATTCCGGATTACGTGGAGGTAAAGGCAAAGGTTGAGAACTTCAAGCTTGATACCACGATGACGGTGGTTATGAATGCTACAAACTTCATCAGTGCCGACAGTGACAATGACACCTCGAAGTTGGATGAGGTATTTGACACACTCACAGACGCGATGGATCAGCTGACCGACGGTTCTGCAGAACTGGCAGACGGCGTAGACACCTTGAAGTCCAAGATGGGCGACTTTAAGGACGGCGTTGGCACCCTGCAGTCCGGCGTTCATGCATACACGGACGGAGCGGGGAAAATCGCAAGCGGTATCACGCAGCTTTCCGACAGCATTCCGACATTATCTAACGGTGTCGGCACATTGAACAGCAGTGCGGCAACGATTGCGGACGGCGTAGAACTGTTAGACAATACCTTAAAGACTTCCTTTACCGATCAGGAGAAGGCAGCGATGCAGACACAGGCATCGTCCGCAGTGGATGCACAGGCAGAGGCGATCAAGAACCGGGCATCCGCAGCGGTAGATGCGCGGGCAGAAGCGATTAAAAATCAGGCATCTTCCACGGTAGATGCACAGGCAGAAGCGATCAGGAGTCAGGCATCTGCAGTGGTAGATGCGCAGGCAGAAGCGATTAAGACACAGGCAGAGGCAGTAGTGGACGGTCAGGCGGAAGCGATTAAGAATCAGGCTGCACAGCAGGCAGGCGCAAAGTTTGATAACGGACAGTATGAAGCCATCAAGAATCAGGCAACGCAGGAGATTACCACGAAGATGGACGGTCTGAAGGGATCTCTGACATCTTCTGCGGATGTGCAGAATCTGATTAACGGAGCGGCACTTGCATCGGTTGCAGCACAGTATCCGGGTGAGAACATTGCAGATATTCCGAGCAATCATCCGGATAAATATGCAGAGGCACAGCAGACGGTTGCAGCACAGCTTGATACCACAATCACAACGCAGCTTGGCGGAGCGGCAGATTCTCTGGCGACGGGTGTGGCAGATACTGCGAAACAGGTCGCTCAGGCAACGGCAGGCGAGGCAGCAGTAACGGGAGCAAAGACAGCAGCCGGAGATGCAGCGGTACTCGGAGCGAAGGCGGCAGCTGGAGATGCAGCGGTACTCGGAGCGAAGGCAGCAGCCGGAGATGCAGCGGTACTCGGAGCAAAGGCAGCGGCCGGAGATGCAGCGGTACTTGGAGCGAAGGAAGCAGCCGGAACAGCAGCTGTGTCAGCGGCAGAACAGACAAAGTCCACGATGGCGGCAAGTATTGAGCAGCAGAGCTCGGGCGGATACAGTCTGGTAACCGGAGCGAGAGCACTGGCTAACGGTACCCAGAGTCTGGCAGATGCGGTACCGGCACTGACATCCGGTGTGGCGCAGCTTAAGAACGGAAGTGCAGAACTGGTTTCCAACAATCAGAAGCTCAACGATGGCGTCAACGCGTTAAGTGATGGTACCGACGCAGTGATCGACGGTGTGGATCAGTTATCGGACGGTGCACATCAGCTGGCAGACGGAATCGTTACCTTCAACGAGGAGGGAATTGAGAAGATCTTAAATTCCTACCACGGTGATATTGAGCCTCTGATGGATCGTATCCAGGCGGTTCTGGATGCCGGTGAGGACTATCAGACCTACACGGATATTGCGGACGGCGTGAACGGAAGCATTAAGTTCATCTACAAGACAGATGCGGTGAAAGAGGACTAATGAAAATTGTCTCAATAAATCCGTATTTGTTCTGGAAATATTGTAAGAAGAGAGTATAATAATAAGGAGTCATGTAAGGGAGGACGGAAATGAACTGGATAGAGAATGTTCTGATTATAGCGGGAGTATCGCTTGATATTTTCGCGGCGATGGAGTGCCAGGGAGCATTGGTCGCAAAAGTGGATAAAAAACAGTTGTCCGTCATCTGCGCATTGATCGCTGTATGGCAGCTCTGCGCGCTGGCGCTCGGGAACTATCTGTCCGGTCTCCTTTACAGAAATGAGCTGGCACACGATGAGAATTTTGTAGGACTTGTGATTGCGGCGGTGATCTTTTTCGGCCTCGGCATCCGTCTGATTGCGAAGGCAATCAAGAACGAGTGGGTCAATGAGCGCCGGGAGGAGACCCTTGATGTGAAAAAGTTCCTGCGGATGACTGCGGTGACGAGCATCTATACGCTGCTTGCGGGGATCGCATTCGGATTCCTGGGGACGAACGTTGCGCTGATGCTGATCATCATCGTATGTATGACGATTGCATTCGTTGTGCTTGGCGTGTATACGGGTTATCATCTAGGATTTCAGCACAAGACAAAAGCATATGTCGGCGGAGCGCTTCTGCTGTGGATTGCCGGCATCGATGTGATTGTCAGACATATCATGTGTTAAAACGAGGGAGAGTATTTCAAATAGAACCAGAGACGGTTGGGGAGCTGTCTCTGGTTTTTTCTGATCGGAGAGCGTTTACTTGCCGTTGAAAGAATCGGTGTGATACAGTATAATATTCTAGGAAGAAAGTATTACGTTTCGTAATGAGGGGAAATGATGGAGAAGATCAGACATGACAGCAGCTATGAATGGCTGAGTGGCGAAAGCTGGAAGGAGTGGAGCGCAAGCTTCTTTTCGATGGGCTGGAAGATCTGGGGCGTGGTGTTAATCACAGAATTGTTTTTGTTTCTGTTTTTTAAGCCGACTGCAGACTGCGGCAGACTGCGCTATGGATGGCTGTTCATTGTGCGGCCGAGCGGGCTGCAGCTGTTGCTTCTTTTTGCGTACCGCCTGCTGACCGGCAGACAGAAGCGTGTATACAGCAGACGGGCGATGGCGGGATGTGCCATATTCCTGGTGACATCCTATGCGTCTGTGATGGCGTGGGTGCATACGAGCGTGACGCTCATGCCGATGGTTCTGCTGCTGCCGATGCTGCTGACGCCGCTCTACAAAGACCGGGTCATGACGCTTGTGCAGGCGGCGCTACTCGTTGCAGCCTATGTGCTGGACTGTGTCTATTTTATACCTGCCAGTTCTTATTTCCCGCTGACAACGCCGTTTATTGAGGGCAGCATCTTCGTGGGAACAGTGTGCGGCATGCTGGTGGCGCTGGAACTGGTCAGCGATTCGGCGATCGTGAACGATGAGCGTTCCAAGCGGGATTCCCTGACCAAGCTCTACAATCATGAAAGCTTTTATGAGGAGTTAGAGTATTACCAGAGAATGTACGAGGAGAACCGGTAGCGTTTTTCCCTTGCGGTGATCGATATTGATAATTTTAAGAATGTCAATGACACCTACGGACATGCGTTTGGAGATGTCGTTTTAAAAGAAGTGGCAGACATCTGCGCCAGACACAAAGGCGTGGAAGGATTCTGTGCCCGCTATGGCGGCGAGGAGTTTGCCATCCTATTTAAGGGAGCGGGAGTCGGACAGGCGGAAGAGATGGCGGAGCAGATCCGGCAGGAGTTTGAACAGAAAATGTTTGTAACGCCGCAGGGGGAGCGGTCGTTTTCCGTGAGCATCGGTGTGGCGGAGTACGACAGGGCTTATCCGGGTGCCAGCGCATTTTTTGAAGTGGCGGACGCTGCTCTTTACCGCGCCAAAAGAGAGGGCAAGAATCAGGTGAGACGATGAAAGTATTGTTGACGGCGGTGAATGCAAAGTACATTCACTCGAATCTGGCAGTGTATGATCTGCGCGCCTATGCGGAGGCTTACGGTACCGGCGGGGCGCAGGTGGAGATTGCAGAGTACACGATTAACCATACGATAGACTACATATTGGAAGGAATTTATAAGGCAAAGCCGGATGTGCTTTGCTTTTCCTGTTACATCTGGAATCTGGACTATGTGGAACAGCTGATGGACGAGTACCACAAGATCTGCCCCGAAGTGCCGATCTGGGTCGGAGGTCCGGAAGTGTCTTATGAGACAGAGGCGTTTCTAAAGGAGCATCCGCAGGTGACCGGGGTGATGGTCGGCGAGGGAGAAGAGACTTTTCTGGAACTGTGCGAGAGTTACGCAAAAGCGGGCATCGGTGAGATGGCAGAGAAGATGAATCTTTTGGAAATCAAGGGAATCATGTACCGTGCCGGAGAGAGCCTTGTAAAAACCGGAGCGCGCGAGCCGCTGGATTTAAACCGGATTCCGTTCTGCTATGGAGGCGTCGAAGATTTCCGGAACCGCATCATCTATTATGAATCGAGCAGAGGGTGTCCGTTCCGGTGCAGCTACTGTCTTTCGTCGGTGGAAAAGACGCTGCGGTTCCGGGATGTGGAGCGGGTGAAAAAAGAACTGGCATTTTTTCTGGAGCAGGAAGTCGCACAGGTAAAATTTGTGGACCGCACCTTTAACTGCAGGCATGAACATGCGATGGAGATCTGGAAGTTTCTGATCGAACATGACAATGGCGTGACCAATTTCCATTTTGAGATATCTGCCGATCTTCTGACTGATGAGGAGATTGCGCTGATCGGTCAGATGCGGCCGGGACTGATTCAGCTGGAGATCGGCGTGCAGTCCACGAACGACGCCACAATCACCGAGATTCACCGGACGATGCAGCTGGACCGCCTGAAGGCGGTTGTGAGAAGCATCCAGGAAAAAGAAAACATACACGAGCATCTGGATCTGATCGCAGGTCTGCCCTATGAGGGCTATGAGACATTTGCGCGTTCGTTTGACGAGATTTATGCGTTAAAGCCCAATCAGCTTCAGCTTGGATTCTTAAAAGTGCTAAAAGGTTCTTACATGTATGAGCATGCCACAGAGTATGGTCTGATCTACCGCAGCAGACCGCCGTATGAGGTGCTTAAGACAAATTGGCTGGGGTTCGGGGAGATCCTTCGCATCCGGCAGGTGGAAGAGATACTCGAGGTGTATTACAACAGCGGACAGTACGCCACAGCAATCCGGCTTCTGGAGACGCAGTATGCGAGTGCGTTTGCCATGTTTGCGGAACTGGGAACTTTTTATGAGGAGCACGGTTATTTTGGAATGGGCCATTCCAGGATGCGCAGGGCGGAGATCCTGCTGGAATTTGCAAAAGAGCGTAAGCCGGGACTGCTCCCGGTGCTTGGAGAGGGTCTGGTATATGACCTGTATGAAAGAGAGAATCTCGGAAGCAGACCCTCGTGGGCAGCAGATGCGAATGAATGGAAACAGATGACGCGTCAGTATGGTAAAAATGGAAAGCAGTCGCACATTGAGCGGTTTTTCTACCGGTTTTCCGGTCACAGACAGGATACCGCATCGCTCCCGGAGAGGCTGGAAGATCCGGTCTATGTGAGATTTGACTATACCAAAAGAGATCCGCTCGATCATCAGGCGCGGCATGAATATCTGGAGCCTTCCGGGGAATAACCGGAAAGAGGGGAGAATAGATTGTTAGAGGATTATGTGGTCATTGATCTTGAGATGACGGGATTGAATGCGAAGACGGATGCTATCCTGGAAGTGGGAGCCGTGCGCGTCAGAGACGGCAGACAGACGGAAACGTATGGCGCTATTTTAAAGTGCGGGCGGGAACTGTCAGAGCGTGTGGTAGAACTGACGGGCATCACGCCGGAGATGGCGGCAGACGGCAGGGAACCGGAAGAGGCGATGCAGGAATTTTTTACATTCCTGGGGGACGATGTGCTGGTCGGCCAGAATGTGATTTTTGATTACAGTTTTCTGAAACAGTGGGCGGTCAACCACGGGCAGGCGTTTGAGCGAAATGCCGTGGATACCTTAAAGCTGGCAAGGCGTTTCCTTCCGGCGGAGCAGAAAAAGGATCTGGAAAGCCTGTGTATCTATTTCGGAATCGGGCGTGTGAGGGCGCACCGTGCACTCGATGATGCGATGGCGACCGGAATCGTTCTGGAGAGATTAAAACAGGAGTACAGTACGGTACAGCCGGAGGCGTTTCTGCCGTATGCGCTCTGTTACCGCACAAAAAAACAGACGCCCGCAACGGGACGTCAGATGGATGGCCTCAAGAAATATGCCGCGCATTACGGCATCCCGGAGACGGAGATTCCGGAGCAGATGACGCGGAGTGAGGCGTCGAGACTGCTTGACCGCTGGATCGCCGTGCACGGGCGGATGCCCCGGGATTAAGCATTTACTTTTTCCTCGAGCATGGCTACGATGGCGCTCTGTCTGGGGGATTCCAGTGCTCTGGCAGAGGCGAGCAGACGGTCGAGTGCGGCGGAATCCCTGGCTTTTAGATAATAGTCTGCGAGCATCCGGTA
>OGEP01003686.1_pt1 | contig 11171 bp, 10 predicted proteins | sample 1570721 | NCBI WGS metagenome assembly OGEP01 (sample SAMEA2582131, study PRJEB24529) | metagenome | biome: Human gut stool | place: China | collected 2011 | reverse complement strand
CGGGAGGTGTTCTCGTCGTACACCCCGTTCTGCTTCATGTGCTCCAGCACCGTCACTGGGTCGATGGTGAGGGAGTAATTGAACATGGAGTAGATGGTATCGTAAATCTCCCGGTTCTGCCGTACATAGAAGTCGTCGGACCGCAGCTGGTCGATGACCTCCGGCACGCACCGGGCGTCAATGAGCATAGAGCCCAGCACTGCCTGCTCCGCCTCCACACTGTGGGGCATCTGCCGGAGCAGCAGCTGTTCGTCTTCCATTGGCACCTTCCAGCACCCCCTCTCTTGTGAGTTAGAAATTAGGAATGAGAAATTAGGAATTGCAGCGTGCGCTTCCGCCTGCTGCTCCCGATCTGTCCGGCGGAGCCAGACCGGCCAATTCCGAATCTCTATTCCAAATATCTAAATTCCTAACTCCTAATTCCTAACTCCAAACAAGGGCTTACTGCTCCTCCGTGACCATCACGTTGACGGTCCCGGTGACCTCATAGCCCAGCTTGGCGCGGATCTGATAGCCGCCGCAGGCCTTGATGGGCTCGTCCAGCACCAGCTTGGTCTTGGCGATGGTCAGCCCGTGCTGCTCCGCCAGGCACTCGGAGATCTCCTTGGCGGTGACTGCGCCGAACAGGCGGCCGCCCTCTCCGGCCTTGGCAGCCACCTTCACGGTCAGCCCCTTCAGCTTTTCAGACAGAGCCTCGGCCTCCGCCTTCTCAGCGGCCTCCTGGGCCTTGCGGGCCTTCTCCTGCTGCTTCATGGTGTTCACGTTCTCCGCCGTGGCAATGACAGCCAGCTTCTTGGGAAGCAGGAAATTCCGGGCGTAGCCGTCGGAGACGTTGACCAGCTGGCCCTTCTTCCCCTGGCCCTTGACGTCCTGCTGTAAAATCACTTTCATGGTAAGTTCCTCCTAAAAATAGAATCTTGACATTTTCAATCTCATTCAGACCACACCGAATACCAGTTACAGAGACTCAAGGTATCCTGCCGGAGCGGCCTTTGGACATCATTCGTCCTCCAGATACTGGTCGATGGCCTGGGCCAGCTCCTGAGCAACCTGGGTCAAGGATTTGTCCGGGATCTGTCCGCCGGCTGCGGCGGCATTGCCGCCCCCCCCCAGCTTCTCCAAAATGACCTGTACGTTCACCTCTCCGATGGAGCGGGCGGAGACGATCACCCGGTCTCCGTCCGGATAGAGGACGAAGGAGGTGTCGATGCCGATGATATTCAGCAGCTCGTCCGCCGCCTGGGCGGCGGTGATGCGGCCTACGGTGTGGTCTACTACGGCCACCGCGATGCCCTCCCGGTACATCTTGGCGTTCTGGATGATGGAGTATTTGGCGATGGTGCCCTCCAGGTCGTTCTGGAACAAACGCTTGACCTCGGCGGTGTCCGCCCCGGCCCGGCGCAGGAAGGCCGCCGCTTCAAAGGTGCGGCCGCCGGTGCGCATGGAGAAGTTCTTGGTGTCCAGCACGATTCCGGCCAGCAGGGCCTCCGCCTCCGCCCGCATCAGGTCGGTGGGGTCGGCGATGTACTGGAGCAGTTCGGTCACCAGCTCCGAGGCGGAGGAGGCGTAGGGCTCGTGGTAGTTGAGCGCGGCCCCCTCGATATAGGTGGCGGCCCGGCGGTGGTGGTCGATGACTGCAACCCGGTTGCAGGACTCCAGCACCTCCCGGGACAGCACCTGCTCCGGGCGGTTGGTGTCCACCACCACCACCAGGGAGCGGTTGTCCATCATCAGCAGTGCCTCCTGGGGCGCCAGAAAGGCTCCCCGGTACTCGGTCAGCTGGGCCAGCCGGTCGGACAGGACCTTGCTAGGGGGAGAGCCGGCCTCCTGGATGATATAGGCGGGGACCCCCTTCTTCCGGGCGATGGCAAACACGCCGGCAGCGGCGCCCACACAATCGTTATCCGGGGACTTGTGCCCCATGATAAACAGGCCGGAGGAGTCGGACACCAGGGCAGAGAGGGCATTAGCCATGACACGGCTTTTCACCTTGGTGCGCTTCTCTGTCTCCTTGGAACGGCCTCCAAAAAACTCAAAGGTGAACTTATTGCGGATGACGGCCTGATCACCCCCGCGGGACAGCGCCATCTCGATGGAGAGATTGGCGAACTGCATCAGCTCCTGGAAGGTGGAGCCGTCTTTGCCCACGCCGATGGACAGGGTGGCGGACAGGCCGCCGGGATTGACCACCTGGTGGATGGTGTCCAGAATGTCAAATTTTTGATCCACGAACCGGGAGAGATACTGCTCCTCAAAAAGGAAGAGATACCGGTCCCGCTCCATCCGCCGCAGCATCCCGCCGGTCCCGTCCACCCAGGCGTCCAGGCGGGCGTTGATTTCAGAGTAGATGGTGGAGCGCTGGTTCTCCGTGAGGTTTTTCATCAGATCCTCATAGTTGTCCAGCAGCAGCACCGCCGCCACCGGCCGGCTGGCCTGATAGCGGTCCCGCACAGCGGACAGCTCGGTCACGTCCACCCAGTAGGTGGTGGCCAGAAAGCCGCCGCCCCGCTCGCTGGCCCGAACCAGGTGTCCGTACACCAGAAAGCGGCGTCCGGCAAAGGCCACGTCACCGGGGCACTCGTTCTTGCCCTCCAGCAGCCAGCGGGTATCAAAGCCGGGGATCACGGCGGACAGCTTGGCGTCGAACAGGTGCTCCCCGTTGTCCGTCAGCTTGAGGAAGCGGTCGTTGGTCCAGATGATATCTCCGCTCTCCGGACGGAAGATGACCATGGGCAGGGGGGAGTTGACCATGGTGTCCTTGGCGGCCACATCCACTGTGCCGGTGATGTTCTCGATGTACTTGGTCACCTCACGGCGGCGCTTGTGGAGGGTGGCGCGGTGGTACAGACCCAGCAGGGCCACCACCACCAGCTCCAGGGCCGCCAGCGGCAGGCTGAACAGGGCGGAGGCCAGGGCAAATACCACCAGACAGACAAAGTAGAGCTGGAGGCTGGGCTGAAACAGTTGATGTAACTTTCGATTCAAGAAGGGGACCTCCTTCCAGTCGGTGAAATCAGGAATTTATTATATCAGATGGCGGAAAGAAATACAACCAAAACCGCCGGAATGGTGGGAAAAGCCCGGCCAGCTTTGTAATATGGGAAAAAATATTGGCTGCGGAGCTGTCCAGCCGTTGCAACTGGAAAAAAAGACTGGTATAATTAGGACAACAAGCGTTTTACCGCAGTACCGCGGCAGAGCAGAGCCGGAGCCCCGGCCGCATCCGCCGAAGCAGCGCGCCCCGGAACGGGCGGCGGCCCTATGCCTGTTAATTTACTACCTTTAGGAGGCTGTTCCATTATGCAAGAGATCAAGATCACCCGCGCTCAGACTTTGAAGGAGAAGCCCGAGTCCTCCACTCTGGTGTTCGGCAAGAGCATGACCGATCATATGTTCATCGTGGACTATGACGCCGGCCAGGGCTGGCACGATCCCCGCATCGTCCCCTATGCCCCCCTCCAGATCGACCCCGCGGCCAAGGTGCTTCACTATGCCCAGGAGATCTTTGAGGGCCTGAAGGCCTACCGCACTGACGACGGCTCCATCCAGCTGTTCCGGCCCATGGACAACATCCGCCGGATGAACGACTCCGCCGAGCGGATCTCTCTGCCCCAGATCCCCGAGGAGCTGGCCCTGGCTGGCATCACGGAGTTGGTCAAGCTGGAGCGGGATTGGGTCCCCCACGAGAAGGACACCTCCTTGTATATCCGTCCCTTTATGATCGGCCTGGACGCCGCCCTGGGCGTACACAGCTCCCACCACTGCCAGTACATCGTCATCGTCTGCCCCGTGGGCGCCTACTATCCTGAGGGGCTGAATCCGGTCAAGATCTATGTGGAGGACGAGGATGTCCGCGCCGTCAAGGGCGGCACCGGCATGGCCAAGACCGGCGGCAACTACGCCGCCTCCCTGCGGGCCGGCGACCGGGCCGAGGCCAAGGGTTACAGCCAGGTCCTGTGGCTGGACGGCGTCCACCGCAAGTATATTGAGGAGGTCGGCTCCATGAACGTCATGTTCAAGGTGGCTGGTAAGATCCTTACCCCCGATCTAAACGGATCCGTGCTGTCCGGCATCACCCGCCGCTCCTGCATCCAGCTGCTGAAGGACTGGGGCTATGAGGTGGAGGAGCGCCGCATCTCCGCCGAGGAGCTTTTCGAGGCCGCTGAGAACGGCACTCTGGAGGAGGCCTGGGGCACCGGCACCGCCGCGGTGGTCTCTCCCATCGGCGAGCTGGCCGAGGGCGACAAGAAGGTCACCATCAGCGGCAACAAGATCGGCCCCGTCACCCAGCGCCTGTACGATGAGCTCACCGGCATCCAGTGGGGCCGCGTGGCCGATCCTCACGGCTGGACCATGAAGGTCTGCTGATCCACTGTCTGTTCTGTTGGAAAATGCCTCTTGCACTGCCGGAAAAGGCCTAACGGCCTTTTCCGGCAGTGCAACGCTCTTCCAAATTTATTTATTAATAAAGGAATGTTCAGACTGTCAAGAAGTCCGGCCATGTTATGATACCCGGTCTTGTCCCACCTTTGTGCTGTTTGCGATGTACAGAACCGTATTACAGTACCAGCGTCAAAAATTTTATGGCAAAAACCCTTTACTTTTTGAAACAATCTGTTATAATACAACAAGTAGCTTTGACTTGGTGTTTTACCTGTGTACTCCACCTTTTATAGCACCCATCACAATGGGCCTATAGCTCAGCTGGGAGAGCGTACGGTTCGCATCTATATAGACGCACATCACGGCCCCAATTTTTGTTTCCAGTTTCTCGTTCGTTTTTTCGGACTTTTCCCTCAAAATTGAATATCTCAAAAGTCCGTTTTTCATAACTTTTTTGATTGAAAGATGGCTGATTTGGGCGGTTAGCTCAGCTGGGAGAGCGCGGCGTTCGCATCGCCGAGGTCGAGGGTTCGATCCCCTTACCGTCCACCAAAACTGGAAATTGCCGCAGTGAGAACTGCGGTAATTTCTCGTTTGACCACAGAAATACCACAGACGGATTTCTGTTTTGACCGCTTGAAGGGCACCCTTTTTCGGAAGGAGTGCCCTTTCTTGTTTACTGTCCCGCAAAATTTGACTATGCCCTCTGCCAATAGTAAATCTACTCAGAAGAGCGGTCGCCGTCTCCAAGGTAGAGCAGATGCCCAATGCTCCAAACAGTTTCCATTACATCTGCCGCACCATGAAAGCATAGTTTCTTTGTAGTTTCTTGACCTGAAATTCAAATAATGTATCAGCATGAATATCGTAATCGTTTACAGCATAGCAGTCTTGGCCAAGCAGGGAGTGATTTGTGTGGCCAGCCTGGACAAGTTGGCGGACACCTCTGCAGATAACTCTCTTTGCTTCCAGCCGCTGAAACCTCGGCTGAAGTCCGGCCTGGATATCGTGCGGAAAAAGTACCAGACTTTCTCCTCCGCTGCGGAGATGTTCCTGCACCACTTGCGGAAGCAATGTACGGAAATTCTGAACTGCTGACCAAACCAATTGGCTACCCCTCATGCCTATCCATTACTTTGCCAAGCCTCTGGGGGCGTTGGCCGCCTTGAAATGAATTGCCATAAAAATTTCTTTGTTTCGCAGCAACATTCTCTTCCTCTCAGCTGTATATCAGTCAGAACAGCAAAAATGCAGTTCAAAAGCAAACTCTGTAACAGGAAAGGATGGTCATTACCATGAAGAAAACGATTGCTACTTTGATGTCCCTGACGGCGGCCTGCGCCATGTTCACCCCGGCTTTCGCTGTCGAGACGGAGTCCCCCACGCTGATTTCTAAGCCTCCTGCTGTGATTTCGGAGGCGCCAGAGGAAACCACGGGGCGCTACACTTTTGAGATCAACGGAAAGGACGTGCCCGTGGACGCCGTCATCATCGTGCCTCTGCGGACAATCGCCGAGCAGCTGGGCTTTACCGTTACCTGGAACGGCGACGGAACCGTTACCGTTGACAGCGGAGAGATGCATACGACCATTACCATTGGGGAGGATTCCTACCAGGCGATTACCAGCATCGAGGGGGCTGTCGGAGCCACGGCGCCCCTGAGTTTGGGTGCGGCCCCCTATGTGGTGGACGGCACCACTTACGTCCCTCTGGAAATGTTCAATGTGCTTTTGGGCAACGGTGCCGTCGATCTGGAAGATGGAAAAATCGTAATCAATACAGAAATAAATGAAAATAATGTACAGATTCCCAGTCCATTCATTGATTGCGCTTCGCTCGCGGAAGCAGGCGAGGTCGCCGGTTTCGAGATGCGTGCCCCGGAGTCTGTCGGGGATTATGACCGCGTCTTCATCTCCGCCATTGACGGTGAGCTGATTGACGTCCTGTATGAGAGTGGAGCTGACACGATCTGTGTCCGTAAGGGTACTGGATCGGAAGACATCAGCGGAGACTACAACAGCTACGCTGAGGCCGCTGTTTCCGAAATGGACGGTATGGAAGTCACCATGAAGGGCGACGCCGGAAAGGTCAACCTTGCCGTCTGGACCAACGGGGAGTATACTTATTCCGTCAGCGCCAGCGCCGGAATGAGCCGTGGAGAAATGACAGATCTGATTCGAGAGATCGCGTAACTGCGATGCAGGCAGACCATACACCACATGGTCGTATGGTCTGCCTGCTGGTCATGGGGGGACAGATATGGAATGCTGTTTGGAGCAAAGAGAAGCGATTTCCGGTTGGGTCAGCAGGAGATTGGTGCGTTTCTGTTCCGCCTTAGCGTCCCTGGTGGCTCCAGCTCAAGCTGTTCCAGAACCTGCGGAGGCGACGCGGACAGTAGACAGAGCAGAGATCAACCGTCAGGCCGAGCACATATTGGACGAGCACGGCAGCAGCATCCTCCGTCTGGCTTATTCCTATCTGCACAACATGAGCGACGCAGAGGAGGTTCTGCAGGATACTCTGCTCCGATTTCTCAAAACAGCCCCAACTTTTGAAAACAGCACCCATGAAAAGGCATGGCTCCTGCGTGTGGCGGGCAATTTGAGCAAAAACCGGATCGACTATAACAAGGTGCGGGCTACGGATGAACTGAGCGACACCCTGAAAGCCGAGAAGCGGGAGGATCTTTCTTTTGTCTGGGATGCGGTGAGGTCTCTGCCGGTGCCATTTCGAGAGGTCATACACCTGTTTTACTATGAGGGCTATTCCACTGCGGAAATCTCCCGCATGTTAGACCGGAAGGAATCTACCGTCCGGTCGGACCTGCGGAGAGGCCGCCTCAAACTAAAGGAAATTTTGAAGGAGGCGTGTGACTTTGAAGAAATCGTATGAGGATATTATGGAACGAGTTGTGGTAACAGATGAAATGAAAACGCGTATCCTTAACCGCATCCAGTCGGAGTCCTTTGAAACTTCCCCGGCCTCTAAAGTCGTGCCCTTCCAAAAATATAAGCGTTTCGCGTCCCTGGCCGCCTGTTTTGCCATCCTCGTAGTAGGTGTATGGAGTGCGGCCAGACTCACAGTGCCTGTGGAGGAAGCGCCGCCTGATTCCGGGGTGCAGGTTGTACCGGATATGGTAGAAGCATCTTCTGCAGAAGAACTCTCTGAACTGGTGGGATTCGAAGTAGGCGACGTCCAGGGGTTGCCCTTTGAGCCGACGGAAGCTGTCTATACGGCCTACTGGGGTGAGATGGCGGAGATCCGGTACCGGAGCGATACGGCAGAGGCCGTGTTCCGGAAAAGTGCCGGTATCGAGGACATCTCCGGGGACTTCAATTCCTATGACACGGTCCAGGAATTGACAGTAGGAGATATCACCGCCACCTTGAAGGGGAATTCCGGGATCTATATGCTGGCAATCTGGTCCAAGGATGGTTTCTCCTATTCCCTGAGCATCTCCTCCGGGGCTGCGGAAGAGACCTGGGGCGGAATCATTGCGGAGGCCGTATAGTATGGATGTCTGGGAGCAGAGTGTGGTAGACAAGTTCAAGATTTGGGTGGACGAAAAAGAAAAAATCGTTTCCTTTCACCCCATTAAAAACAGCGACTTAATCAATTTCCAGGAACACAGCCATTTCTTATCTTATGTGCAGGATCTGGCAGAGCGCAGTTATCGCTTTCAATAAACATCAAAAGCACCGTCCACTGTTAACAGCCGTTACAGTGGGCGGTATTTGATTTAAGTGGGTCTATAAAGGATACGTCTGCGGTGAGGGGGGATTTACTGCCCGCCGGGGCTGCTGTCCTGCAGAATTTGAGGAGACGCCTTCATGTTTCAGGCTCGCAGTGCCGGACTTTCCTCGCCCCTGAGTTCAGCCCGAATCTCATCATAGTATCTCTGCACCGTTGTGCGGTCCATGTTCAGGTCCCTTGCGATTTTGGCTTTATTGGTCACACCGGGATTCTCCCGCAGGTAGGCGGCGATGGCCTTCTTCTTGGGGCTCACCCCGTCCGGATATTCCGTGCTGGCTCCGGAGCGCAGGGCGGCGATCTCCGCCTTCATCTGGAGGATCAGTTCCGCCAGCTTTTCCTCGCACCCCGCCTCTGTGTGACCGTAGACATTCCGGGAGTGCTTTTTCCCATCTGGCCACACGGGGGAGTACCTGCCCTCCCAGAGATTCTCTTTAATCTGCTTAACATACCCGGTACCTGGTCTGCGGCGGGCGGGCTGGACAGGGGTGAACTCCGGCTCCGAACAGGCGGCCTTTTCTTCATTCCCGGTCATTGCCGCCTCAACACCCGCGATCCCCCGGTCGATGTTTACAGCCGCTTTCTGCCGCATCTCGTCGGTGACGTGGGTGTAGGTGTTCAGGGTGGTGGCCGACGACACATGGCCGATGATCGTCGAGAGCGTCTTCACATCCATTCCATTCTCCAGGGACATGGTGGCAAACGTGTGACGTAAATCGTGAAATCTGACGGACTTGCACCCGGCCCGTTTCAAAATGATCTGGAGCCGCTTGCGCACATAGCCGGGGTCGATGGGCTGCTCCGGCTTGACCCTCGACGGGAACATCAGATCAGAGAAGATGCCTTTTTTATACTCTGCCAGCACCTCCACCATGGCGGGCGGCAGGATAATGGTGCGGTTGGCCGCCTTGGTCTTGGGTTCGCTGACGATCAGCTTCCCGCCCACCGGACAGATCTGCTTGTCAATGCGAAGCTTCCCCGTGGCGAAGTCCAGATCATCCCACCGAAGGGCCAGCAGTTCACCCCGGCGCATCCCGGTGGTCAGATCCAGCAGGAACAGCTCGTACATTCCCTCCGCCTTGGCCTGGATGAGGAACCGGCGCATCTCCTCCTGGGTCAGCACCTGCATCTCCCTCCCCTTGATGGGCGGGAGCCTGCACCCAGCGGCAGGGTTTCCGTGGATCAACTTCTCCTCCACCGCCTTGTCCAGGGCCATCTGGCAGACGGCGTGACAGCTGCGCACCGAGCGGTCCGCCATCCCCTTTCCACGCTTTTCCGCATTGCTTTTTCTGCCGCTCTCCTTCATGGTTCGGAAGAACTGCTGGAGATCCGCCTGGGTCAACCGATTGAGCTGGATGCTACCCAGGCCGGGGATCAGGTGGTTGTAGATCCAGCCCTCATATCCCAGCTGGGTGGTAGGCCGGAGCCTCGGCTTGGAGAAATTCTGGTACCAGTAGTCCATCCATACCCCAAAGGGCATATCAGGCCGTACCTGAGTTGGGCGGTGGCCGTCGCACTGCTCCTTCAGCTGTTCCAGCTTCTCCACGCATTCCTTCTTCGTCTTGGCCAGCACATTTTTTGTTTTGGGATTGCCGGCCTCGTCGTAGCCCACTACCACCCGGCCTTCCCAGCGGCCGTCCTTCCGCAGGCGGACGGTGCCCTCGCCTCGTTTTCTCTTTCCTGCCATTTCCTCACCTCACCATGATATTCTCCATGAAGCCGCCCACGATCTCGCTGGCCCGTTTCTGCATATCCCCCGTCACATGGGTGTAGGTATCCAGGGTGAAGGACGCCTGGGTGTGTCCCAGAATACCCGAGAGGGTCTTGGCGTCCACCCCAGAGGCCAGGGCGTGAGTGGCAAAGGTATGCCGTAAATCATGGAACCTGATGCTGGGCAATCCCGCCTTTTTCAGCAGCTCCTTCATACGGACGTAGGCAGCATTGGGACGGGTGGGCCGCTCTGGGCGGAGGGGATCAGGGAAGATCCACTCTGTATAGGAGCGTTTCCTGCGCTCCGATAGAAGCTGGGCCGTGCTGGGCGGCAGGGTGATGATCCGTTTCCCGGCCCCGGTCTTTGTCTCTCCAGCGGTCAGCCTTCCGCCCCGTTCCGCATGGATGGTCCGGCGGACGGTAAGGGTGCCGTGGGCCTCGTCGAAGTCCTGCCACATGAGGCCGCAGATCTCTCCCCGGCGCAGGCCGGTAGTCAGCTCCGTGTAGAAGAAGTCGTGCCAGACTTTGTCCTCCTGGATGGCTGTCATGAACCGCTCCAGCTGGGCATTGTTCAGGACCTGCTTGGGCGCGGCCTTTTTCCTTGGCAGGGTGATGCCGTCGGTGGGGTTCCTGGCGATCAGGTTTTCCTGTGCTGCCGCGTCCAGGACCTCGTGGAGCACACCGTGGATACGGCGGATGGTGGAACCGGCCAGCTTGTACCCGTATTGCGGGTGCTCCTCCTGGCGGCCGTGCTCCTGGAGTTCCCGGTACAACTGGCGGATATCCTCGACAGTGATCTTTCCCACCGGTTTGTTCCCTAGGCGGGGCTTGATATTCCGCTCGACATATCCCCGGTATCCTTCCAGTGTGGAGGGCCGCACCGAGGGGGCGGCGTACTCCTCCAGCCAGCGATCCAGCCACTCGCCAAGGGGCATTTTGCTCTCCTCCCGCAGATCCACATCCCGGTACTCTTCGATGTTTCGATGGAGCTTTGCCAACAACTCCTTCTGACTTCCGGCGGAGAGGTACCTGAAGATGGAGTCGCCGTTGCTCTTGTGGCCCACCACGATGCGGCCCTCCCAGCGGCCATCTTTCCGTTTCCGAACCATGCCGTCGCCGGACGGTCTGCGCTTTGCCATAGTCTATTCCTCCTTATTGGGGTCGAGCAGACTGCCGTCGTCCTCGTCCAGAGCCTCCAGGATCATGCGTACTCCCAAACGGAATCCTAGGATAAAATTTTCCAGTGCCATGGTACTGCCGACCTCGTTCTCCGCGTTGATGAGCCGGAGCAGCAATGTTTTTTCCTTGTCCTCCAGCAGAGCGGTGAG
>OGEP01003667.1_pt1 | contig 11261 bp, 11 predicted proteins | sample 1570721 | NCBI WGS metagenome assembly OGEP01 (sample SAMEA2582131, study PRJEB24529) | metagenome | biome: Human gut stool | place: China | collected 2011 | reverse complement strand
TTTTCACGGGCTTCTCTACGGGGCAGAATATTTTCCATAATGTTCCTTTCGCAATCCAAACCCTCCCCGCCGGGCGTGCCGGGAGGAGGATCGTTTCTGATGTGATTTTTTGCTGAATTTGTTACTGCGCTTCGGTAAGACCTGCAATGACCAGATCCACGCGGCTGACCGTCACATTGGTCATGTTCTGTACAGCAGACTTGACGTTCTCCTGTACCTTTTCAGCCACAGAGGGGATCCGTGCGCCAAACTGCATCATCAGGTGCAGGGTGATGCTGGCTGTGCCGTCCCGCATCTCCACCACCACAGGCGGCTGGATGCTGGCAGATTCCAGCAGGCTTTTCAGCTTTTTGTTCTGCACGCCGCAGGATACCTCGGCAACGCCATCCACTTCCAGTGCGGCGCAGCGGGCGATCTTACCCACGACCTCGGTCGAAATCTGAAGGCTGCCGCCCTGAAGATCCATGTTCTGTAAATCCATTGTGCTGTCCTCCATCCAAAGGCTGCTCCGGCGGCGGTCTCAAATTGTTGGAACCGGTCTGCCGTGCCCGCCTTTTGTGTTCAAACGCGCCCTTGTGCGGTGCATAAAGGCACGCAGCATTCATTTTTGATAGAGTTATTATACCATCAATGCGGGGGCAATTTCAATACTTGTTTGGAAAAGAAGATGGAAATCAGCACGGAATGGCATCCCGGCAGCGCATACAGCTTTCTGCCTGCAAGAAAAACTGCACCTGCGCCGCCGGGGTGTCCGCATAAATAGAGTGTGCTTACTTTACCTCCACCACCGTGATATTCTGGGCGGTCACGCTGCTTTTGTTCATCACTACATCCCGGATCTGCGCCACCTGTGCCGCCGTGAGTGGCTCGCCTGCCGTCATCACGGTCAAGTCTGCCCGCCCTGCTTGTAAAAAGCACAGGCAGTCCGCAAAGCCCTTGGCGCGCACCAGTGTCTCGATCTCATTTTCTGCGTTCAGATCTTCCAGCCCTGCCGCCATTTGTGCGGTGTACTCCTTTTTCTCCTCCGCTGTCAGGGAGGAGGACTTCAGACTCTTTTGCAGGGTGTCCATGGCTTCATCGTGTGCCTTTTCCCGCTTGAGACGGGCCTGTTCAAAAAAGCGGGTGCCGCTGTCGTTTGCAACGCTGACAAGCTGTGCTTCGCCGTAGTTTTTGCTGGCACCGGAGGCCGCTTCTGCTTCTGTGGGCAGCGCATCCGTGATGGTGGTCTCGGCATCTGCTTCCACCGGCTCTGCCGAGACCATGAGGGTGTCGTCCTCTGTCTGCGGGGTGATGTCCGCCCGGGCATACTGCCAGTTTAAGTAGACGGCAATGACCAGTGCCGCCGCCAGTGTCAGGGCGGTGACCCTGCGGGTGTTTCTGGAAAGTGCTCTCATAAAACGCTTCCTCCTTTGGGTTTTCGGTAAAACTATTTCGGTACTTGATCAAAGCAGCGGCTCAGCGCTTGCGCTGTTCCACACAGATGCGGTTCGTGGGCAGATCCAGCAGCGAATGCAGCAGCTCGGTGATGCGGGCTGCAATGCGGACATCTCCCCCGCCCTCACACAGCACGGCGACCCCGCAGACCTGCGGCAGATAGGTTGTCTCGGCAAGCGCAGAGCCATCCTGCAAAAGAACATGGGTCTCCTGCTGCTGCAGCTCCCCGGTCTGGGTGTCCACCGCATAGACGGTCTCCTCTCCGGTGGTCAGGGTGACCATGACCGTGGTGCGCCCCGCTCCCTGCAATTGACTGATAAGCCCTTCCAGCTGCTGCTCCAGCTGGGTCTGATACTGGCTGACGGTGGCTGTTTGGGCGGTGGATGCCGCCGCTTTCTGCGTATCGCCACCGGGTAAAAGTTCCGACAGCAAAAGCAGCAGCATTGCCAGCACACCGACAGCCACCGCCAGCGAAGTGCGGCCCTTGCTGCTTTGCAGAGAGCGAAAAACGGAAAGCAATTCGTTCTTTTTCATGGTGTGCTCTCCTCCGCTGCCGTGGGAGCACCCAGCGTCTGCTGCAAAAAGCTGAGCGCTGCCTGCTTTTGGGCGGCGGTGCAGCCCGCCGGGAAAGCAGCAACAGCCTTTTTTACCACGACCTGCTGCCCGGCTTTTTCCAGTGTGACTGTCACACGAATATCCAGCCCGAACTGTTGACGGCACTGTACGGCGCAATACTCCTCCAGCCGGGCTTTGGTCTGGGTCAAGATCTCCGTTTCCAGTACATCCGACTGTATAGCAGACAGAGCCGCCGGGGCTGTATTGCCCGAAAAAGCGGCCGCGACCCTGCCCTGCAGGTGCGGCAGCTGCGCAAGAAGGACTGCTAAAATATATAGCCCGGCTACGGCTTTTATGCACCGGCCAGCCCAGCCTTGTCCGCCAAAAAGACTGACCAGCTCCGCCCCGATGCACGCCATGCAGAACACTGCCGCAGCCCGCTGAAATGCCTGCATCTAACCACCCCCTGTCAGCATCAGCAGCACGATGCCCACCACAAACAACATGAAAAACAAGGCCGTGACTGCCGCCATGCAGCGCACGGCCTCGGCAAAGCATTGCAGCAGCTTATGGCATTGCTCCAGCCCGCCGATCCCGGCAAGCCAGCCGCAGCAGGACAGAAAAAACAGATGTACCAGCAGCCCGAGATACAAGGGCGCAAACTCTGCCCCGATGCTGAGCAATGCGGCAATACCAAGGGTGCTTTTGAGCAGCTGCATCCCGGCCAGCACTGCGTCTGCCGCGCTGCTCAGCGCCTGCCCCACGATGGGCACACTGCCGGTCAGCAGCTGTCCCAGACGGGAGGCTGAACGATCCAACTGCACCGTTACCACGCGCTGAATACTCATCAGGGCAGCGAATGCTTTGCCCGCCCAGCCGATAGCCTGCCGCAGCAGCCGCCCGGTCAGGGTGCAGCCCTCGGACAGGCTTTTGCGGGAGCTGATGCCGCAGGCCATGCTGATGGCAAGGTAGCTGCGCAGCAGCGGCTGCAGCCAGAGAGTGACCGCCTGTGCGATAAAACACAGCACCGTGAGCAGAAAGCCGTTTGCAGCCGCTCCGGCGTTCCACTCCCCGCCAGCCGCCAGTACGCCGCTATATACCGGCAAAAAGCCCAGCAGATAGCTTTTCCACCCGGCCATCCGGGTACACAGCGCGGCGGCAAGCTTGTCCAGTTCCTGCCACAATAAAACGCCACAGCCACCGGCAGCAGCCAGTTCCAGCAGTGCTTTGTCGGCAGTGTCCTGCAAGAGAAATGCCAGCCCGGCTGCAAGCGATAAAAAAAGCAGAATAGCGGCATATTGTTGCAGCGCATCCCGCAGCAATTGCACCGGCTCGGCGGCAAACAAACGCAGCAGGGTACCCAGCGGGTCTGCCGCAAACTGCTCGGCCTGCACAGGTGCTTTTTCGAGATAAGTCTGCCACGGTGCGACTTCTGCAGCCGCAGCTTTCAGAGCAGTTTTGCTGCACAGAATGCTCAGTATTACCACGCAAATGATAAGGCTGCGTTTTTTCATCCCACCAGCCCCCAGATCGTCTGGAATATCTGTTCCAGCAGCGGCCATACTGCCGCCAGTACAAGACACCGCCCCGCCAGCCCGGCGCACCATGCAAGGGCATCCGCTCCGGCTTCCTCGCAGAGAGTACGGACGTAATCTGCCAGCAGCAAAATCCCAGCGCTGCGCAAAAGGCAGGAAAATGCTTGCGCATTGGTGCGCTGCCCCAGCTGCACGAATGCTTGCAGTACCCCGCGCAGCGGCTGTGCCAGACGGAGCAGCAGCCACACCGCAGCACCCAGCGAAAGCAGCAGTGTAAACGCCGGGGAGTACCGCTGCAATAGAATGCCTGCAAAGGCTGCCAGCAACAGCGCCGTCAGTACCGGAACTGCCGCGCTCATAGCGCAAACAGAGACCGGATAGTAGTAAACAGGGCACTGATCTGCTTGACGAGAATGGAGAGCACCACTACAAGCCCGGCCAGCGTGGTCATCATGGCCTGATCCTCCCGCCCGGAGCGGATGAGCAGCTGATTGAGCACCGCGACTATGATGCCGATGGCCGCAATTTTAAACACAAGCTCGATATCCATCCGATTCTCCTTTGTCCCATACAGCCTTTACAAAAAGAGCAGCGCCAGCATCATGCCGCCTGCCAGTCCCAGACGGTGCGGCAGACCGGCCTGCCGCTGTGCTGCGCGGCGTGCCTGCTGCAAATAGTCCTCGAACCGCGCCGTATAGTAATCCAGCCGTTCGCATTCCTGTGCGGTCTCTGCACGGCCAAGACCGCCAAAACATTCTGTGAAGCAGGCGCGTTCTGTCGCCGAAAGCTGCCCCGGTGCAGGCAGCTGCTGCAATGTGCCGTCGTGAGTTTGCGCTAACACCCCCTCGCGGCAAAGCTGCCGGTAGAGGCTTTGCAGGTCTGCCCGGCGGTACTGTATCTCCTGCCGGATGCGCTGTAATAACGTGATGGTGCGCTGCAAGGCGGCAAGATGCAAGGTAGTTTTGGCTTGTACTGCGTCCCCCGCCAGCCAGCCGCACAGCGGGAGCAAAAGCAGACTAAACCCGCGCAGAAGGCTGCTCATACGGCACGCACCTCCCGGATGCAGCCCGGCGTCTCCCGCCCGGCAAGGACGACCAGCTGCCGCAGCATCCCGCGTTGCAGCAGGGTCTGCACCTGTGGGCGGCACTGCGCCTGTGCGGCATCCGGCGCATGGATGCTGGCAATAAAGTCCACCCCGCTGAAAAAGCCCTGTTCCAGTGCCATCGTTTCCTCCAGACTGCCCAGCTCGTCCAGCAGGATCACTTGCGGTGCCAGCGTGCGCAGCGCCATCTGGACGGCACGGGCTTTATCCACCCCGCCAATGCGCTCCAACGGCGGCAGGGGCTGCTCCGGCGGGAAAAGTTCACCCCGCTCGTCTATCACTGCCACCAGACGCTGCCGCTCGGCCAGCGTCCGGGCGATGGTGCGCAGCAGGGTGGTCTTGCCGCTACCGGGCTCTCCCACCACCAGCAGCCCGGTAAAATGCTGCTCCAACAGCTTGTCCAGCTCGGGCGGCAGGCAGATGGCGCAGCTGCGTGCGATTCGCAGGTTGAGCGAGGTGACCTTTTGCAGCGCAATGCTCTGCCCTTGCCGCTGCACGAACTGTCCCGCTACGCCCACACGGTTGCCGGCGGCAGTGGTCAGGTAGCCCTCGGCAAGCTCCCTTTCATGGGTGTGTACCGAGCCGTTGCAAAGGGTGTAGAAGATCTCCTCTATCTGCAGCGCATCCAGCCGCATTGCAGCCAATGCCGGTGGACAACCAGGCAAAACTGAAGCAGCGCATTGCCGTCCTTGTACGGTAAACGTGACCGCACAGCCTATACGCAGCCGCAGCTCCTGCACGCGCACTGCCGTTTGTGCAGGAAGCTGTGCCAGCGGTGCTGCCAGCCAAGCGGGAAGGGCTTTGACAGCCCGGTAATACTCGTCCACTTTGGTTTCTCCTTCCACGAAAGCTTTGTGCTAGCATTGTATGCGCTTTGCGCGTTCTTAGAACTGGGAACAATCAAACAAAAAAGCCCCTGCAACAGCGTTGCAGAAGCTTTTGAAATTATTTGTATTTTGACATTCGAAAGGTCACTTTAAGTCGTTTCCTGTTCTGCCGGGGCATCTTGCAGCATGGCAAGGAACTCCTGCTCGGTCAGCACCGGCACGCCCAGCGCCTGCGCCTTGGTCAGCTTGGAGCCCGCCGCCGCACCAGCCACCACATAGGCCGTTTTTTTGGAGACAGAGCCGCTGGCTTTGCCGCCGTTTTTCACGATCAATGCTTCGGCTTCGTTGCGAGAGAGGGTCTCCAGCGTACCGGTGACCACCAGCGTTTTGCCCGCCAGCTTGTCCCCCTTCGGTTCGCCCTTCCACTGCATATTGACCCCGGCATCTGCCAAGCGGTGTACAAGGTCGGTGGTGCCTTCCTTAGCAAAGAATTCCACCACGCTCTGCGCCATCACGCCGCCAAAACCGTCGATCTGGCTGATCTGCTCTGCGGTGGCTTCCCGGATAGCTTGCAGCGTGCCGAAATGTTCTGCCAGCAGCGCGGCTGCCTTATCGCCAATGTTGCGGATGCCAAAGCCGAACAAAAGCTTATCCAGATTGTTCTGCTTGGAAGCCGTAATGGCCTGTAACAAGTTGTCCGCGCTTTTCTCCTTGAATTTGTCCAGTTCCAGCAGCTGTTCCCGGGTCAGCGTGTAGATATCCGCTGCAGAATGCACCAGCTCTTTTTCCACCAACTGGGTGGCAACCGCCTCGCCCAAGCCATCGATATCCATGGCGTCCCGGGATGCAAAATGGATGATATTGCGCAACGCCTGTGCCGGGCACTCCGGGTTCACACAGCGCAGGGCGGCTTCGTCCTCCAGATGCACCACCGGCGCACCGCAGGAGGGGCAGACCGTGGGCATGGTGTAGGGTTCAGCGTCCTCCGCATGATGGGTGACCCCGATGACCTCCGGGATGATATCGCCCGCCTTACGCACCTGAATGGTATCCCCGATGCACAGCCCGAACTGCCGGATGAAGTCCTCGTTGTGGAGGGTGGCGCGGGCTACCGTGGTGCCTGCCAGAAATACCGGGTCAAAGCAGGCGGTGGGGGTGAGCACGCCGGTGCGTCCCACAGCTACCTCGATGCTGCGCAGGGTGGTCTCCTTGACCTCCGGCGGGTACTTGTACGCCGCCGCCCACCGAGGAAATTTCGCGGTCGAGCCGAGCGTTTCGCGCTGCGCGAAGGAGTTGACCTTGACAACAGCACCGTCAATGTCGAAATCCAGTTCACCGCGGGTCTCGCCCATGTTCTCGATTTCGCGCTGTACGTCCGCCGGGTCGGTGTAGACCGGATAGCGCGGGCTTGTCGGGAAACCAAGGCTCTTGAGGTAATCCAGACTTTCGGAGTGCTTGGTCAGGGTCTTACCCCGGATCTGCTGCACATTGAACACAAAGATGGAAAGTCCCCGGCTGCCGGTGATACGGGCATCCTTCTGCCGCAGAGAACCGGCCGCTGCATTGCGGGGGTTTTTGAAGGGTGCAGCGCCCTGCAATTCCTGCTCGGCGCACAGGTGCTGAAAGGCCTTGTGCGGCATATACACCTCACCGCGCACCTCCAGAAACTCCGGTGCGTCTTTAAGGGTCTTGGGGATGCTGCGGATGGCACGCACGTTTGCGGTAACATCCTCGCCCACCACGCCGTCACCACGGGTAGAGGCGCGGACAAGCTGCCCATTCTCGTACTCCAAGCTGCAGGAAAGACCGTCGATCTTAATTTCCACAACATATTCCGGCTCTACCCCGGCTTCGCGGACGCGGCGGTCAAAGTCCCGCAGTTCGTCGAAGGAAAACGCATCCAGCAGACTTTCCATCTTAACGGCATGGGGCACCTTGGGCAGCTTGCTACTGGCAGTGCCGCCCACCTTCTGGGTAGGTGATGCTGCTGTGATCAACTGAGGAAACTGCGCTTCCAGCTCCTTCAGCTCCCGCGTCAGGGCATCATATTCAAAATCTTCCAGCTCCGGTGCATCCTGATCGTAGTAAAGCCGGTTGTTTTTCTCAATCATTGCGCGCAGCTCTTCCACGCGCTTTTTAGCCTGTTCCAGTTCCAAGTACTCCACTCTCCCGCGATATGATTTTATTTTCTGCCTGCTGTGCTCAATGCAATCTACCGAGCGCAGATCGACCCGGGCAGAAAACATTCTGATTCTATAAACTGTACTTCAGTATACCACATCCATGGATGGTCTGCAAAGTGTAAAATACAAATCGTATTTTTGAGTGTTCTCATGCATTGAAATCGATATCAGTGCAGTGTTTGCGTTGATTTCAAATCACCTGCCGAAGATACTAATCGTATATTACTCATATTTTGCAGCGATAATGCGTCTTATTTTATAAGTTTTCTTTTCAATCTTTTTAGCAACTCTTCGCATTGCTTTTTCTGCGCAGGCACGAACAAAAACACCCCTCCCCAGCGCGGCAGCTCGTACCGCCCGGGAAAAGGGTGCGTTTTTTCGATTGTTTACAGCCTTACGTTCAGGTGACCGGGATCAGCAGCCGCTGTGCCTGTGGCAGGCTGGTAAGCTCTTCCTCCAGCTGGTTTGCCGCAAGGATCTGCGCCGGGGCTACATGGAACCGCCGAGCCACCGCAAACACCTCCTCCCCTGCCTGCGCGTAGTAGATGCGCAAGGCGATCTCGGGGTCGGTGTCGGGCAGCGGGTCACCAAGGGTGATGCTGCCGATGACCGGGCTTGTGGCACAGTCTAAGATCATGCCCTCTGCCCGTACGGTAATCGTGGCTTCCAGTGTGCCGCCCGCACAGGTGCATTGCACGTTCTCAGTGCTGAGCCAGCATTCCGGCACAAGCATAGTTCCCTCCGGCGGTGTGATGGGCAGCGGGATATTGACCTCCAAGGTTTTCTCGTAACTTTCCAGCTCGCCGAGGGTATTTTCTGCAAGGGCTGTTACCACTGCTTTGGCGGTAAGCACCCAGCCCTCCCCTTTTTGGACGGTCTGCTGCGGACCGTAGTGCACAAAGCAGGCCCGCAGCTGCGCCCCTGCATCCGGCAGCGGGCCGGAGCCTGTGGCGGTGGCGGTATCGTTCAGGGTGCAGAGCAGCTGCTCCGTGACAAGCGGCTGCGGTGTGAGCTCCGTTTCAAACCGGGTGGAAAAAGCATCCACCGCTACTTGCAGCTGATAGCTGCGCCATGCCCGCAGATGCAGCATGACGTTTGCCGTCAGCTGGGCAGCGGCGCTTTCTGCCTGCGACAGGGTAAACCCCACCGGCTCTGCCACACATAAGCAATGGCAGTCCTCGGTGATGCCCTCTAGATCTATCACCTGCTGGAAGGGCAGCGCCGCCGCCTGACTTTGCAGGGCAGTATCCCCTTCTGCCCGCCACGCGCACTGCACCCGCAACTCCCCCTTAACCACAGCCTTGCCGGCAAGCAGCTTTACCTCCCCTACACAGGCGTTGCCGGTAATGTCCAGTACAGCCGCCGGGGGCTTTGCAAAGACAAGCTCGCCCTCCAAGGTGACCAGCTTATCCAGCACGGCCACGCTGCGTACGCCTTGCAGTGTGCGCAGCTGCTGCTCGATACCGCCATCTGCCAGCGCCGTAATGACCTCGGTCTTGCACTGTGTGTGTACCGTGACCACCAGCCCATAGGCACCTCGCACCTCGATGCGGCGCGGGTCTGCCGCGCGGGTGTTGAGGTACTCTGTCTGCCCTTCCACCACGGCTGTCCATGCGGTAAAAGCCAGCTCCGGCAGTTCCAGCTGCCGGGTGAAGGGCAGCTTTTGCTCGGTCTGGCACAAGCCTTTTTCCGCTTCGCTCTGGTAAAACACTGTGCATCGCAGATAGCCCTCTAAGGTAAGTCTGCCCGGCTGCAGCTGCCGCTGCAGCACCACCGGGTGGACAAAGCACTTTACCAGCTTACCCACCGGCGGCAGATCGTCCGAAATGCGGATCTCGGTCTCCAGCGGAAGTTCTGCCTTTACGGTACAGCCCGCCCCGCCCTGCGGCAGCGTGTCCCGGAATATCTTCAGTTCCATGTGCAGTGTGCTCCTTTCCCTGTCCGTTTCCGTAAGAATGTATGCGGCGGCAGGCGGCGGTATGCCGACAGCAAAAGACCGGTGTGTAGCAGCTGCCACACACCGGTCTTTTATAGATTCAGTTCTCTTTGCGGATGCCGAACAGCTTGCGCAGAATGCCGCACAGCGCTTTCGGGCTGCGAATGACCACTACCTGCATCTCCACCCCGCCTTTCGCTCATGTTTACCCCATTATAGCGTCTGACGGGTAAAAATGTTCCGGGAAGGGTTCAATCCGCGATGGTCTCCACCACCACCAGCGCGCCCTGCCGGGTGCTGACGGTGATGCAGCTTGAGCCTTCGGCGTACTCGTTGCTCACACCCAGCGGATAGCCTGCTGTGAGTACGGCATCCTCCAGCTCGTAAAAGGAACCTTTTTCGCACACGCCCTCGGCGCGCCCTTCCATGGGGAAGGCTGAAAAGTAGAAGAACTCCTCCCTGGGATAGCTGCGGCTCTCGCCCGGCAGCACAAAGGTGATGCGGGAGCGCTCGTCCTGCAAGGCGGCGCGGATGCCGCGCTGCTCAAGCCCAAGGCCGGTGCACAGGTTGGCAAGGGTGTGCTCTACCCGCCTGCCGCCCAGTGCACCCAGCAAAAGCACCTCGTCAAAGCCCTTCTGTGCAGCAAGCTTTGCGGCATATTCGGTATCGGTGTCGTCCTTGACGTGGGGAAGAACAACGATATCGTCCGTATCCTGCTGCGGGCAGGGAGCGGAATCAAAGTCGCCTACAATGATATCCGGTTTACAGCCCAGCCGCACACAGTTGCGGTAGCCCGCATCGCAGGCAATGATAAAATCATCGCTGCGCAGCAGGCGCTTGAGCTCCGGCTGCACCGGGCAGGCGGAAAGGATCACACAACGGGACATTATATTCTTCCTTCCGTATTACACTTTCGGGCGCTGCCAGTCCTTGACATCCTTTACTTCGTCGTACATGGCGCAGTAGCTGTCGTACCGGGTCTGGGAAAGTTTGCCCTCTGCCAGCGCCGCCCGCACAGCGCAGCCTTTTTCGCTGCGGTGGGAGCAGCCGGTAAACTGGCACTGACCCAGATAAGGACCGAACTCCGGGAAGGCGTGTTCCAGATTCTCCTTGGGGATGAACCCGGCACGGTTAGCTTCCAAGCTGGCAAAGCCCGGGGTGTCGGCAATGCGTCCGCCGTAGGCTTCAAAGATGGTCACCTCACGGGTGGTGTGTCGGCCGCGTCCCAGCTTCTGGCTGATGGCGCTGGTCTCGCGGGCAGCGTCCGGCAGCAGTGCATTCAGCAGGGTGGATTTTCCCACGCCGGAGTTGCCGCAAAAGGCGCACAATCTGCCATTGATCCACTGCTTCACTTCGTCCAGCCCGGCACCGCTTTCGTAGTCGATACGGATAAACGGCAGAGTGGACTTTGCATAGGCGTTTGCCAGAAAATCTGCTTCGGCAAGGTCGCTTTTGGTGCACACCACCACCGGCTGTACGCCCTTATCCACCGCAATGGCGGAAAGCTTATCCAGCACCAAGGTGCTGGGGGTGGGCTGGGTAGTGCTTGCCACAAGAAACAGCACATCCAGATTTGCCACCGGCGGGCGCACAAAAACGTTTTTACGGGGGGCGATCTGTGCAATGACCGCCGCACCGTTTTCGGTCTCCAGCGTTACCTCATCTCCTGCCACAGGGGTGATCTTCTGC
>OGEP01003664.1_pt1 | contig 11262 bp, 18 predicted proteins | sample 1570721 | NCBI WGS metagenome assembly OGEP01 (sample SAMEA2582131, study PRJEB24529) | metagenome | biome: Human gut stool | place: China | collected 2011 | reverse complement strand
TACGTCCTCATAAAGTTTTGCATACAGGTCTTCGATTTCTGCGATTCGTGCTTTAGACAAGATCGGTTTTGGGTTGGGTCATGGCATCACGCTCCTTTGCAAAATAAAAAGCCAAACAATCAGTATGGATGCACGCTGATTATTTGGCTGGGAAACATATTTAATTTTCGCAGTTTAATCGTACTTTCACGGCAAAAGTTCGATTGCGTACAATCATTGTATTATAGACTGTAGTCTTAATTGAATGGAGTGTTCATATTTAATCAAGCAAGAATAACGTGAACAGCACGTTCGTAATCGGCTTTGCGAACGTATATTGTGTAGAGCATTTGATAATTGACCTTTTGAAATGCCGTTCCGGCTCTTTCACGGGTTCCCATCGAAAACAGAGACGGTGATGATAAATCGCGTGCTTTTGTTCGATAGGTTATTCCTGCCTTTTCTAAAAGCGATGTGTATTTTTGGTATTGAGATTGATTCGAGCAAACAACCAGCTCTTTTTGATTGAAAAATGGCCACATAGAAACTCCTAAGAATCTCACTTCTTGTCGAAAAATTTCAGCAGAAGTCCGATTATCAATGCACCGCCACAGACCAATATAACCAGAATGGTTTGTGATGACAAGACGAAAAGCGGTTGAGGAAGCAGTTCCAGCATTCCACCAATAATAAATAAAAGCAATATTAGAATCACAATTGCAAATAGGATTGGTTTCAATTTTTTCATGCTGACACACTCCCTTCTTCAAGAAACAAACCACTATATGCGAATTCTTATAGATGCGTTGAAATCATCTGCATCTTATTGTTACTATACATACAATAGAAGATTTCGTCCATGCTTTTGTACTAACATGGAGAAAATCTGTCACGAAATCGGAGTGAACGGTATATCAGCGGTGAACTGGAACCACCCATTTTCATAGAACATCGTATACTCTCCACTGTATTTTTCGAGAATCAGCCGGATGTTCGCAAGTCCAAAGCCATGCATCTGCGGTTCTGGTTTTGTCGTTGGAATGGAACCACTTATAATTACAACAGGTTCCGATGTGTTTCGGATAGAGATAAAAAAGTCTTGCTGTGCAACGGCCATGACATGAATCGCTTTATCGCCCTTATCATACTGCTGACACGCTTCAATGGCATTATCCAAAAGGTTTGATAGAAGCACTACCATATCGGAGACATCAAATGGAAGATTTGATAGATCATTCACTTCAAAATCAATGCTGATCTTCTTTTGAGTTGCTTCGGCAGCTTTTGTATTGAAAAGTGCGTCCAAGATGGGATGATGTGTGTTGACAAGGAATAGCCGATCAGTTTGCTGTTCGGTGATTTTTTCAAGATATTCTTCAGCGGCAGAATACTCTTGATTCTTCATCAATCGATTTAGGATATTCAGGTGCGCCCGGAAATCGTGAACTTTTTTCCTTTGGGCAGAATAAAGTTCGCTTGCCGAAGTCATGTTTTTCGATTGTAGCTGAATCTGCTGGTTAAGCATCAATAATTGTTCTCTTTCCGATGCTGCATACTCCATTCGCTCCAATAAAAAGAGAATTGCAATGTTTGAAATAAAAATGAGAATACAACAGCCAGCAGAAACAAACTCTTCTATATTGTGACCACTTGTAACGTAAAGTAGGATCACAAGCATCACAAATGATGCACATGGAAATAGAAAGTACAGAATCAGCTGCGAATGTTGAGCATCGCTTCTGGGTCTATTGCCCATACGCTGAAGCATCATTTTGCGAAATAGCGCAATAATAAATAATTCGGCTGAATAATAAGAGATTCCGTAGATTAGCGATAGTGTCTTGTTTGCTTGAAACGTCTGAGCATCCATCCCACAAACCGAAGTTGCAAGCATTCCGACTGCAAAAGATAAACTATAAGTCAAGAGATATTCTACAACGATAAGAAATAATAAAAACTTTCCTGAGATATTCTCATATAGAGTTCTGGCAACAATAAAGCAGGATAGTAGAATCAAGAGAATTTTGACGATTTGGTTTCGATTTAAGGCAATAACACTGAATTCAATGGATGCATACATTAAAATAGTTTGAACTATTACACCGACAAGAAATCTATGATTCCTCCAACGGTGCGAAGCAAAAGCGTCTAAAAACAGACATACGCAGGCTGAATCTATGATTGTGTAAACCAAACTGATCAAAGCATCCATCTACTTTTACCTCGCCAATGTAAATATTTCTGTTTTAGCTCACTATAATTCTTTTCGCTTGGAGCCAGACAAAGACCACCGCGCAATTGGACTTTATTGTATTGAAAGATTTCGACATAGTGCATATTGACAAGATAGCTTTTTTGAATACGAAGGAAACCGAGTGGCTCGATTTTTTCGGATAGTTCCGTTATGTTGCCGTAAAATTGGTATGCTGGGCTTTTTTCGTCCAACAAGTGCATAACAATGATTCTTCGATGAGATTCTAAATACAGAATGTCATTTACAGGTACATCGATAATTTCAGAGTTGATTGAAATTGTGACAAGCTGTTTCCGCCGAAGTACTTCTTGGACAGCTGAATCAAAGTAGGAATCAAGTTTAGCAGAGAGATCTGCTTTTAGTAAGTAACGAAAGGCTTGAACTTCAAATCCCTCTGGAGCATACTGAATAAAATTCGTAATAAAGATAATCACAATGTTTTCATTTTCTGCTCGTAACTTTCTGGCAAGCTCAATTCCATTTGTTTCGCCCATATCAATATCCAGAAGCGCAATATCATACGGAAGTGATAAGTCTATTTGACTTGGTTGAGAAAATCCATAAAATCTTGATGATACCTGTGTTTCTTCGGCTTTCTTTTCAAGTGTTTCAATGATAGAATCAACGATCTGCCGTTCATCGTCACAAACCAAGACATTCATTTTGAAATCCCTCCATTGCACATGTGCACATGGGACCGCTTTTCATTACACAACATACAGCCCTGTTCCTTACAAGTATAATACGATTATGCCAAAACTTCAAATAGTCAAAAGCCTTTGGTTGACGATTGACTTGTAATATGGCGAAAGGTAGCTTTGGTGTGCTCCCCTAATGCTGGATGTCCACTGTTAGGGAGCATACTATCTGTACGCACACCGATTTCATTACAAAATTTCTCTGTTTTGCTACAAAATTGTGGACTTTGATTGGTCTTTGTGCTTTGATGTTATCATAGTTGATCTAATCTGTGCATAAGAGGGGAGAAAATTAAATGAGAGGAGTAATAATAGTTTTAATGGCGATTTTAGGCGTGATATTCCCTAAATTTTTGGTGAAAGCAATTAAAAGCACTGATAGAAATGATGCTGATGGAGGTCTTTTGGGTTCACAAATCACTTTTGGAATGCTGATGCTGATAATTGGTATATTTCTCAATTCGGGTATTTAAGGCTGAGTGATTCACAAATCAATACAAAGATAATATGCCATAAAATCGTATTATCAGGTCATAGGAGAATAGAAATGAACAAGAAAAAAAACGATTTCTTTCTTATTGCGCCTTTACCATTTTGGGGATGTGTTTCAATATGGCTTAGCAATCTTGCGAGATTAACGCCTGAAAGTGCAGTGCCGTATGCGTGGGCTGCTTTGTTTTTCTCATATGGAATTGTAGCCTTGTATTATATTCAGATGGCAATATCTTTCAAAAGTTGTAGTAATAGCCCAAAAGTGAAGTCCGCATGGATTATGTTGGGAATTTCGACACTATTTTTAGTGGGTTCGATAATTTTAGCTATTCGATAAAGGAAGGTAAAGTCTCTAAACAAGAAGCAAAGGGGGATTTTTGATGGCTTGTAAAAATTGTGGTTATGAAAACAAGTTGGGTGTTCGATATTGCCAACGGTGCGGTCAGTATATTGAACCAAAACGGACATTGGCACAAGAAGTTAAATCGTGGGATTTTAGAAGTCTCGCTGGTGTTGGCCGTAGAGATGTGAATATTGCGCCCCTGTTTACTGCACCACCCGTTCAAACTCCAGCAAAAGCACACCAAACGCCTTCGCCTGTTGAACCGATGCCAGACGGAAGATGGTATTGCCCGGACTGCGGAACATTAAATGCTTCTTCTGAACGTTTTTGCAAAAACTGTGGAAAAGTTCGATAACTATCGTTTAGCATTAAAAACTACGGAAGCTTTACGCTGAAAGCTGTAACTTTAAGCAGACCGGAAAGCTTATAATGAGGGTAGAACAGAAATATGACCAACGAAGATACCACTGATTTTGACGAGCACTTCGCTAAAATTTCGTCCTATATTGTGGACACATTGCACGGCGTTCCACTTGAGATGACCGAGGATGAAAAAGAACAATTTCGCATGCAAGTCACTTATAAAGTTGAGGGAGAACCATTAGAGCAGCTTCCCGATGCGTATAGTGAACATTATGTACAAGTCGGATTTTGGCGTGACTATACGCAAGGCTATGATAAAAAGGAAACATTCTCTCATGCGTATGTTAATGCTGCCGGAGAAATCTATTTTGTGGATTGTTCAATTATAACCGCATACGGACAGATTGAAACATTCGATAATGAACATACCGTTTATACAACTGTAAAGATTGGAGATAAGGAAGCAACACTTGGAACAAGTGAGATTCCGGGGCAGGTCACCTGTTATATTTTGGTTTGGGAGGATGCTGGTGTTTCCTGCACAATTATGGGCGATGGTTCATTGGATGAGTTGATGAAGGTTGCAGAAAGTATTTATTAACGGCAAAATGCCTAGATATTTGTAGATGAGCACAAATGTGAGGATGGATTTTTGTTTAAGTAAACAAATTTGGGAAATCTTGCAACAAATGTGTTGGTTGCTGCGTTGTCTAAGTAAAAGCTTCTGATGGAAACAAACGGGAGGTGTATGCTCTATATGAAAAGGAGCTTCATTGCAATTTCGGTTGCGACAATCATAGGATTGTCATCTTGCGCAACAAAAGTATCCTCTTCAACTTCTATGAACTCTCCTATATCGACATCGGTGACAAGCGAGCAGGAATTTTTATCTAATCTTGAAAACGCCAGCACAAGCCAAATACTACAAAAGCTTAAAGAATCGGATGGTGGGTATACAGAAGATTGCTTTTCGGTGTTGACAAATCGTCTTATCAAATTCCCTCAAGACACACTGTATGTGTTGAAATATGACAAACTGATGAATGATAAAGACTTTCAGCAGCTTGTTTTATCCGGCATAAAAACAGAGCTTCCCTATAGAGGATCGGATGAAGAAAGAAATACGCTTTATCAGTATCTGGAATCCATCACTACTGATAAAGAATATGGACAAATCGCATCAGATATTTTAGGAGAACAAGCTGAAAACAAGGAGAAACCAAATCGGCAAATTGAATTTCAAACTGAAGAATTAGGACAAGCGAGCAGTGTTATTTCAATCGAACTTCCGCAAGGGTGGAAAATTCAAAAGAGAGAACAAACGCAACGTGCTGAAAATAAACCACTTGCTCTTGCAAGCCTGAATCCGTCTTATCCAGTATATGATATTTATGACAAAAATCATGTGTTGGTTGGCGCGGTTGGATACAGTACCTATGAACCATATGAAGGTGATAGAGATTCCGTGCAGATCGTTTACTCTGCACTTCGGCTAGGATCGGTTTACAGGTTTGACACGGATAATAAATACGATGTGATACAAACCACGGAACGCGGAACGACTGCACTTACAACGGTAATTTTTCAAGATGGTGCAAATTCAGAACCAGTAAACAATTTAGGCGTTCTCGCTTATGATAACGAGAAAGAATGCTTTGTTGCAATTGAACTTGAAGCAAGTTCTGTGTCGGAAAGCCAGGCATTGGAAATTGCAAAATCAATTCGCTTTTAGACATGATGGGAATAACGGTGTATAGGTGCCAGCAGATTAAGGAGAACAACTGTGAACAAAGTACCGTACTTTATGTCATTGCGGTACAGTCCTTGAAACCGGCAACGCTCCGAGATACTTTGACAGCAAGCCAATGGAGCGGTATGTGGTTCTTTTCTCTGGCATTTTTCGCCGTCATTTTTATGGAAATGCTGTCTGATTTCTTGCTGGTTACAGAACGCCGCAATACATGGAAAGCGTTAAATGGAAATGTCAGCGAAGCCGAATTTCACAATCTTCAGCAAATTGTCTTGTGCGAAAATCAGAAAGTTTCCATTGAGAAAAAACTTGCAAGTACGATACTACTGGTTCTGATGATATGTGCAACTGCTGCATTTGTATGGCTCACTTTTTGGTATAAGGTTTTGTTATGAAAGAGATAATTATTGAACCACATATTGGAATTGGACAATTAAAATTAGGCATGACATCAGATGAATTAGAAAATGCTCTTCTACAAATGAAGAAACAGTGGTCGAATTCTTCTGATGAAGCAATGCAAATGGAATGTTGTGCGGAAACCGATGACCCTAATTTGATAACCGGACGATATATGGATAATGATTCGTTCTTTCTTGTGCAGTATCGGAACGGAAAAGCTGCTGAAATCGGCATCCAGCGTGATTTGTCTAAAGTGGCATCAATAAAATTGTTCGGGATGGATATGTTTAATACAACCGCCGAGTGTATTATTGATAGCTTAATGAAAAAGGACAACGTTATTTGCAACGAAAAGGACTTGCAACTGGGAACGGAATATATTTTTCCCGAAATTGGAGTCCGACTCTGGAGAGAGCGAGCATTTCATCCCAAACTGTTGAAAGACCCGCTATACATGGAAGAAATGCAAGCGGTATTAGAAGACGAATATCAGTATCAGTATTTTCAGATGATTACTATAATAGGCTAAACTGCTAACTAAGCAACAGCCCTCTATTTGCAACGACTGCAAGTAGAGGGCTGTTTTGTCTGCTTTGGATATTTTAATTAAAGGTTAGTCTTCCATTCTACCGTGGTCACAACCAAGTGAGAGATAGTGCTCAATCTCACTACCCAGCACAAGCTGGGCATACTCCAAGGGCTTGTTGTAGAGCAGCCAATCTAGCTCTGCTCGCTGCGTAGGGGTGTTGCCGTATTCGTCCTCAACGGCGATACAGTCGATGGAAAGAATAGTGCCATCATTAAATTGGGCTTCCAGCCGGTTGGTGTCCATGTTGTAGCGGCAGGAAAGCACTTTTTGAGGGGGATTATGGTCAGAATTCTGATTTCGTTTCATTTGAATTACTCCTTTAATGATCATAAAATTTAATTTTCAACGAGATGAGGTCTCTTTTTTCTTTCTCTTAAGTCACCCAACCGCACTACCCTGCATCGCAACTGTTCACAATACTGTCTACATCCGGGCGGTGCATCAGTTTTTGCAGGATGCCAAACTGCTTTTTGGTGGACGTAGACACGAGGTACTGCCACTGCTGCGGCAGGATGGGCAGGTCGACAATGCTCCACTTGACGTATTTGGCATCGTAGACATTGGGCGGAGCAAGTTCCACCAGATGACCAACGCACCAGCTGACAAAATAACCGTTACCTTCCAGATAACCGTCTTTGCGGCTGGCTGCGCCAAGGACTTTTGCATAGGACATAGCGACAGATGGCTTTTCTGCCACGACTAATTTTGCGATAAAAATCCCTCCAATCTGTTTCTGATTACAATATGTACGGCGGCAAACGCCGCTTTGAAATCAGATGGGTTCGGTGTCCTGCTCGTCCGGGGTTTCGTCCTCGTCCGGCACATCGGTCGGAATATCGAAATCGCCCTTGTCCTCGGTGTAATCTGCATCGGGGTCAAGGGCTTCTTTTTCTGCCTTTTTCTTCTGCATCTGCTGGCGATAGAAATAGAAACCACCGCCCGCTGCCAGTGCGATCAGGGCAACTACGCCCAGAAATGCGCCTGCGTACTTCGTGACCTTGTTTTCTTTGGGCGGTTCAGCGGTTGCCGCTTCCTCTGCGGCTTTCTTGGCTTCTTCCTCGGCTTTCAGCCTGTCCAGTTCTGCCTGTGCCGCCGCTTCTTTCTCCGCAGTGTAGGCATCCGCAGCTTCTTCCTCCATCAGAGCCAACAGGTCGGCTTCATCCACCAGATTCATAAAGTGTACGGTCTGTACGCCTTTGCTATTTCGGTCGATTACCAGATAAAATGTCGCGCCCGACTTCGACACCAGCGTGATGAACTGCTGTCCAGAGCCATCTGAATAATTGGTGTGGTAATCGTCCACCAGCGTCAGATTGCCCTCTGGGGTCAGTGCGCCGGTGGTTTCATCCGTGATAGTGACAACATCTTCCTCTACGACTTCCGGCAGAACAGGCTGTTCCACCGGGGCGGTATCGTCACCATAAGCGAATGCCGGAGCCGCCATGCCGATGCAAAGCACCTCCGACAGCAGCAGTGCGCCAAATTTCTTAATCATCATTTTCCACATCCTCCTTATCAAATTCTGCGCCGACTGCGGATAGCGCAGCCGGGGTCGGGGGCGTGGTTGCCGCCTGCCGCAGCAGGATCGCAAGCTGTTCCGGGGTCACATTGGCAGTGCGCACCATGTCGGCAACTTCTGCCGCCGATTCCTCCTGAATGCGCCGTTCCAGAATCGCAATGCGGTTGTTCAGTTTGATGCGGCGCTCTTTCTCTTTTGCCAGCATCGCCCGCAGCTTATCCGATTTTTCGCTCATAGTAACTCCTCCAATCATTTTGAAAGCCGTCCGAACCCGGCGAGATGCTTCTCCCAGTAGGACGAGTGAATGTTTGCGTACTTGATGGGATCTCCGGCACTGACCATCATGCCGTTGCCGAGGTAGGCTTCGTACACCACAACATCCGGGTTGGCCCCGGCAAACCACTCCGGCACATGGGAAACCATCTCGTCCATGTGCTCCTTGTTGGCGCAGAACACAATGTACTTGCCAGCCTTATTCGTGATATACTCTACATGGAAAATGGAGGAATGGTGTAGAAATCTATCACAATTACGTCATATTTAATATCTTTCTGCCCCTCATGGACACCTGATGGGAGAAAATTCGGTTCATCTCCCTGCGCTTTCGGGTCAGGTCAGAGTGCACATAGCGCTGCAAGGTGATGTTGGCGTTAGCGTGTCCTAACAATTCGCTGAGGGTCTTTACATCGCACCCCGCCTGCAGACAGGTCGTTGCAAAGGTATGGCGCAGCGCGTGCGGACGTACCTGCCGGACAGTTGCCTGTTTCAGATATGATTTGATGCTTTTCCGGTAGCAGCGGGGCTCGGTGGGCTTGGACTCGTTGCCGGACAGAAACCATGTAGAATTACTGGCGTTTCCGCGCAGCTTTTTCAGGATAACAAGCAGCTGTTTCGGGATTGGAATTTCCCGGCGTGAGGTGCGGGTTTTGGGCGCTTGAATGACTACTTTTGTGTGACCGTTTCCACAGGAAATTCGGCAGACCGTTCGGTTGATCTTCAGCGTTCCGAGTTTCAGGTCGAAATCGCCCCATTGTAAGCCGCAGATCTCGCCAATACGCAGACCTAATTCAAGCCCTAGTAATAAGCCGATTTTGCGAGGCGTGGGGTTCTCCTGCACATACTGGAAGAGCCGCTGCTGCTCCGCCGGGGAGAGAGGCACAGAAATTTTATCAACAGCTTTTGGCAGCGCAACCTCCAGCTCCATCGGTCGGATCAGCCGTAAATGTGCAGCATACTTACAGATACGGCGCAGCATGGAGAGACATTCCCGGGCAGAGGAGTTCCCCAGCGGCTTGTGCGTGGCATCTGTGGGCGCGATGATCTGCTGCATGGCCTGTTCGAGGAAGCTCTCGTCAAGGGATGCAACGGACACTTTGCTCAAAACCGGAATAAGATACTTGTGCAGCGTGTACGAATAATGCGCATAGGTGGATTCTTTTATGCTGTTCCGCTGGGAGCGCAACCACACCTCAGCCAGTACTTCAAAGGTCAGGTCGGTTCTTTTCAAGTTGTAAAAACCTGCCTCTGCTTTCTTCTGAATCAGCACACGTTTGACCTCGGCATAGACTGTTCCATAGACGTAGCCCCACTGAATTTTGCCTTCCTGTGTGCGCGCTTTGATGTAGCGGCCTTCCCACCGACCATCTTTGCGTTTGCGTATATTTTCTCCCCGTCGTGCCATTTCTGTTTCCTCCTGCGGTTTGGACACCCATTTGACCACTTATTCTGTCCACCTACGTTTTCAGCCGGATTTTTTCATGCAGAACTGGGCAATGTGCAAAAAACTTTCAGCTTCTGCGAGTTTTTTTCTAAGGTCAGGTGGGATACATTTGTACGGATTTCTATTGATTCCCAGATATAACCATGATAAAATAATAGAAGAATTCAAACAACGATGTCGAAAGATCGGTATCCTCCATTATCACTGTGGAGGATACTTTTTTGTTAAATATATTCTTTGCATCATGAGATACTTTTGCGTACACAATACTGCACGAACTTCAGCACCTCATATTGAGTTGAACTTTATCCATGACTGTAAAAAATGCCGTTGCCAAATGCTTTGAACAGTTCTACGACCAGCGGGAGATACATCCCAACAAGTTGACGTCCCACGCCGGTGCATATTCCAAAATCGATTTATTGCTTCACTCATAGATATATTTTTATTCTACAAAATGCACCTCTTGCGAACATAAAAAACGAGTGTTATACTAAAGCCATCAAAAAACATTGGAGGTGTCCCTTATGCCCCGTCCTAAAGGAAGCAAGAACAAGACCAAGACCGTAAAAGCAACCGTTGACTTTGCTGCACAGATTGCCGAAAAGCAGTCCGCAAAGGAAGCCGCTGCCGCTGAAATTGCATCCATCACCGCTAATATCGATGCGCTGAAAGCTGACCTGAAAACCAAGAAGGCAGAGCTGAAATCTATCGACAAGGAAATCGCCAGAATCGAAGCTAAAAAGGTCAAAGCTGAAACCAAAGCAGCGGAATCCGCAAAGAAAGCCGAAGCAGAGGACGTGCTGAAAAAGCTGCTGGCAAGCGGCGTGAGCGCAGACGATATCCTCGCAAAGTTGAAGTGATCTGAAAATTTCTGACGCAGCAGTTGACGGAAACATCTACGTCGCAAGCAGTGCAACTTGGTACCAGCTTGCGATTTTTGAATCGGATTTTTCAAATCCAAATTCAAAACGCTTGTTGGGCTGTGCCCAAACCCCTTGTGTTCTGCATCCGGTGGATGCAGGCTGCGCATTTTTGCAAAATGCTTTTTTGATCTGAGTGCCGATGCCTGTGGTATCGGCACTTTTTGCACAGATAGATTCCCGGAAGCAGAAAATAGTGCTATGCAGCACATCCGGAATTGTGCTATACT
>OGEP01003657.1_pt1 | contig 11276 bp, 10 predicted proteins | sample 1570721 | NCBI WGS metagenome assembly OGEP01 (sample SAMEA2582131, study PRJEB24529) | metagenome | biome: Human gut stool | place: China | collected 2011 | reverse complement strand
CCTATTTTTCCAAATGAACAGCGTTTATATAAAATGCTTTTCTTTGCAATAGTGATAGATCTCCTGCTTCTGCACTTCCGCAAAATCTTGGGCAACCTCCACTTCCATATTGGCAATGGCATAATAATCTACCAGATCCCGGTCTTTCCCATTGGCTGCCAGAGAAACCGGTCGTCCCATCAATATCAAAAAAGATAATCTTCGCCATATCCACTTTCTCCTATGCTTCGTTTAAGCAACCACAGCAAGCAGGCGATCCAAAAGTCCGGTTGACTGTAGGAAGAGAATTACCATGATGACCGGTGCCACATACTTGATCATAATGTTGTATAAATGCTTTCTGGAAAACTTGCCGTTCGGGTGCTCCATCTCCTCTGCGATCCATTTTGGACCGACGATCCAGCCGACCAATATGGTAGAAAATACCGAAATGAGCGGCATTAGGAAACTGTTGCTGATGCAATCCATAATATCAAGTAACTGTCCGGTCGAGCCATTCGGCAATTTGACTTCGACATAAAATACACTGTAGCCCAGTGCGATCACTGCTGTTGCAATCAGGTAAATGATGGTAAGGACGCCTGTCGTTTTCTTTCTCTCAGTGTGAAATACTTCCATGCAGTTTGCCGTGATGGCTTCCAAAACGGAAATGCAGGAAGTCAGCGCCGCAAATGCTGTCAAAAGGAAAAATACCAATCCGATCACATAGCCCGCTTTTCCCATGGTGTAAAAGGTCTTTGGCAGTGCCACGAACATAAGGCTAGGTCCGGCAGACATGCCATCAATACCGGAAAATACAAAGATGGCAGGAATGATCATCATACCGGCAAGAATAGCAACGCCGGTATCCACGATCTCGATCTGTGCAACCGATTTATTGAGATCCACTTCCTTTTTTACATAGGAACCATAGGTGATCATGATGCCCATGGAAACGCTAAGGGAAAAGAACAACTGGCTCATAGCATCCAAGGTAATCTGCAGGAAACGCGATAGCGTCAACCCAGACATATCCGGCATCAGATAGACTTTGAGTCCATCCAGACCTGTCCGCACGGCTCCACTCTCATCCCCTGATCTTAAAGTCAGGGAGAAGATGGCAATACCAATGACCAGCACAAGCAAGATCGGCATAACAAATTTGGAGCATCGTTCAATGCCGCCCTCAACACCATTATAAACGATAAAGCCGGTAAGCAGCATGAAGATCAAGCCAAACCAGACCGATGATGGGTCTGTGATAAAATCTGTAAAATAATCATCCTTTGCTGCAGCCACAAAATCGCCTGTCAGATAGACCGTAAAATATTTGAGGATCCATCCTCCGATCACGGCATAATAAGTCATAATGAGCATTGGGACGCAGAAAGTCAGAATACCCAGTTTTTTCCATCCCGGCCGCATAGTCTCATAAGCCGCTATGGCGGACTGTCCTGTCTTTCGTCCGATCGCAATATCTGTCGTCAGCAGGGTAAATCCAAAGGTCAGCACCAAAACGATATAGATGATCAGAAACAGACCACCACCGTCTTTTGCCACTAAATAAGGAAAGCGCCATAAGTTTCCTACGCCTACGGCACTTCCTGCTGCTGCCAGAACAAACCCGATCTGACCGCTAAAATTACTTTTCTTCTTCATGGCAGGTCTCTTAACCGTGCAATCCTGCGGACTGACGGATCATATCCTCGACTACGATATCGTAGATTTCCCCGATACTATTACAGTATTCCAAAACCTTCCACGGCTCATTTGTGTGAAAATGTATCTTGATCAGATCTTCGTCTCCTGCTGCGATCAAACAATTTCCTTCAAAATGATCAGTTATATAATCTGCGATCTCATCTTCATCAAGATCTTCATCTCTACGATCGATCAGAAGCTGCGTATCATACCGATAAGCAAACTGATCATCCTCTACATCAACACTATGAATCTCTCCCATGTCGTCCTCCTTCATTATCTTTCATTCTTCTGAATAGGAAGATACCACAAAATCATCCTGAGTGCAATTTTTTCCGCTATTGCCCTGTGTTTATGATCCATACGCTTTAACAAAACTTTAACATCAGAAAAATATTTGTGAAACAGGAAGTGTGTATTCTTTCATCATCAAACAACCGTGTAATCACACACAAAAATTGTTGAAATATGGAAAGGAAGGTTTATGATAATGAAAAAAGTACATTTATAACTATGCTGTTGGGAACACTCGGAGGCCTGCTTTTTGCCATCTTATGCTTTCTCTTAGTGGTAGCGTTATCAGTCTTATCGTACTTGGCATGGCATTTTATATGATCCTCCATGCATCGCGCATACTAAAAAAACAGGTCTGATCATTCCAGCACCTGCTTCCAGATAGAAACCAGTCGTTCCACGGAATATGCCGCATTTGCCGGGCTGGTGGAGGGAAGCGTAACCGCCTCCATACCAAGTACATTCTGCTGGTACTTCTTAAAATATTTTCCCGAGATTGCACCATTACAGTAAACCCTTTTGATCTGCGATTGCTCAATGATGGGCTGCAGGTCTGTCGGCGTGACATTGCGGATACTGCTGTCGCTCGATCCAATGATATCGCAACTATAGATGGTATCCCAAAGTGCAATATGATTTTCATGCAGCATTTTCTTTTTTTCGTCTATGCTGATTGGGACTTCCACCTGTAATACCGCAGCCATCACTTTCCAGAAACGGTTCTGCGGATGCCCATAGAAAAACATCTGCTCTCTGGATTTCACTGAGGGAAGACTTCCCAAAATCAAAATCTTTGATGCTTCGTCATATAAGGGCGGAAAGGGATGTACGATGTGTTCATAATTTGTATTCATGAGTGTTCCCCCAATCCATGCAAATCCAAACGATATATTGTCTGTTCCAGTGTTTCCTCTTCCAGAAACATAATCATATAGATAGGCAAATACACCTTTTTCCCTGCTTTTTGCTATTAAAGTAATGCTCCTGAAATCCTTTTGCCAACAACTCCTGCGCCACCACATTCTCAAACAAAGCGCCATTGTTGATGGCTTTATCCTTATTTAAAATGGACATTTTCACCCTAATAATACATTGTTTTTTCAACTTTTCCAACCGGATTTTGCGATTTTTTTCAACTTTTCCAACTTTTCACATGCCAATCAGATCAAATGCTTCAAAGGAAACTACAACCTGATAATCCCTGTGGATATTCGGATACTTGATCTGGACAGATTTTAAGGTCTGGCTATAGTACCAGCCACTCTCTACCGCCTCATAGTCCGAACGATTGAGAAAATGTGGCACCTCCATACCATCGACCCTAACCCAGTAAGGCGACTTTTCACGATGCACCATATCAATATGCATACGCTCGACCGGACTTTCATAACTTCCTGTCTTTACAAAGTTAAGTATGGTCTGCTCTCCCGCTTTCATCTCAATATGTATATTAACGTAGACGCCCTGCTCATAGTCCATGCTTGCGCCGTCATCATCATAGAGATCAAAGGCTGCATCCTGATCCGGCACGCAGAGGATCTTTAAGCCTGTCACCTTTTCCGTCGCCAGATTATAGATCTGATTTTCTGCCATTGGCAGGATGGATCCGCTCTTTAAAAACATTGGAATACTTTCCAGTGTAACCGGAATGCTGATGGTCTGTCCGCCCTCATAGGCTTCTCTCGTCTCAAAATCGTAAAAGATGGTACCCTTTGGCAGATAAACCTCACGCTCTGTAGCACCTTTTTCCACCACATTTGCCACCAAAAGCGAATCGCCCAGCATAAAGGTAGTTCCTTCATTATAACAATGCTCGTCCTCCTGGAAGGCATAGACCAGCGGCTCCATGATCGGCGCGCCCGTCCTTGCCGCTCTTGCCATGAGCGCATACATATAAGGAGACAGGCGATAGCGGAACTGGATAGCATCGCGGATCAGATGCTTGGTGCCACTATACATCCAAGGCTCCGTTACCGTGTTGTCCGTATTGGTCGAATGAATAGAAAAACGCGGCTGGAAAATGCCATTTTGTACCCAGCGCACAAAAAGTTCTTCCTCCGGTGCCGTGCCGTAAAATCCGCCAATGTCACAGCCCTGATTTGCCACACCGGAAAGTCCCATGCCAAGAATGGTCGCGATGTTGTATTTCAGGCTTTCCCAGCAGGTCAGATTGTCCCCTGCCCAGGTCTGCGCATAGCGCTGGATGCCTGCATGACCGGAACGGCACACAGCAAAGGCTCTGGTATTTGGAAAAGTCTCATGGACGGCTTCCTGGGTCAACTGGCACATGAGGTTGCTCATGACCGGCTTGACCTGCCCGATCGTAGCCCCTTTTCCCTCAAAGAACACGCGGGCATCCTTATCCACAAGCCCTTCGTATTCGCAGTTGTCATTCCAGACGGAAGTCACACCGTAAGACAAGAGATTTTCCTTTAAATATTGCTTCCAGTCCTGACGCACACTCTCCTTGGTATAGTCGATATAATTTCCCATACCGCCCCACCAGAGTCCGACTGCCGGCTTATCTTCCTGAGAGTCTTTGACAAACATGCCCTTTTCTTCCATATCCTTTTTATAAGGATGGGATAATAGCATTCCAGGCTTTACATTCGGAGAAACCGTGATCCCGCGCTCTGTCATTTTTTTGAAATGATCTGCCGGATCCTTGAACTTGTCCTTATTCCAGGTGAAGGTATAACGCTTCATGCCCTCCCCGGCATCAATCTCGCAATAGCCGGAGGACAACTGGAAACCATCGATTGGGATTTCTTCTGCCTTTGCGGTGTCGATAAATCCGACGATCGCATCATCTGCATCCTTTGGCAGTTCCGAGTAATACATGGAAGAACCCAGATAGCCTAAGGCCGTCTTTGGAAGCATAACAGACTTTCCGGTCAGATCGGTATAGCGTGATACGATCTCTTTCATGGACGGTCCTGCAATAAAGAAAAGATCAATGTCACCACCATCCATGCGGACGGTACTGTGGTGCTTTGTATAATTACTATGGGATCGACCCATGTTAAAATCACATTCCCAGGTCGTATGATAAAAATAACCGACTGCCTTTTTCGTCTTTTCATTCAGTTTCAGATAGAATGGGATGTGCTTATAAAGGGCATCTGTCTTTTCCGGGTTATAGCCCATGCAGTCTCCCGGTGCTGTCTGCATAAATGCTTCTCTCTTGTTGATCTGCCCCGTACGCTCGCCAAAGCCATAGTAATCATCTTCTGCTTCCATGACACAGGTATGGATACGCCGTCCGTTGCTGTCACAGAGCCAACCGCGATATGGGATATCCTCATGCAAAAGACTGCCCTCTGCATCAAAGATCTGTAAGATAAAAGGATTTTTCTGTACGACGACCCTTAATTTTTTGCCCTGCAAAATAACTTTATCTCCATCCTCTGACATGGCAGCATCCGCTGGCGTAATTCTATGACGATATCCTTTTAAAACCTCATCCATGCGGTCTTCCCAGGCTGTCATCACAAGCGAATACGATTCCTCCGCAAAATCCCCTGTAAAGCCTGCACGAATGCGCACAATATCGTCGGTCAAAAACAAGATACGCATCTCTATCACGTTGGTTGATAGTACAAACGTCTGCGCTCTTTTTTCCACTCCAAGTAATCTTTCTACAATCTTCATGGCAAATTCCCTTCTACATATTATATTAAGCCTTTGTCAATTTCTTTCTTATATTGTCATACTAACAAAGAAGAGACAGCAAATCTACACCAATTCTGCTGTCTCTCACTTCATTCTTTTACATATCTTGCTATAATATTTTTTATATCAGCTCTACTGTGCTTTTCTCTCAGCAATAGCATCTACGTTTGCCTGTACTGCCTTCTTTGACAATGGATAGAGGAATGCAAGTGATGCTGCAAGAACCAGGAATCCAATTGCAGGGAAAAGTGTGGTCACATCATAAATTCCATTGACAACGTCAGGATCAAATGCTGTTGCACTGCTATATCCTACGATAGAAAGAAGAAGACCTGTTAATCCATTCGCAGCAGCCTGTCCTAATTTTCTTGCAAAAGAATATACAGAGTAAACGGTTCCATCACTACGAATATTTTTCTTTACTTCAATATCATCGATTACATCAATAATCATTGCCCAGCACATGATGTTAAAGAATGACATTCCCGCATATGCCAACATATAAAGTGCGATAAATACGGCTACGCTGGTTGTATGCACAAAGTATGCAATGAACATAGAACCTGCACCTATAAAAGCACCAACAACAGCCAATTCTTTCTTACCAAATTTAGCAGCAAGTTTTGTTACGAAAGTTGACATAACAAGCACAACACCACAACCAAGAAGACCACTCATAGAAAGTGCTTTTGCACTGTTAAAGTAGTTTGGATAAATGTAGTTGTTCATTCCGGAAAGTGTCATCTGCACCAAAAGGAAAACAAGTGCTGATACAACGATACCTACGAATGCACGGTTTGTAAATAACACGCCGAAGAGTTCAAATACATTTTTCTTTTCTTCCGGTGCTTCCATCTTTACACGCTCCGTAGAAAGATGATAGCAGATGAGGTATACCAGAACAGCCAAAATAGAGCATACACCGGAAGCCAGCATTGTCTTGCTTCCACTTAACACCTGATGTCCTTCTGCATCTGTCGTATATACAACCATTGGCAGAATTACAACAATAACAATCTGTGCCACTGTAGCACCAATGGTTCTCCAGTTAGAAAGCATTGCTCTTTCTTCTGGCTTGTCGCTCATTGCAGATGCCATAGAACCATATGGAATGTTTACACCGGTATAACATACAGAACCCCAAAGGATATAGGTAAAGAACATCCAGAATACCTTAAATCCCATTGGCTTATCTGCAAAGTATGGTGCGAAAATCAGAAAAGATGCCACTGCAACCGGACCTGCGAAACGACGTACCCATGGAGCAAATTTTCCCTTTGCAGTATATCCGGAACGGTCTACTACCTGTCCCATAGCTACGTCCGTAAAAGCATCCACTACTTTTGCTGCCATCATCAGTGTTCCCACAAGTGCTGCACTAACACCCATGATATCTGTGTAAAATTTCATCATAAACAGTGCTGCGATAACAAAAGTTAAATCGTTTGCAAAATCGCCTGCTGCATAACCGATTTTATCTCTCAGACCAAATGGTCTTTTTGCATTTTCTTCAAATTGCGCCATTACTGCCGCATCATTTTTGTTTTTACTCATTGTTTCTTTCCCTCCAAATTACTGTAAAAGCCAGTCTAAAATATCCTGAATATATTTGTCCCAAAATGTCCAGTCATGACCGCCTGCATCTTCTTTATATACGAGATCTGCATTTTTCTTCTGCAAAGTGTCTCTTACATGCAGATTGGACTGATACAAAAAGTCATCTGTTCCAACAGCCTGATACAGCTTTGGAACACACCCCTTTGCCACATCCTGATCATACAGCGCAAACAAATCATAGTTACTTCCGGCTAATTTTTCCGGATCACCAAAAGAATCTTCCCATGAAAACGGATTGTTTTCATTTTCTTGGATGGTTGAACTCTGATACAAACCGGCAATATCAAGTGCTCCCGACATACTTGCTGCTTTTGCATAAAGATCTGGTCGGCTTAAGCCTAAATACCATGCGCCATAACCTCCCATGGAAAATCCGGCAACATATGTCTTCTTGCGATCTTTGCTGACAGGAAATACTCCCTGAATAAATGTTGGTAATTCTTCTGTAAAAAATGTTTTGTATTTTTTACCACTCCTAAGATCCTGATAAAATGAATTCTCAGCTGATGCCATAACAACAACAATCCCTCGATCTTGTGCATACCTGTCAATGTTACTGTAACGAATCCATGAAAAGGCATCGCCGTAGGCACCATGGAGCAGATAAAGTACAGGAAGTCCTGCTTCATAATCATATTTTTCTGTATGATTGATTTCTGTAATTTCCTCACTGCTTCCCGGCGTTGGAACAAATACATTTAATGTAATGTTGCTTCCTAATGAGAAACTATAATAATGTGTTTCCATCAATGCCATTTTTTTCACCTCCTCTATTTTTATCGCAATTTCTTTTTCTTGTCTCTTGCGTTTCTGGGAAAATGGTAGCAAAATGGCAATAGCAAAACTACACCATTTTTGTTTTGTGCGTGACATTTTTTTACAAATCTTGTTGTTTCGCGACAGATCTGTAGATAAAACTAACAATTTTTCTTATGATGATGCCAAGTTTTTGGGTAAAAATTTGGGTAAAAAGGAGGTCAAAAATGATCGATCGTGCCGCTATCTTAATGGAACAGGGTGCCTCCATTGCCTGTCATCGCGTGGAGGGCATGAATGACAATATGTCACATTCCCATTACCATACTTACTTTGAACTCTATTTTTTAGAGGGAGGCGAGCGTCACCACGTCATGCAGGATCAACAGTATGAGACCAAGATCGGCTCTTTTATGATCTTTGCACCTTATATCATGCATTATTCTTTTTCCGATCATGATGTATCTTTCAAGCGGACAGTCCTCTATTTTAAAGATGAGGCAGTCGCATCCCCGGTGCTTCTGGATCTTTTAAAAAATGGAAGCGGCTTGTATGAACCGGAGCAGAAGATCTCCTCCTCCATTCATTTTTTATTAAAAGAACTGCAAAAAGAGCAGGAACAGGAAAGGGATGATCCTTTGCATGAAACAGTTATGGAAAATCTGCTCAATACTCTGCTGCTTACCATCATGCGCAGCACCCAGGTATCGCCAAAGCCGGAGACCCAGAGCCGTATGGCAAAGGTGATCTCTTATATTGAGAAAAACTATCAACACGAATTGCGTTTACAAGATATCGCGGCTGAATTTTATGTGAGCGAGTATTATCTCTGCCATGAATTCAAGAAGTACACCAACCGCACCATCGTCCAGTACACCAATGCCCTGCGCATCCTGCACGCCCAGCGCCTGATCACAGAAAGTGACCTGAATTTTACCAAGATTGCCGAGCAGACCGGATTTTCTTCCCTGACACATTTTAACCGGACCTTTAAATCCGTCGTGGGAACCTCACCATCTGCCTACCGCAAGGCAAACCCAAAACATGAATAGATCATAAGAAAAAGGAGTGACGCACAATGCAATATCATGAGATCACACCGGACATGACCATCGGTGATCTGGTCAAATCCGGTGTTTACGGCGACTTTGCCAACTTCATCTTTACCGACATGACACCGGACCACTGGAATTGCCCGCTAAGGGATTACGGCTTTGATAAAGTCGGTTTTGTACCAACCTTACACCGTATGGAGGAACTGGCTGCCTCCGGCAAAAAATATGTTTATCCCATCTATGATGAGGAAACCCGCCTGAGCCAGTGGGACAAAGCCAAATCATATCTTTTACATTTTCCGGGTCCTAAGGCAGATCTGCCATACGCCGTCGTCATCCCGGGTGGCGGTTTTAACCGGCAGTGGGGCTTGATCGAGGGCATGGCGATCGCGGCAGAACTGAACCATCACGGTTACACTGCCTTTGTCTTGTACTACCGCACCAAAAACCAACCGGTCATCCCAAACGCGATTGAAGACATGCATACTGCTATTCGTTTTATCGAAGCACATGCCGGGGATTTTCAGGTACAAAAGGGACACTATATTTTAGGTGGTTTTTCTGCCGGAGCGACCCTTGCCGGGGAAATGGGCTCTGACAACCTTGGCTGGAGATCTGCAGGACTTCCAAAACCGGAAATGATCTTCTTAGGCTATACCGCCATTGATATGCATGCCTTTTTTGACACCTATCAGGCATTTCCTGCCGGTCACCCGGCGCACGATGGCATGGGCGATTTTCTGCGCCGCATTGGTGGACCGGAATTTACCTGGGAAAGCCTGGCGCCATACCAACTGGTCGATCATATGGATGCCTCTTATCCGCCGGTCTATCTGACGGCAAATGAAGATGACGGCACCGTCCCCTTTTCCAACAGTCTGCTCATGGAAGAAACCTGTCAAAGATTAGGCATTCCGCACAAATGCAGATTTGGAAAAGCAGGCGGACACAGTTTCGGACTGGGAAAGGGACTTGCCGTAGAAGGATGGCTGGAAGATGCTCTGGCATTCTGGCAGTCTCTGCCCTCATAAATCTATGGCAAAATAGCAAGTCAGGTATTGCATCCATTTCATATATTCATTAAAATATACATAAGTATAAGTTGATCCAGAGACCGTGCCAACTCCACGTTTTTGGTCCACAAAGGAGAATAAATATATGGAATACGACGAAAACCTTTTTAAAGCAAAAGCGAATCGACGAGCACGCAACATCTGGCTTGTTTTTTCTCTCTTGCTGACTGCCAACTATGGTGCTGATGTTGCTAACGGTCTGAACACACCGATCTATTATCTGATGTTCTTACTTCTCTGCTGGGTGCCATTTTTATCCGGTCAGATCCTTATGAAAGTAAAGGGTGCCGACACCGACCTCTATCGCTATGATCTTGCGATCGGTTATGGCATTTTTTATCTCTTTGTTATCTGTACTACAGAGTCACCGATCGCCTTTACCTATGCCCTTCCGGTGACCAGCCTTTTAGTACTCTATAAAGACAAAAAATTTATGAAATACTGCGGTATCATCAATACCGGCATGGTCATCTTCAGTTGCGCATATCATTATCTGCACGGTTTTAACTCCGCAGCAGACACCAAGAACTACCAATTGCAGATTGCCTGCATCATCCTCTGCTATATATGCTATGTCCGTTCTATCCAGCATCTGAATGAGTCAGACGGAGCTATGACCGACAGCATCAAGTCAGATCTGCACCGCGTTGTTACCACAGTGGACAAGGTAAAGTCTGCCAGCAACTCTATCTTGGACGGCGTGACGGTTGTCCGCGAACTTGCTTCCGAGAATAAGCACGGCGCTGATGTCGTTATGCTGGGCATGAACGAATTAACCGGCAACAACACACAGTTGCAGGATCGCACGACTTCCTCTATGGATATGACGACCGACATCAATGCACAGGTACAACATGTTGCCGCCATGATCGAGGAAATGGTGGAACTGACCCGCGAGTCCGGTGTCCATGCACAGAGCAGTTCTTCCGACCTGGATAGTTTGATCGAGACAACGCAAGTCATGTCCAACTTATCAAACGAAGTAGACCATATATTACATGATTTCAAAAGTGAATTTGAGATGGTAAAGGAAGAGACCGGTACCATTGACAATATTTCCAGCCAGACCAACCTGTTGGCTCTCAACGCTTCCATCGAAGCAGCCAGAGCCGGAGAAGCAGGCAAAGGT
>OGEP01003652.1_pt1 | contig 11283 bp, 9 predicted proteins | sample 1570721 | NCBI WGS metagenome assembly OGEP01 (sample SAMEA2582131, study PRJEB24529) | metagenome | biome: Human gut stool | place: China | collected 2011 | reverse complement strand
ACAATCTACAGCTTCGCGCGAGTGCGCATCATTGGCACATGAGTGCCTTTTATGTAATAGGGAATTCCTCGGAATTTCCTATTACACAAAAAACGGCAGCAAACTCTGTAATCTGCTTACAGATATCCGCTGCCGTTTATCTACTTTTCGACCTGTTTCTTCTATATATATGGCCCCTACGACAGGATCATACGGTCGTTCGCAAGTTCGCCGCCTGCAGCTTCCTCAAACTTCGCAAGAAGATCCTGGACTGTCAGGTGTTTCTTCTCCTCCCCGGCCACATCATAGATCACGTGGCCTGCGTTCATCATGATCAGACGGTTCCCGTGGGCGATCGCATCGCGCATGTTGTGAGTGATCATGAGTGTTGTCAGATGCTCACTGTTTACGATCTTGTCGGTTGTCTCAAGAACCTTCGCTGCCGTCTTCGGGTCGAGGGCGGCCGTGTGCTCATCAAGGATCAGAAATTCGATGGGAGTCATGGTTGACATTAAAAGAGCCATCGCCTGACGCTGTCCACCGGAAAGAGCCTTTGGCTTACGGTCTAAGAGACCTTCCAGATCCAGGATCTTGGCTGCTTCACGAACCTTTTGATCGATCTCAGCCTTTGGTAATTTACGAAGTTTCAGGCCGAATGCCATGTTGTCATATACGGTCATATGTGGATACAAAGCGTAGTTCTGGAATACCATTGCAATATCACGATCCTTTGGCTCTACGTCATTCATACGCTTGCCGTCGATCAAAAGATCACCGCTGGAAATATCCTCAAGACCTGCTACCATACGAAGGGTAGTAGACTTACCACATCCAGATGGTCCTACGAAAATGATAAATTCCTTGTCCTCGATATCAAGGTTGAAATCCTTAACCGCATGGAATCCATTTGGATATACTTTGTTGATGTTCTTTAATGAAATGCTTGCCATAATAAAAACCTCTCTTCAATACTAAAAATCTTCTGTCATTATTTTACGATGAACTCATCGATGGCTGCCAAAACAGCATCCAGATTGTCATCCTTCTGGATATTCAGTGTCAGGTTTTTGGAAAGATCCAAACTGAAGATACCCATGATAGACTTTGCATCAATCACATAACGATCGCATACCAGATCGAAATCATTGTCAAAAGATGTGATTGCACTGACAAAGCGCTTTACCTTGTCAATAGAATTGATATTAACAGTAACTGAAGTCATACGAAATCTCCTTTCTGATTGGTATAAGCACTATTCGCCAACTCATGAACTTATTATAGGAAATCCCCTCCCACCTGTCATCGTTAAACTAACCAAAATAAACAAGGGATGTTCGTCACTTTAACTTGGTTGACGAAGTGCTTGCACAAACGTTAAAATATCTATAAAAATACAGAGGATTTTGAACGAGGAGAGATCATGACAAGCGCAGAAAATATCGAGGAATTATTAGACCAGATACAAAATCAGACAGGCATCCGTTTTTCCATTACGGATAGCCAGATCGATGATGAAGAATTGCTCATCACCTTAAAAAATATGCTCCGTGCCGGGCACAGCAGTACATCCAAGGAGGGCTTTTTGCGCGGACTTTTGCTGGGTCTTTTATCTGATCAGGAGATCGCCGAGGGGATCCACCGCTTTCATCTGGAAAAGAACGGCTACTTTTTCCCGGTCCTCATGGAGACCAGACAACCGATCTCATCCATGGAGCAGTCTATCTTTGCCCAGTTCTTCTCCTCCGGTGCGGATACTCTGATCCAGACCGATGAATGTCATATAGCGCTCATCCGCCAGTTACCGCAGGAATCCTCCCAGGAGACACTGCGCCAGATGCTCTTTGATATGCAGGGCACTCTGGAGGCAGAAGCCATGATCTCCCTGCATTTTGCCTATGACCGTATCGCCACATCCTTAGACCAGTTGCCGGGTATTTTTCTCAATATCTCCTCCGCTATGGAGATCGGCAATATTTTCTCCGATACGGAGCACATCCACTGGGCGCAGGATCTGGGGCTTGGCAAACTGGTCTATCAACTGCCGATTGAGACCTGTGAAGAATATCTGCACGATCATTTCCACGGGCTCCACCTGACGGATATTGATGATGAGACCCTGCACACCATCCATACCTTTCTGGACTCGGGTCTTAGCATTGCAGAGTGCGCCAGAAATCTCTATCTCCACCGCAATACCCTGATCTACCGCCTGGACAAGATCGAGCAATTGACCGGGCTGGATATCCGCAAGTTTGATGATGCCGTCATCTGTAAAATGGCGCTCATGATCTCCACCTATCTCATACATAAGAGCGATCAGTAAACATATAGTTAAAAAATCCCGGACAAGGCAAAGAACCTGTCCGGGATTTCTATAGTTTCTATGTAATTTTTTATACGGTTCTTCTGGCACCGTCGCCGATGTCTACCACATAAAATTCTGCATCAATACCGGTCTTTTCCTTATATCCGGCACCAACTTTTTCCATAAAGGCGTCTACTGCATCATTCTTGACAATGCTGACGGTACAGCCACCAAAGCCACCTCCGGTGATACGGGATCCAACCACACCGTCGATAGACCATGCCAGATCTACCAAGATATCGATCTCCTCGCAGGATACCTTGTAATCATCGCGCAGAGATACATGGGATGCATTCATAAGTTTGCCGAACTTTTCTACGTCGTTATCTTTTAAAGCAGCAACTGCCTCAATGGTACGCTGGTTCTCTGCAACCGCATGGCGGGCACGCTTTTTACATTCTTCATCAGTGATAACATCCTTGTATTTTTCAAAGCCTTCGTTATCCAATTCGCCCAGACTCTGGATGTCAACGACCGTCTGCAACTGTGCCAAGGCTTCTGCACATTCCTCACGGCGCTTATTGTACTGTCCGTCCACCAGACTATGCTTTACCTTGCTGTTGGTAATGACGATCTTGGCATCCGGCAATGCGATCTTGGCATATTCATAGGAAAGATCGCTCGTATCAAGGAAGATCGCACAATCCTTTTTGCCCATGGCAACGGCAAACTGATCCATGATACCGCAGTTACAACCATTGAAATTATTCTCAGAATACTGACCGATCAAAGCCAGATCTGTCATAGAAAGATCAGCAAATCCATAAAGATCACGCAGGATGGTTCCGGTCAATACCTCTAAGGATGCAGAAGAAGAAAGTCCGGATCCGTTTGGGATATTGCCCCAGATCGCCATATCAAAGCCTTGTGTCATCTTCTTGCCCTTGCCGTCAAATGCCCAGACAACGCCCAGCGGATAGTTTGCCCAACTGTAACTTTTCTGGTAACTAAGGTCTGACAAAGATACTTCCACAACCTCGCAATCCTCCAGATTTGCTGAGAAGAAGTGGATCTTATCGTCCTCTCTCTTTCTTGCTACACCATAAGTACCGATGGTAAGGGCACATGGAAAAACGTGACCTCCATTATAGTCTGTATGCTCTCCGATCAGATTTACACGTCCCGGTGCAAAATACTCGCGGATATCTCCACCGTCTCCGTAGATCTCTACAAATTTTGCTCGCAAATCCTTTGCGTCCATGCCTTTTTCTCCTTCCATTTGCTTTTATTTCATATGCCTATATATGTACCTTGTCCGGTGAGATCCGCTGCATTGCTTCCAGCAGATCCTCTCCCGGCTCAAACAAGACCTTGATCTCATTTCCCATATCCGGATCCCGGATGATCATCGTATAATAAGTCACCGCCGGGTCATGGGAAAGACAATCGTAAGTCTTCATATTTCGTCCGATGTATGGCTGTACCGGCTCTGTCTTGGAACGGGCAACCACAACCAGGTCCTTCATCTCGCAGGAGATCAACTCCTGTCGCTTGGTCTTACGTTTGATCTTGGTGATCTCCAAAATACCATTGGTATAGGTATAGTCAAAATCTATCTTGGTATTCTGCGTCACAAAATAGCAGGCGATGATCATAACGATCAAGGGAATACCAAACACCCTGTAATCTACAAAAACAAAATTGAGTGCCATAAAGATCGTGATCATGATCATAAGCACATTGTAGATCTTGGTAACCGCCGGTGCCTTTCTATGGACAGATTTTTCTATATATACATCCTGGTAGATCACTTTTTATCCCTCCGTAAGATAATAGTCTCGTAAGGTGATATTTTACCACTCCGACTACCCAAAAGCAACTCGCCCTCGCCAAGTTCCACATGTTGATTCATGGCAGAAAAGTTCTGCAGGATCACATAATCGCATCCTTCCTTGCTGCGCGTTGTCACTTCCACGCCCTCCGGGATGTAGTTAAACGGCTTGCACACGCGGGAAAGTTCCACGATACGCTTGTAGAGATCATCGTAGCATGACTGCTCCACATCCGCCCCAATATAGTAGCCATAGCCCATGCCATAAGGCTGGAAAGTCACAGCCGGCTGTCCCTGGTAAAAATCCATGCCATAGGTCATCAGCACACGCGCGCTGGTCACATCGATCAACTGGCACAGATACTTGCTCTCGTATGAGATCTGGTTTGCAAAAATACTGCGGTCCTCCGGCACCAGTTGATTGGTCTCTCCATCATACAAGCCGTCGATCTCGGTCTGGCGCAGTCCAAGCAAATCTGTAAGTCCTGCCGGTGTTGCTCCCAGATAGCAGCGGTCGGTCGCATCCACAATGCCGGAATGATAAGTCGTAATGAAGATACCTCCCTGTGCCACAAAATCACGGACTCTTTCAGCAAAGCCCTCGCGGAACATATATGCCATTGGTGCCGCTAAGATCTTGTATCCCTTAAAGGCATGATCCATATTGATCACATCTACATTTAAGCCAAGTTTGCGGAAAGCATAATAGGACTTTTGCACGGCTTCTACATAGTGGAGCCCCTTGTTTCTAGGTCCCTGTGCATCTTCCATTGCCCAGCGGTTCTCAATATCATAGATCACGGCTACATCCGCATGGGTGGTCGATCCGACCAGTTCGCGGATGGCTCCCAATTCCTCACCCACCTTGGTCACTTCTTTAAAGACGCGGGTATCCCTGCCGCCATAGTGATCGATCACAGCACCATGGAACTTCTCAGATGCTCCCCGGCTCTGGCGGATCTGGAAATAAAGCACACTGTCAGATCCATGCGCGATCGCCTGCATGGATTGCGCATCCAGCATGCCCGGTCTTTTCAGTTTGCTGACCGACTGCCAGTTGGTGCTGGACGGGCAGGATTCCATCATCAGGTATGGCTGATTCTTCAAAGAACGCATGAAATCATGCCAAAATCCATTGTCCGTAGCGGTCAGGATCTCCGGTTCTTTGTGCCAGGTCGGATAGGTGTCCCAGGACACTACATCGATCAGTTTTGCCAGTTGGTGATAGTTGAGCCCATAAAAATCATGCATCATATTGATGGTAGTAGGAATATCCGATCCCGCATCACGGATCGCCTTGATCTCCTCCGCAATAAAATCTCCGGTCTGTTCGCTGACAAAGCGCTTCCAGTCCAGATTTAAGCCGTGTAACATAGTCTCGCCCAGTGGAGACGGACTCTCCACCTGGTCAAAAGACTGGTAAGTGTGACTCCAAAAAGTCGTACTCCATGCCTGATTGAGTGCCTCCACAGTCTTATATTTGTCCTTTACCCAGTTACGAAAAGCCTCCTGACAGAGTGGGCAATAGCACTCCCCACCATACTCATTGGAAATATGCCAGAGAATGACCTGCTTTCTTTTGCCATAGCGCTTTGCCAGTTCCATATTGATGGCACGCACTTTCTGACGATAGATCGGGGAGGTATAACAGTGATTGTGGCGATAGCCGTAATGAGCACGCTCACGCCTCTCATTCACACGGAGCACCTCTGGGTATTTCTCTGCCATCCACTGTGGTCTGGCACCGGATGGCGTTGCCAAAATGACCGATATGCCAGCCTGATCCAGACGATCCATGATGGTATCCAGCCAGCCAAAGTTGTATTTTCCTTCTTCCGGCTCTAAGGTCGACCAGGAGAACACTCCCAGCGTTACCGTATTGATATGCGCCTCCTGCATCATGGCGATATCTTCTTCCAAGATATCCGGTCGGTCTAACCACTGCTCCGGATTGTAATCTCCTCCGTATAAAACCTTGTCCAAGTCCATAAATTCCTCCTTCTCCCAAAAGACAAATGCCCCCACCTTCGTGAGAGCATTTGCTGAAAACTCTCTTTTCTATATGCCTCGGAAAGAGAATGTCAATATTAATTTTTTGCTGTTGTCGATCAGATATTCCGGATGCGTCAATGCGCCCCAGGTATCGTCTCCCGCAATACCCATCTGCTCCAAGCCGACACGTATAAAGGTGTAATGTACCAGTGGAAGTTCTGTCGCATGCAGGGCATTGTCCAACTCATGCGGCGAGTACGGCAGGGCTGAAAAATGTAACTTATCGCCCCGGAATAAAAGTCCTCTGCCTTTTTCGTCTGTCACCTTTGCATAGCGGACACCGACTTTGTTGCCAGATTCCTGCGGAACCAGATATTTTGCCATATTGTCAGCCACTTTATTGCTATAAAGTCCCAATTTTGCATGGCACTTGTCGACATAGGTCTCTTCCGGTCCCAAGCCGTACCATGTCAGATTGTCATAATCTGCATCCATGGTAAAGAGCATGCTGTACTCCGGTAACTCGCCAACTTCAGCGGATGGATCCATAGTCATTGCAACCTTGACCTCGCCGTCACCATAGACACTGTATGCCACCTGACAATCCATCTGTGGTTTGACCGGCAAATGGTAGGTATAGGTGATGGTCACATGATTCTCTGCCTCATCGATCGTGCAATCGGTTGCTGCACGTCCGTGTTCATATTTAAAGGAAGAATACATACTTGCAATCTTCCACTGTCCTGCCCGAAATGGCAGGAGATTTGCTACATCATTATCAGTCAGGGCACGCCAGAAGTTTGGCTTTGGAATGGACTTGAACAACTCTACGCCACCATAACGGTAGGAAACAAGTCCTCCGTGTAAGATAGAGAATAAAACTTCAAAATCCTGTCCCTTAACACCAACATTATGCCAGCCTCTTGTCACCTGATATGGTCTGTCGGACGGTACTGCCTCCGGCATATGCCCGAGCACTTCCTGTCCGTATGCCACCTCATGTCCTCTCTTTGCCCAAGGGGTATCCTCGCGCAATACAAAGGATAAGGTCAATACATATTCGCCGTCTGTCGGAACCGAAACGTCCAATTCGATCTTCTTCTTTCCCAATGGCTCTACATCAATGGTCATGACCTGCTGATCCACAAACTGCCCCTCTTTTTCCAGCGTCACGATCGCATCATATACATTCGTGTTGGTAAAGAGATTTTTGTTGTGGATGGTCGCGATCCGGTCATGGATCTCGATCGCCATCGGCTGATAGTTATACTTGACTTCCTGCATCTTTGGCGATGGATCTCTGTCCTTGCCATAGCAGATGCCGTTGCCACTGAAATTGTAATCACACGGGCGCTCGCCAAAGTCACCGCCGTATGCCTGAAATTCATTGCCATAGCGGTCTTTCTTTGTCAGCGACTGGTCGATATAGTCCCAGATAAATCCCCCTTGGAAAAGAGGCTCCTCTTCCATAAGGTCTGTATATTTGTGCATCGCACCACAGGAATTGCCCATAGCGTGTGTATATTCGCAAAGAATATACGGCTTGTCACGATGCTTCTTTAAATACTCCCGAATTTCTGCTGCCGGTGTGTACATGGAACTTACCATGTCCGTTGTCTCCGGATAACGCGGATCCCACCAGACACCTTCATAATGTACCAGTCTGGTGTCGTCCCATTTGTGGAAGGACTTGCTCATTTCTAAGATATCCTTGCCACCGAAGGACTCATTACCACAAGACCAGATCACAACAGACGGATGATTTTTGTCGCGCTCGAACATACTTCTGGCACGATCTAAGATCAACTCCTGATATTCCGGTCTGTCGCCCGGTACAACAAAATCTCTGTCAACCAGTCCCATCTGGTGTGCATTCCATGTTCCATGCGTTTCCAGATTGGTCTCATCGATCACATACAATCCATATTCATCACAAAGACGATACAATGCGCTTTGATTTGGATAGTGGCAGGTACGGACTGCATTGATATTGTGCTGCTTCATGGTGATGATATCTTTTAAGATGATATCCTCCGTGATGGCTCTGCCACGGTCTGCACTGAATTCATGACGGTTGACACCGTAAAATGCGATACGTTTGCCGTTGATATGCATCATACGGTTCTTCATTTCAAACTTGCGGAAGCCTACCCGTTCTTTTACCACTTCCTCTAAAGTTCCTGCCGGATCTGTGACACGGAGGGTCAGATCATACAGATAAGGATCCTCTGCACTCCAAAGAGACGGGCTCTTAACTGGCATTTCCATGTGGTTGGATCCCCTGGTAAGGTCCCCCGTCATGACCATTTCTACCTCATCATCTGACAGGCAGATCTCTGCCTTGCCATCTGCGGTAGCCTCTAAATCTAATTGTAAGACAGCATCCTTGTACTCATTGTCAAGGACAGTCTTTAACTTCATATCGCGAATATGAACTTTTGGTATCGTATAGAGATAAACATCCCTATAAATACCGGAGAATCGGAAGAAATCCTGATCCTCACACCAAGAACCTGCCGTCCACTTGTAGACCTGTACGGCTAATTTGTTGGTGCCCTTTGTAAGATACGGTGTCAGTTCAAATTCAGATGGTGTGAAAGAATCTTCACTGTATCCAACATAATGGCCGTTCAGCCACAATGCCATACCACTTTCTACACCTTGGAAAGAAATATATACCGGACCATTCTCCATGCTCTTCGGCACTTCAAAATATTTGACATATGACCCTACTGGATTGAATTCCTCCGGAATCTCTCCCGGCAGAACTGCCTGTCTTCCATCCCATGGATACTGGGTGTTGGCATATTGCGGTGTGTCATATCCTTCCATCTGAATATGTGCCGGCACTCGGATATCATCCCAAGTCCTGCAATCGTAGTCCTCTTTCTCAAAGCCTACGATCGCAGATGAGATGTTTTTTGCATAGGAGAATTTCCAGATACCGTTTAATGATTCCCTGAAATCAGAGCATCCTGCCAGGGCACTTTCCTCACTGCGATAATATGCATGATCGGAATGTGCCGGCAAACGATTTTCCATAAAGATTTCAGGATTTTTTATGATACTATATCGAAATTCTGCCATATTCATTACCTTCACTTAACTTTAATCAAACATCATAGCAAGTATGACTTGCCAAACTTATTTTACAGAACCTGTGATACCTTCTGCGAACTGCTTCTGCAATACGAAGAAGATGATCATGGTTGGGATGGAGCAGAACAATACGCCCATCATAAGCATTCCATAATCTACTGTGTATCCACTTGCCAGGTTGGCGATCAACATTGGCATGGTCTGTGCTCTGGTATCAGCCATAACAACCTTCGGCCAAAGATAAGCGTTCCATGCGTTCATGAAGGTGATAACCGCTGCTGCTGCATAGGTTGACTTCATGACCGGCATATACATGCGGAAGTAGATCTGAAACTCTGACAATCCGTCCAGTCGCGCTGCCTCCATGATATCAATCGGGAAGTTACGTGAGTTCTGGCGGAACATCATAATCAAAAACGGTGTGGAAATACTTGGTAAGATAAATGCCCATACCGTATTCAAAAGTCCTGCAGATGAGATCATCTTAAAGAGTGGGATCATGGTTGCCACCTGTGGAATCATCATTGCAAGAAGCAGGATAGAAAATACTTTATCCTTACCTTTGTCGTGGTACAATTCAAAACCAAATCCTGCCAAAGAGCAGATAAAAAGTGCTACGACTGTCTGTACGATCGCATAAAGGAAAGAGTTTCCAAGTGCTCCCCACAGATCTGTCTGGGATGTCAGATTTTGGAAGTTCTCTAAGGCATAAGAGCCAAAAGTGATCTTACCTCTTGCAACATCGACAGAACGGTTGGTTGCTGCTGCGATCATCCAGTATAACGGGAATACCGAAATAAAGGATACGATAATCAGAAAAATATAAGTTGGTATCAATCTACGCTGGATAGCGGAAGAGTTCTTTTTATTAGTCACGATTATCACCTACTTTCATACTGATTGCAGATAGGATAGCAACCAAAATAAAGATGAAGAAGGACATTGCTGATGCATATCCAAACTTACCAACACCCTGACCAAATGCATTGTTGTAAATGTAATGTGACATGGTCATGGTTGAATATGCAGGTCCACCCTGTGTCAAGTTTACAGATTCATCAAACAACTGTAAGGTACCATTGATTGACATGATAACGGTCATAACGATGGTCGGCATCAAAAGCGGAACTGTGATCTTCCAGAAAGTCTTCCATCCGTTGGCACCGTCAATCTTGGCTGCCTCGTATACGGAATATTCGATATTCTGAAGTCCTGCCAGATAGAATACCATGTTGTAACCCGTCCATCTCCAGATCAGTGCGATAATGATGATGGCTCTTGCACTTCCGGTATTTCCAAGGAAGTTGTAGTTGGTCTCAAGGATACCAAGATTGACAAAGATCGTGTTGATCAGTCCATCTAATGCAAAGAGTGATTTGAAGATCAATGCATAAGATACGAGTGATGTCGCACATGGTAAGAATACCATGGTACGGAAAAGTCCACGACATTTGAGGTCTCGGTTGTTCAGTAACTGTGCTAAAAGAATTGCCAGAACTAACATGACCGGCACTTCGATCGCCAGATAAAGGAATGTATTACCTACAGAACGAAGGAATGTCCTGTCGGCAAACATACGTGTGTAGTTGTAAAATATAGGATCCGCCATCTTTTGGTTGACACCGGTTCCTGTTGTAAATGATGTAATGAAAGCCTGAACCATCGGCCAAAAACTAAAGACTGCGATCATGATCGCTGCAGGCGCCAAGAAGAACCAGCCTGCTCTTTGTTGTTTACCCTGTATGTTCAAACTCTTATGCTGCTTGCTCAAGTTAAGCCCCCCTTTTCGATTTCATTGAGGTTTCTTTATGGAAAACGGGGAGTCGGAAGATCCGATTCCCCGCTTTTTTAAATATAATGTATGGAATTACTCTTCCATTGCAAAGTCGATATCATCCTGTGTCTGCTGAATTGCATCCTTAACAGATGTTCCATTGTGGATGTTTGTGATTGCTGCTGACAACTTCTCACGAAGTGTGTAGTGGTAATCACTCTGCTCAACAGTCTTAACGTCTGCTCCCATTTCTACGATCTTAGCGTAGATTGGCTGATCAGATCGGAAGAGCGTCGTGTAGGG
>OGEP01003639.1_pt1 | contig 11318 bp, 10 predicted proteins | sample 1570721 | NCBI WGS metagenome assembly OGEP01 (sample SAMEA2582131, study PRJEB24529) | metagenome | biome: Human gut stool | place: China | collected 2011 | reverse complement strand
ATGCGCCCGTGGCCGGGCGCAGCTCTCCCGTCGAGGGGCTTTGGACGAAGACGGACGGAAACGGCACCGTCGAGACGCAACTCACCGACATTCTCGGTGAGCGCACGGTGACGGTCTGCGCCTCCGTCATGACCAACGGCGTTCGGGGAAGCGCCTGCGCGAAGCTCGCATTCGGCAAGGGCCCGCTCTCGCGCTTTACGAAACCCTCGGAAACGCCGATCGACTACTCGACGCACGAAGCCCGTTGCCGGGAACTCGGGGCCGAACTTCCGAGCGTGGCGATTCTCCAGACCGTGTCGCTCAAGGGCCGCTACAACGCGCTTTCCAACGCCTTTGGGGCGGGGATAGCCGCGGGCTGGCCCTTTGACCTTCACTACTGGGGCGAACCTTCTTCGGCGATGCCGGGGCGTGTGCGGCAACTGCAGATCCGAAACGGCAGTCCCCACGGGGCGGGGGCGATCCCGAAGTCGTCCCTGCGGCATTCGGTCTGTCTCAAACCTTGAAACGTAGCAACTCCGTAGCTCCCCCTACAGACATCATCAATCATCAAGCATGTACCAAGCGACAAACGCGCGCTCTTCTTCACTGAAAACAAGAGCCAAACGCACAAGATCTTTCCCCTGAGCATGCCAAACCCCGTAACGACGATCTCTCATCTGTGAAATCGCCTTTTCGAGACTTACGGGCGCTTCAGAGTTCTTTGCCACGTACTTCAGCTCAAAGACCCAGTAACGGTTGTCTACAACCACTTCCAGATCACTGCGACCCTTGGCGTTATGCACCTCTATCCTCGGACGTAAGGATGCTTCACGCATCATCAACTGCAACAATGCTCGACATGAAGCTTCATCTCGAACGGGGTAATGCGCATAATCGAAACCATCGAAGACTTCATTGAAGGCTTCCACAATTTCTTCAGGTGAACCATAGGAGAGTAGCTTTCTAATTTTTTCAGCTTCTTCCAATACCGACGATCCACTTTTAGCAATTTCGCCGGCATAAAGTTTAGCCATAGAAATGGCAACTTCCTCGTTCGGATAGCCGAGTACAACGTCGCCGTTCTTTTCCACCGAACGAATCGTGAGGTATCCCGCCTGAACAAGAAGTGCCTCCGGCTCAATTTCACTGTACTGTCGCGGTGCCTTAAGTCCCGTAATCGAATAGCGTATCGGCTGCCCGTAGGCAGTAGGTGACTGCAGAGAATGGCGTTTCAGATAACGGAGCAATACCGTGGGCTGTCCACCACTTTCGAACCAATAATCTTGAAATCCCAGTTTAGGGTTGTTCAAAAAATTGAAGACTGACCAAGGAGAATAAACGTGAGTTGAAGCTTCTTGATCGAAAGAAAAACCATCGTAGTTTGCTTTAAGTGCTCTCATCATCTCTTCAAAAGGCATCTGAAGCACGTTTGCCGCGTTTTCGAGATACACCCAGAAATTCGACCTAATTTCCTCATCCGTCAATCCCAGAATAGTCCCATAGGCAGGATCCAGTGAAATATCCTGAAGATTATTGAAGGCAGAGAAAATACTCGTATTACTAAACTTTGTAATACCGGTCATAAAGAGAAAACGCAGACAACCTCCCTTCGACTTGAGTACCATAAAGAACTCGCTCATCGTCGAGCGCACTTTTTCAAAAAGTTCTGGTTTATCAAGACAACTCGTGAGAGGCGCGTCGTATTCATCGATAAGAATCACCAGACTAAGCGTCTCCAAAGAGGAAAGCCACCGAGAAAACTCTATGAGAAGATCGTAGCGCCCCGAAGGCTGGAATCCAACATCACCGAAAAGAATGGAAATCTGTTGATAAAATTTAGCCTGGAAAGTTTCTACATCATCGAATTGTTTAATTTCTGAAAAATCCATACAAACGACCTGATAGGTCGTATCTTTCCAGACATTCTCAATATAGAGTCCTTGAAAATGTTTAAGCCCATCCCGGAAAAGCGTCGCTAACGTAGAAATCAGAACTGATTTTCCAAAACGTCGCGGTCTCGCAAGGAAAAAACTCCCTTCGATTCTCGCCAGTCTTGCAATGGGCTCCGTTTTGTCAACATAAATTCTTCCAGCCCTACGCAAAGCCCTAAAATCCGAAAGCCCTACAGGTAAAGGCAAAACGTTTTCCATCATCGTGATTGCATCCTAAAACCGTACGACAACGAACCATTGTGACACAAGAAGACGAGTTCGGTTCGATAAGCGACTATCTAAACTCTTCTGCGCCATCCCCTCCTCAGCGAGAGGAAGCGGAGCGCACGCAACGGGAGAAAAGCATTTGAAGTGTTGGTAGGACCTTCGCCCAAATGAAGGTAACACATCGTGTCAAGAGTCTATCCGACTATGCTCCCCTTCGTCTCACTCCTTGTCTCTCACTACAAAACGGGCGTCGCCGAGTTTCCCCGAAAGCGCCCGTCCGTCATCCCTCCGAGGGATGTGCGTTTCCGGTCACGCTCAAACTTCGATCAGGTCGTACTGGTCCGACCCCATGTGAAGTTCGCGCATGTAGGAGAGCTGGCGCAGACCGCTGCGCGATTCGATGCGCTCGACCAAATCGTGACGTTCCTTTTCGGGGAGCGCATAAACGAGGTCGATCGCCGCCTTGTCGATTGCGAGAATGTCGGTCGAGGCGAGAATCCCGATGTCGTGGGCCGTCGGTTCCGCGGCGCTCGTGCCGACGCAGTCGCAGTCGACCGACATGCGGCGCATGACGGAAAGATACGTGATGTGCTTGCCGAAATGGTCCGTCACGGCCTTGCCGCCTTCGACCATGCGTTCCATGAAGTGCGGACCGCCCGCCCAGTCGTTGTTCCCTTCGCGGTGAAGTTCGCGCTTCCCCTGAGCGCCCGAGGCGCAGCCGATGGCGACGTTCTTGAGGCACCCGCCGAAGCCGCCCATCGTGTGGCCCTTGAAGTGTGTGAGAACGATCATGGAGTCGTAGTTGAGAAGGTGCTTGCCGACGTGCACTTCTTTGAGCCACTTGCCGCCCTTGATCGGAAGCGCCACGTCTCCGTCTTCATCCATGATGTCGACGGGCGAGAAGGTCCAGCCGTTCGTCTTCAGGACTTCGCGGTGGCCCGCCGTCGTCTGACGGGGACTCGCGTAGAAAACGTTGCATTCCACGATCGTGGAGGGAACTTCCGCCTGGAAGGCCTTCACCCATTCGCGGGGAATGATGTTGGGACCGTTCGGTTCGCCCGTATGAAGCTTGAGCGCCGTGCGGCCGGTGATATCGCCGTTCACGAGCTTGTAGAGCTTCAGAAGACCCGCTGCGGAGAGGTCCTTTGTGAAGTAGACCTTGGCGCGGCCCGTGCCGGCGGCGCCGGCGCCCTGAACGGGCGCTTCGGCGGCCTTGAGCGAGGCCGCCTGCAGACCTCCCGCCACGGTCGCGACGGAGGCGAGGAAATTACGACGAGTCAACATGCTTTTCTCCTTTCTCCGGGCCGCCCGTCCCGACGGGATCGCGGCGGACCGTTTCAGAATCTTCCATCTCAAAGCCTAAAGCGGACCGGATCCGGAAAATCGTCCGATCCGCTCAAGTTCTTTTCCGTTTTCATCTATCGAAAGGCTCAGGAGACCTTGCGCTTTTCGAGAATCTTCGTGAGCACGTCCCAGGCGATCAAATGATCTTCTCGGCTGAGACTCAACATGCTTGATGAGTCAAAGTCATCCACTTCATCGGAATCTTGCTATAAAGCGGACATACAGTATTTGTTGGAGTTCGAAAATGCAGGCGACGAAGACTTGGCGGGACATGCTCGACGAATCGCTCGAAGATCCGGCGTTCCGCAGGGAATGGGAAGTCGCGAATGCCGAGTTGGTCATGCTCGACAACATTCTTGCGGTTCGGGCGGAAGCGGGCCTCACACAGGCCGAGGTTGCCCTGCGCATGGGAACGACCCAGTCCGCCGTAGCGCGTCTGGAAAACAATCTGATCAGGGGAAAGCTCCCGTCGGGACGAACGCTCGCGCGCTACGCCGAGGCACTGGGCAAGCGTGTGCGGATCTCGTTTGTTTGACGCCGCCGAATCCGGTCAACCCCAATCTTCTTCCGGATAATCCTCTCGAACGTCTTCGATGTCTTCGGCATCGGGCGAAACGAAGTCGACCATGCCGTTCTCTTCGTTGTCCTCCCCGTCCTCGTCGTAGTACCCGTTGAAACTCTGATCTCGCACGGTTTCACTTTCGGGCGTGAGATAGTCGCTCATCACGCCCGCACGTTCGCGTCCGCCCTCGTAATCGCCATAGTCGTCCGACTCGTACGCGGATGCGTTAACGGAGGATGCCAAGAGGATGAGGACCGCAACGTCGGCGGCGAGTGACTTTTGAAAAAGGCGGTTCTGTTGGGTCATGACGGTATCTCTGTGTGCTTCCTTCTGACGCCGGACGTAGGGATCGGTTATCTACAACGACAACTTCACCGACTTCCGACAGCACCCCATCAGCCGGGTTACGCGGCTTTCGAGTAATTCACATTCTTCAGAATGACGCAGAAATCCGTTGCCGTGGAGAAGATCTGCGGCGCGAATGCTTCAGTATACCCCGGCAACTTTTGTGATTCGCTCACAATCTTGCGCAGACCGCTTCCTCGTCGTTCCATGTATTTCATCCGGTGAAACAAATTGGCGATCAAGGGATTTCGACCGACGAAACAGGGGAGTGGATGTCGTCCGCTTGAATTTGTGGCCCCACGAACATTCCGCCCGGCGAAACAATCTCGAGTCGATCATCGAACATGTCGACGTGAATCTCGGTGCCGAGCACTACATAGTCACGAAGAATCAGCGCATTGACGATGGCTTCCGCTACGGCGCAGCCGGCGTAGTCCGATTCTTCCATGCGATAACGATCCCTCTCGGAAAACCATACCTTGGCGTTGCTGCGTACGAACTCGCAACCGCTCTCCAACAAATAAATCAAATTTCCCTTGTATTCCTTATCGTCCAAAGCATCGTCAAAGACAGAACCCTTTTCCAAGCCATTCCAACGCGTACAGAAGATTCGGGAGTTGAAAACCAGAGGTTGGTCACTCATCAGCCGACCGACGTTCGTCAGACGGCCATCTTCATCGGCAAGACCGAAGGAAACGTAGTCCTCAGCTGTAAAGTGCAACCCGGTGCGCTCAAGGTAGCTCGATTCCAACCGGGTGAAACTGTGATCCCTCTTCACGACATCCGTGAGCAAAGCGTCAAAGGTCCGGTCGTTTCCCCATAGAGTCCGTTCCATCACAATCAACCTCGCATCACCAAAAGCTGAGCCCTCTCTTTTGTCCGTCTTCTCTCAGAAGAACCCTTTCTCCGTATTTTCCCCTCGCCCGCCATGCGGAGATAGCGCTGAAGACTCTTCGCCGGAGTCTGATGCCGCAGAGGGAGAACCAGGGGACGAGCCTCCCGCTTACAGAAAGAATATACCCGCAAACCGCTTCGCGCGGCGGCCCGGACCGCCGCCTTGAGTCAGGCTCGAAACGTCACTCCGTCACGACGATCTTGACCCCCGTGCACCGCCCGCCGTTGCAGGCACCTTCCGACACGCTGCAGGCGGCCACGACCACGCGGGCGTCCGCGAGGGCATCTAAGACGATGCTGTCGCCCGCCTTCGAGCGGGCGGGGTGAATCGTGACCTTTCCGTCGGGCGCGATCGTCGCGGACATGAAGAGGTTCACCGGCTGAATCTGGTACCGCTTTTGCGAAAGCGCCTCGTTGAGGTTGTCGAAGCAGTTCGGATGTCCTTCGCCGTTGCCGTAGAAGAAGTCGTAGGTCTCGCGGCGGCAGCTCGGGAAAAGGATGTCATGCTCGCCCACGTCGTCGCGGACGATGCGGAACATCGGACGATAGCGGTTCGTGTAGAGAGTGTCGCCGACGTGAAGCCGGATCGACTCGTTGCAGTCGAGCGTCACGGCGGTCGACAAAAATTCGTCGTCATGTTCGGCGCAGACCGCAAAGAAGTCCGCGACCTGTTCGCCCTCGACGTCGATCACGGCGACCTTCTCCCCTTTCTTCACGTCGAAGCCAACGCCGCTGCAAGGCGCGACCGCGTACTCCCGCATCGCCGCCAGATCCTTTCGCATGAGCCAGTCCGTCTGCGCGTCGTCCCCCATCACGAAGACGTGCGTGGCGAACTTGCGGAAGCCGTTGCGTTCATAAAAGCGAATGGCCCTTGCGTTCTTTTCCCAGACGCCGAGCCACACGTAGGCGAACCGCTTTTCCGCGGCGAAGTCCAGAGCGTAGGTCATGAGAAGACGCCCCAACCCGGCGCCCTGAAAATCCTGCGAGACGTAGATGCGCTCGATCTCGAGCGACGCTTCGTCGTGCACGTCCGTCTGCGCGGCGGCTTCGTTCAACTTCAGATAGCCCGCGAGCTTGTCGTCGAGATAGAGAAAGACGAAGGTGCAGGCGGGATCGAGCAGTTCCGCGCGGAGCTTTTCCGTCGCATAGGCCTCGTCGAGGTAGGCCTGCATGTTCTCGGGCGTGTTGAGGGAGGCGAAGGTGTCGTAATAGCACTTGCGGGAAAAGGCCTGAAGGACTTCCAGGTCCTCGATCGTGCACTGTCGAAAAAGCGTGACGGGCATGGTTTCTCCTCAATCTGGAACGAAACCGCGCCGAACAGGCGAAATTCCCGGAACCGCCGCCGGACAAACAGCGGCCCGACGCGAGTTCTCTCCTCGAATCCCACGGGGCGGCGAAAAAATCGGATCCCGAAATTGTACAGGCGTGGGCTGCGTCATCCTTATTCGAAAATCTCGGTTTTCTGCCGACAGCGCTCGCCGCGCCGTTAAAAATCCCGCCGAAGCGAACTTCGACGGGATTTCTTCTCCAATCTCTTTCTCCGTCCCGAGACGGAGCGGAAAAAGAGTGATGGGAGGCGATTACCAAGCCATGCGAACGCCGACGCTCCAACGCCAGGGCGATTCGACTTCGCCGCCGTCCGTGTAGTTGAAGTCAGCGTAGACATAGGTCGATTCGGTGACGTTCCAGTTCGCACCGATGCCGAGTTCGTACCAGGTGTCGCCCAATTCTTCATTCAGCGTAACCTTGTCGGCACCCTGACGGAACGTCACGTCGGCATCGCCCTGGAAGTCGTGCAGAACCGACGCGCGAACGTAGGCGCCGCCCTTCTTGTTCGGGCACTGGAGACCGGCCTGCACGCCCAAGCGGCCGACCGTCATGTCAACGGCTTCGTTCGTTACGTCGATGCCGTTGAAGTTGTAATCGGCGGACCAAATGTGACCGTACATGACTTCAGCCTGCGGTTCGACGTATGCAAAGTTCGTCACAGGGAAGCGCCAACCAGCTTCGGCCGACACCCCAATGGCGTTCGTGTCGTAAGAGGCCGTGCCGCCGCCAACGATATCGTTGTGATCAAACGTCACGTCATTCGAGAGAGCGCCGTACTTGATCGTACCGTCCAGGTAGAAACCGCTGTCGGCAAGCCACGTTCCGTAGAGCGTGAAGTCGTAGTTGTAGTTGTCGCCCTCGCCGAGATCAAACGTGCTTTCGCCACGCGTGTAAGAGAACGCACCGCCAACGAGCACATTCGTACCAGCGATCTTGTGGTCGTAACCCAACTGTGCACCGTAGTACTTGTTTTCGACGTTTTGAGAACCAAATTCGTCCTTACCGTTGTAGACGCGCACCCAACCGCCGTTGTTGTAGCCGTTCTGGTCGCGAATTTCACCCAGACGGTACTGCATGTGGTTCATCGCGGAACGCCACTGCATGTAGCCGACGGCCGCCAACTGCGAAAGACCGTGCGTCACGCCGTTCTCTTCGCCGGCGCGAACATTCGCCACGCCGCCAAGGCCTTCGTTCGCATCAGCGTCCCACGTAGCAGTAAGACCGTCGTGGATACCCGACGCGGCGAGCGACATGTTGTAATCGACGTTAACGGCATCTCCGCCTTCAGCGGGTGTCGACTGAACGCTGATGCGGTCGGCGAGGCCTTCAAACTGCGTCTGAGCATCGGCGCCCGTATTCTTGGCCGTCGCCGTCAGCGTGCCCTTCTGCAGGTTCTCTACGCTGAGATTCTTTTCCCCTTCAGCCAGCGTGCCGCCCAACGTCTTGTCGCTGAAATTCACGTTCACGTCCGACGTCACCGTGCCGAGTTTCGCCTGGGAAGTCGCACCGTTCAAATTGACGTTGACCGCATTGCCGTCGATACCCGACACTTCAGTTTCGCCAAGGCCAAAAGAATTAAAACTTCCCAAATTCGGAATGGCATCTGAGGCCGTTGAATCCGTTACGAAACTCGTTTCTCCGACATTTAAAGTTCCGATGGAAAACGCCTTGCCATCCTTGTTAGCAGTCGTCACCGCAGCGATGCCCGTCACGCTATTTTCTTTAGCCTCAAGCATCGTTCCATCGGCATCGTATCCTGCCCAAACCGTGCCGAGTCTTTGATCAGTTGCACCTTCCTTGGCGGGCAAACCTCCACCGAAAGCCACACCGGCATTGTGGTTCAAATACACATCAACGGCCGTAAAAGTCGTGTTTTCCGCATGAGCACCATTGTAGGTAGACTCATTGATTCGAAGGGCGGCATTTTCCTCCACGATCAGCTTCTCAACCGTAATGCTCTGCGGTGCTGTGCTCCCTTCGATTCGGTTGCCCCAGAATTCAAAGTCACCGACTGTCGGCTTTTGGGCCGTACCGGCCTTGACAGTGGCTTCCTTCACTGTCAGATTCTGGCCCTCGTGCTTGACGTAGCCGATCGTATGATCGCCAAAATCAGCGTTCGCAGGATTGAACACCACACGGTCAATCACGACGTCAGCGCCAGCAGACTCTTGAATAGTGACATACCCTTTTCCGTTACCATCCGACGGGTAAACATTAACTTCGTCAACCTGCGGAACAGTTACGTTCAAGGGATAGTCAGCAGCCCAAACAGTTTGATGCATCATGCCCAAAGCGGTTGCAATAGCCAATGCGATTTGCGTTGTTTTCATCAGGAACTCCTTGTTAGAAAGGACATTTTTGGTTGACGCTACCCCCTTCATCGAAAACCTGTCAATCCAGTAAAACCCTTACTTCCCTGACAAAGCTCCAATCTTCAGACTCTTCCAAATAATCCCTGTCACAGCAACGATTTCATCAAACCATCATGTGTACTGGAATACATGCCTACACAAAAAAGATTTCGAGTAGATTATCAACGTTTCCCTCCGCCATTTCTCTATCATCTTAAGGGCACTTCCGTAAATCAGACGTCAGGAACTAGTCCGTCGTAGATGAGAATTCTTGTCAAAAGTGAAGACTGCTGAACAAGCGCCAAAGGCCTCCACGCTACAGAGCTTGGAAGCCTCGGGTTGAGTCGATTATTAGGGAAATTCTGTAGAACGATCTCGGACGTCCTGGCCGTGCCTCCACTAACAAGTATTGCGGCAGAGCACTTGTCGGCGAAAAACGTTGTAGGCCAGCGCCGTCAGCCAACTGTGGAACGTTGCGCGCCTCAATCCGATTGAGCGCACAAACGAGCCTTTGAAGACGGTTTCAATGTAGCCAAAGACGTGCTCAATGCGGCAGCGTATTTTGGATTTCAGGTGATTCAGCTTCTGTTGAAGTTCGGTCAGCGGGGTGTTCGCATACCCCTTCTCACAGAAGCAAGGGTTCACATTGAAGCTACGGGCAAGTTCCTCTAAATTCTTGCCGGAGTAGGCTGAATCCGCGAACAAGGTGCGCCCCGCATCTTCCTCTTCATTGAGCATCCACGCCAACGCGCGAGAGTCATGGACGTTGGTCGCGGTGGTGCTGACGTGCAGAATCACCTTGCTGACCGCACCGACAAGGGCGTGCATCTTGTAGCCGTAGTAAGTTTGCTTATTCTTCATGGTCCACCGGCCATCGACGTCCTTCTGCCGCTTTTTGGCGGGGTGACCAATCCATAGATCTTCGCCTCGCCCGTCTTTGATGGCTTGATTCTCTTCGCGCGTATTCCGCTGTCTCGGAGCTTCAACGAAGCTTCCGTCGAGAATCATGTCCTCTTTCTCGTCGACAAGACCGCTCTTCTGCATCTCTTGGAGATGTTTGCTGAAGATGAACTCCCCGACTTCCGAGTTGACGAAGCAGTCTCGATAGTCCCAGATGGCCTGGGGAGAGATTTGAGTTCCCGGAGCAATCTTCAGGAATTTCTGCAGCGTTGCACTGTCGAGAATTTATTGTGCCACAGCCCGATCACTCTTTCCGCTAAAAGCGCCGTAGAACACAACGCGGAACATAAGGACAGGATCAAAGGCAGGCCGTCCGGCCCGAGATAGGAAGATTGGCTGTTTGAAAGAATCATCCTTAGGAAGTTGATCTTCCTTGAACAAGCCGCCAAGGGATCGTTTTTGAGAGCCAGCGAGCCTTTTCTGCTTTTGCATTGTGCGACAGGTGGAAACGACGCGCTCCAACAAGGGACGATGGTCTTCAAAATCCACGCCGTCCTTAATGAGTCGGATAAGAGGGTTGTCCCCAAAGCGTCCAAGCTCTTGGATCGTGAGGTCCAGGGCGAATAAGGAACTCTTGACAGGAAGGGAGGTATTCCGATAAGATCTGCTCATAATGGAGTTTTTGTGTTGATTGTTTCGGCAAAATTCAATTTTACACAAATTCCCCATTTTTTTGTGCCTATCCCCCTCCTTTTTTCTCCGTTACCCCTTTGAAATCAAAGGGTTGAATTTACGGAAGTCCCCTCAACCAAAAATTAAAATCAAATTGAATCAATTTTCACGACATCTCCATTTCACTCAATTAGTTCGAATTGTTGCGACAAGGACACACCACAGCTCTCTTTTATTCACCGTATCACCGCACGTTTCTTTGAAGCTCAAACATCTCGTACTCTTCCGCTCTCCATAGAATCACTGCCCCCTTATACTCCTCCCCCGTACTTTCCCCACGTCCTCTTTGCTGTTTTTCCTAAGAGAAAGAGGAGGTAATCGCTCCTCCGCAACGCATTTCGGCATTTCGCCCTCACCCGAGCCCTCCAACACTTTGCAGAAAACGCAAAGTTCTTTGCAAAACCCAAGATGCCGCAAAAAGTGCCCCCTTGGAGAATGCAGGAAACCGAAGCCCTCGCTTTGCCCGAACGCTACGGGCTCTAGGCAACGGTTCCGACGATGCACGCGGCGTCGAACGCTCCCGAGAACCGATCGGGCGTTCGAGACCGCGCGCGTCGCACCACTTTGCGGAAGGCACACCCCCAACGAAGCCTTCCCAACCCCAAGGAGACCCCTTATGCAACTATCTCGCCGAAGCTTTCTTGAAGCGACGGCCGTGGCGGGCCTTGCCGCCACGGTGAACCGCCTCGTGCCCGAAGGTCTCGTTTCCTCCGCGCACGCCGC
>OGEP01003634.1_pt1 | contig 11332 bp, 9 predicted proteins | sample 1570721 | NCBI WGS metagenome assembly OGEP01 (sample SAMEA2582131, study PRJEB24529) | metagenome | biome: Human gut stool | place: China | collected 2011 | reverse complement strand
ATAAAAATACCCGCCGATGGACAATGCGCCAACGAGCAGACAGTAGATGGCAAAAACGGTGAACTTCTTTTTGCGGACGATGACAAGCATCGTCTTAATGCAGATATATCCCACAACCGCCGCGACCGCCATACCGATCACATAGTAGACAACCTCCGTTCCCGACACCGCCAGGTCTGTGGCATCTTTTAATTCAAGAACAAGCGCGCCAAGAATCGCCGGTATCGACATCAAAAACGAGTATTTCACGGCAAAATTGCGCTGATAACCCGCAAGCAGGCAGGCGGTAATCGTCGTACCGGAGCGTGAAAGTCCCGGAAGCGTTGCGATTCCCTGTGCGATTCCGACAGAAAACGCATCCGTGTAGGTGACGTTCTTCGGAAGTTTGTCGCCGTCCTTGCAGTGATCCGCGATCAAAAGCAGCACTGCCGTTGCGATAAGGCAGATGCCTGGAACAATCAGAATCTCGGAAGCCATCTCCACGACATCCTTGCAGAAATAGCCGATAATTCCAGTCGGTATTGTCGATACGATAATCAGCATGGCAAATTTACGGTAGCTGCTGTTGATCACGCGCCGATACGCCATCTGCTCTTTGCCGGTCTTATTCCGGAAGAAGACAATCACATTGTATCCGGCGTCGCGGATGATGCAGCATCCATCTACCACCAGTTTTAAGATGTCCCGGTAGTATACCAGGGAGATTGCAATCAATGTACCGACGTGAAGCAGTACATCATATAAAATTCCCGTGTCGGTATTGACATCAAACAGTATTTTAAAAAGTGCCAGATGCCCGGAACTGCTCACCGGCAAAAACTCGGTCAGTCCCTGTATAATGCCCATCAAGATCGCCTGTAATAATGACATGGCAGCCTCCTTATCCGATTCGTAAAAATCTGTCAAACTTATACATACATGACCAATTTTAACATATTTGAGGGCGGTTGTCATTAAAAGGTTTCTTAATAATTTTTTCCCTTTGTGGCATCAATCATCGCATGCAGTTTTAAAAACGCGGCATCGATTCCGCCCACGGCATCGATCAGCCCTTCCCGGACCGCTTCCTCCCCGACTAAAATGGTTCCAAGGTCTTTTGTCAGCATTCCCGTGTTCATCATCAGTTCCTCCAGACGCTCTTCCCCCGCCTTTGAATGCGACGCGATAAAGGTTAAAATCCGGTTCTGCATCTGCTTAAAATAATCGTAGGTCGGCTTGGCTCCTATGACAGTTCCGCTCATGCGCACGGGATGAATCACCATGGTGCCCGACGGGACAATAAACGAGTAATCCGTGGAGACAGCGAGCGGCACGCCGATCGAATGGCTTCCTCCGAGCACGAGCGATACCGTCGGTTTGCTGATCGACGCAATCATCTCTGCAATGGCGAGTCCGCTCTCAACGTCGCCGCCGACTGTATTTAAGAGCAGCAGGATTCCTTCCGTATCCCGGTTGTCCTCCATCTCCGCCAGCTTCGGAAGCACGTGTTCGTACTTGGTTGTCTTAGTCGTCGCCGGCAGACAATCGTGCCCCTCAATCTCTCCTATAATCGTTAAAAGTGAGATCCGGTTGTTCTCCCGGTTGTTATTTAACGCAACCTGTCCGAATTCCCGGATGTCCTCATTTTTCTGTTCCTGTTTTTCTGACATAGTTTCTCCTTCTCCTTTGATCTTCTCTTTTTACTAATTGCATAAAAAAGCAGGGTGCAAAATTGCACCCTGCTTAGTATGTATCACCCAGCATCATATTATGTCAGCTCACGCTACACTTCTCCCAGAAGATAGCGGTATAATCCCTCATAGCGTCCCTTGGAATTGTTCCAGGAATAGTCGTTTGCCATTCCGCGGTCAATCATCTGGTTCCACTGCTTCTTGCGGTCAAAATAGATATGTTTGGAGTAGTTGATCACGCCTAACATCTCGTCTCCGTTATAGTTTGCAAACGAGAATCCGTCTCCGGTGTTCTCGTACTCATTGTACGGCTTTACGGTATCCCGGAGTCCGCCCGTCTCCCGCACGATCGGCACCGTGCCGTAACGGAAAGAGATTAACTGCGTCAGTCCACACGGTTCAAACCGCGACGGCATTAAGAACGCGTCCGCAGCCGCGTACAGCTTGTGGGCAAGTTCGTCCGAGTAGCAGATATTCGCCGAGACACGGTCGCCGTACTTCCATGCATAATGGCGGAACATATTCTCGTACTGCGGATCACCGGTTCCGATGACCACGAACTGCGTATAGTCGTCCACAATGCGGTCGATCGCGTAATTGATGAGATCAAGTCCCTTCTGGTCCGTCAGTCTTGAGATCAGGCCGATCATGTATTTTTTCTTGTCGACGGCAAGTCCCAGTTCCTCCTGCAGCTTCATCTTATTGGACGGCTTTTTCTTGCGGAAATCCGCGGCGTCGTAATTGACATAGATCTTTGGATCCGTCTTCGGATTGTAAACCGTATAGTCGATTCCGTTTACAATTCCCTGCATGTCGTAATGTCTTGCCGAGAGCAGACCGTTTAACCCTTCCCCGTAATACTCCGTCTGAATCTCATTCGCATAAGAATCGCTGACGGTCGTGATGTAATCCGCATACACCAGTCCGCCCTTCAACATATTGGCGTCCTTCTGGAACTCCAGCTTATCCGGCGTAAACAGATCCGCCGAGAAACCGGTCAGTCCCTGCATTGTCTTCATGTCCCAGATTCCCTGGAACTTTAAGTTGTGGATCGTGATGACCGACTTGATGCCCCAGTAAAAGGAGTCCGCCTGGAACTCATTTTTCAGATAAACCGGAATCAGTCCCGTCTCCCAGTCGTGACAGTGAATCAGATCCGGCCGGAAATTGATCTGTTTTAAAATGGAGAGTACCGCCTTGTCAAAAAAACAGAACTTCTCAATGTCAAACCGGATGTCCCCATAAGGCACGGTGCAGTTAAAGTATTCCTGATTATCTATAAAATAGTAGGTGATGCCATCAAGCACATACTGAAGAACCCCGACGTACTTGTCCTGAATATAAGTCCCGGCGCTCATATAAAAATGCGTCACATACTCAAACTGGCTGCGGTATTTTTCCGGAATACAGCTATAATTCGGAATAACCACCCGCACATCCCACTCTTCCTTGTCAAATTCCTTGGGGAGCGCGCCACAGACGTCCGCAAGTCCCCCGGTCTTGATAAACGGAACGCACTCAGAAGCTGCAAAAAGTATTTTTTTCATAAAAACCTCCTTGTATCGGAAACATCCTGTTTTACCCAGAAAGCATATACAATATTATGATATACCATTTCACCCTACAATTCCAGCATTTTACAAAAAAAGGACAAACCATCTGTTATGGTCTGCCCTCTTTTTGTAAATTTATTATTCATCCCAGTTGTGAAATACTTCCTGCACATCATCATCTGCATCCAGAAGATCCAGAATACGGTTGATGTTGGTCAGATCCTCCTCCGCTGTCAGCTCCACATAGTTCTGCGGAAGCATGGTCACAGAAGCTTCTGCCATCGGAATACCTGCATCCTCCAACGCTTTGCGGACATCCTCAAAATCGTCCGGCGCTGTAAGGATCTCGTAGCTGTCTTCCTCCTCGGAAAAATCCTCAGCTCCTGCGTCAAGAGCCTGCATCATCAGCTCATCCGCATCTCCCTCGTAATCTTCCTTTGCGACAATAATCTGTCCCTTCTCATCGAACATATAAGATACACAGCCCTGTGTACCGATACTGCCGTGTCCCTTTGTAAACGCGTTGCGCACATTCGCAGCCGTACGGTTCTTATTGTCCGTCAGGCACTTTACGATGATGGCGGTTCCGCTCGGACCGTAGCCTTCATAAGTACAGAATTCGTAATTGACCGAGTTGCCGTCTCCAGCAGCCTTCTTGATACCACGCTCGATCGTATCGTTCGGCATATTGTTGGATTTTGCCTTGGCGATGACCTGTGCCAGCTTGAAGTTGTTGGCAGGGTCAGGACCGCCCTCTTTTACTGCAACAGCAATCTCTCTTCCGATAATGGTAAAAATCTTTCCCTTTGCCGCATCATTTTTTTCTTTCTTGTGCTTAATGTTGGCAAATTTTGAATGTCCTGACATGTTTTTTCCTCTTTTCTGTTGAAATCCGGTTTATTATTCTAACATTTATTCTTCATTCTGGCAAGTCCCGTCTGCCAGTTCGACGTCCGAAGCCTTCTCCTCCGGAAGTTTGATCACGTGTACCTTCTGGATCATCTTGTTCTCTACAGAAAGGATCTCAAACAGATACCCGTATGCGGTTGTTGAAAACACCTCGTCGTCGCTGGGAATCTTATCGATCAGTGAGATCAAAAAACCGTTTAACGTCTCGAAATCGTCCTCTTCATCCAGCGGAATCCCCAGCACTTCCACAACCTCGTCAAACGGAGCCATACCGCTCATCAGATAGCTTCCATCCGGCTGCAGTTCGACCATGTTCGTCTCCTCGTCATGCTCGTCCTCGATGTTTCCAACAATCTCTTCCAGAATGTCTTCCATCGCAACAATGCCTGCCGTCTGTCCGTACTCGTCCACCACGATCACCAGATGGCTTTTGGCTGCCTGCATCATGGCAAACAGGGAATTGATGTTGCGCGTCTCGGGAATGAAGTCCACCTCCCGGATCAGACCCTTGATCTTAGAGACCGGCGTGTCATAAACCGCCGCATCCAGGCTCAGTTCCAGAGCCTCCTTGATATGTAGGACACCGATAATGTTATCGATGTCATCCAGAAACACCGGGAATCTGGAATAGTTGTTCTCCTTGATGAACTCCAGGGCCTGGCGAAACGTTCTGGTTCCGTCGAGCGCACAGATATTCTTGCGGTGCGTCATGATATCCTTGGCTTCCTTGTCGCCAAACTCAAAAATGTTATGAATCATCTCCGCCTCGCTTGCAAGGAGCACACCCTGCTCGTGACCCTCGTTTACCATGGAGATAATCTCTTCCTCCGTCACATCATCCGTATCGCTTAACGGATCAACGCCGAACACGCGCGCCAGAAGGTTGGCTAAACCGTCCGTCAGGAATATGATCGGGTAAAAAAGAAGCTCCACCACATGTACCGGTCCCGCCAGGCGCAGTGCCCAGGCTTCCGGCTTTCTGGACGCCACTTTCTGCGGCGTGTAGATTCCAAACACCAGCACAATGAGAATCAGGATCACAAAAATGATGATATCCACAAGTACCGACATGACGCTTCCCGCGTCTTCCGGCAGAAAATACGCGCGCCAGAGCGGTACCTCCAGAAAACCGAGCAGCATATGCACGATTAAAACCACCAGTTCGCAGACATGCGTATATCGTTCATTCTTATCCGTATAGCGCCGCAGAAGTCTCGCACCGCGGTCTTCCTCTCCCGCCAGACGTTCTATGGCAGCCTCATTCAAATTCTGCATGGCGGCGATAAAGCCAAATACCACAAAATCTAATATGACAAATCCTGCAAAAATGAGAATGCCCACAGTGGGGCTGCAACCATCATCCATATAGTATCCTTTCTTTCGTGTCTCCGGTATTACACACTAAAACATCAGAAATCATAACATTTTCGCGCATAATAGTCAAGTTATGTATAGAGTTCCAGACTGATCTCCAGCGCCTTGTCTATTTTCACAAGGATCTGATGATCCAGATGGCACACTTTATCTTTCAGTCTCGTCTTATCGATCGTCCGCAGTTGTTCCAACAGCACCACGGAATCCTTGACCAGCGCATATTTCTGGCTGTCAAGATCTCACACTGCAGAATGCCACGGGGACCGTAACGTGCGATGTGATTGCCGCGCAGATGACCGTCGGACTGTGTCTGTTTCCAACATCGTTCTGTATGATGAGCACCGGCCGCACACCGCCCTGTTCCGAGCCGACCACCGGCCGCAAGTCTGCATAAAAGATATCCCCACGTCGAATTACCATACTTTCCACTCCATTTCTCTCTGGATCTTTTACGGATAGTATTGCCATTTTTCACGGGTGTATTCCATTTTGTTTTTATTTTCCCAACACTATGATATGCCATCTTTTCCCGGCTGTGACTGCGTCTGTTCCAGTCCGGCCAGGATCTCGCACATTCCGTCATGAATGTCCGACGCCGTCATGCCGCGCATGGAGCGCCGCGCACCTGCCGCTTCGCCCGCCTTTCCGTGCAGGTAGACACCGAGCGGCGCCGCCTGCTCCACACGGATTCCCTGCGCCATCAGTCCGCCGATGATGCCACTTAAGACATCCCCGCTTCCCGCCGTTGCAAGCCCGGCATTGCCGGATACATTCAGCCATGTCTGGCTGTACGGAATCGCGGTAGCCGTGTGTTCGTCCTTCAAGACGCAGATCACATTGTACTGTCTTGCGAATTCATCCGCCGCCTCAATCAGATGATTCTGCAGATACGCCACCGAATCCCCCGTCAGCCGGCTCATCTCTCCAAGGTGCGGCGTCACCACGAGTTCCGTGTGCGGCAGAAGCAGCAGGTTTGTATCTTTTGCAATCACATTCAGCGCGTCCGCATCCAAAAGCACCGGAACCGCCGCATTCTTGATCACTGTGCGAACCATCCCCGCAGCCGCATCCGTCGTGCCGATCCCCGGTCCGCACACGATCGTGTCCGCCCAGCTCATTGCCTCCGAAAGCAGCGGCGCCTCCGCCTTTTTGGAGGAATATGCCGTGATTACCGCCTCCGGAAGCTGCGTCTGCAAAATGGCGCGGTTTTCCTCCGGTGTAAAAATGCGCACCAGCCCGCAGCCGCTTGCATATGCGGCTTTCGCGCAAAGATATGCCGCTCCGGACATTCCCGGGCTTCCGGCAATCACGAGAAGTCTGCCGAATGTTCCCTTGTTGGAGTGGCTCTCCCTTGCGGCAAGAAGGGACAGATCCGCGTCTTCTAATGCTGCCACCGCCGGTTTGCGCTCCCCGAATGCATCCGGCGTAATCCCGATATCCGCCACAACGACTTTCCCGGCGTACTGATTGCCCGGCCACAGCAGGCATCCCACCTTTTCAAACGCGAATGTGACCGTCAGATCTGCCCGGAAAGCGGTTCCCAGCACATTTCCATTGTCCGCCGAAATGCCGGAAGCAATGTCAACCGCCGCCTTCGCCCCTTCCATGGCATTCATCCGGTCGATTAACGATGCGTATTCTCCCTCCACACTGCGCGATAATCCCACGCCGAATACCGCGTCGATCACGAGCGTGTAGGACTTCCCCTCCGGAAATTCCGTGAGGATCTTACCGCCGTACGCAAGAAAGATCTTCTTCTGGAGCTGATTGCCGACGGACGCTTTTCCTGTGTGCGGCGCTTCCAATACATCGACGGTGTTTCCCACCTGCATGAGCATTCTGGCGATCGCATAGCCGTCTCCGCCGTTGTTGCCGCTGCCGCAGACGACGAGTGTTCTTGACGTATTCCGTTTTTCCCGGCGCAGTGTCTCCACAAAGGAAAGCGCCGCCCGCTCCATCAACACTGCCTGCGGCATATGAAATTCCTCGATTGTCCGGCTGTCATAAAGATTCATCTCCCGGCTGTTTACGATATATCGCATCTTTTCCCTCCCGCCTGCCGGCATCACACCCGGCATTTTATTTCGGTAAAACACTGGAACAAAGTTCCCTATAGAGTAAAAAAGAGATCCTGCTATGCAGGACCTCTTTTAATCTGTCTGACGGCTGTTCTCTTTGGCGCGCTGATTCTTCACAATATTGTAGGATAACTGCATCAGGCTGTCCGAGAGATGGACATTTTCCACAACAACGTCCTTATCGATCAATTCCAGATCCACATGTGCAAAATTCCAGATCGCATGAATGCCAAGACCGACCAGACGGTTGGCAATGGCGTCCGCTTTTTCCTTCGGCATGGTAAGCGCTGCAATGTCTACTTTGTTCTCTCTACAGAAATCTTCCAGCTCATCCAGCATACGGATCTTGATCCCGCGCACAGTCACACCGTCCAACGCCGGATTGACATCGAACAGTCCGATGATCATAAATCCAAGCTTTTCAAACTTCACGTAATTGGCGAGTGCCTGCCCGAGATTTCCGGCACCGATCACGATAATATTGTGCTGCTGGTTCAGTCCGAGAATCTTGCCGATTTCCTCATATAGGTACTTTACGTTATATCCATATCCCTGCTGGCCAAATCCCCCAAAATTATTGAGATCCTGACGAATCTGGGATGCGGTGACATTCATCCTGAGGCTCAGATCATTTGAAGAAATACGTTCTACCCCGGCGTCCAGCAATTCTCCCAGATATCTGTAATACCGCGGCATTCGACGAATGACAGCCTGTGATATTTCTTTTTCCTGCATGGTGATGCCCACCTTTCTATCAAAACATCTCTTTTATTATAGTGATAAACCAGATATCTGTCAATGTGTCAAAAATTTAACAACCAGACGGCATCCCTCACGACTCAAGCTCCATCGATACCTGCTCCCATTCCTCGTAGCATTTTTCCAGCTCGCTCCGGTATTCATTCTGTCTGCCGGTCAGCTCGCCGAGCTTCGCGGAATTGGTTGCATTGGCAGGATCTGCGCACTCCTCATCAATGCCGGCGATCAGATCCTCCAGCTCGGCAATGCGTTCTTCCGCCTTCTTTAGCGTATTCTCAAGCTTGCGGATGCGCGCCTGCTCGGCTTTCTGTGCCTGCCAGTCCGCTTTCTTGTCCGTTCCACTTCCGTCCTGCGCCACGGTCTGTTCCGTCATCTGCGCCGCCTGCGCCTTCGGCTCCGTCTCCACATAGATCCGGGTCAGTTCGTCGTGTTTTTCCAGATAGTAATCGTAATTCCCGATATAGTTGACAATCGTCCCTCCCGTCAAATCCAGAATCCGGGTTGCGGTCTGATTGATAAAATAACGGTCGTGCGACACGAAAAAGACGGTTCCGGTGTACTGGTTTAACGCCGACTCCAAAATCTCTTTGGATGTGATGTCCAGATGGTTTGTCGGCTCATCCAGAATCAGAAAATTCGCATCGGAAAGCATCAGCTTGGCAAGGGAGACACGCCCGCGCTCCCCGCCGCTTAAGTCTGCAATCCGCTTGAATACATCATCGTTCGTAAATAAAAACGCCGCCAGGACATTGCGGATCTTCGTGTGGTTTAGCTGCGGGTAGTCATCCGCGATCTCCTCAAAGATCGTTTTCTCCATGTGGAGCAGCTGATGTTCCTGATCGTAGTACCCGATGTGCACATTCGACCCGAGCACGATGGTCCCGCCGTCCGCCGGGATCAGTTCATTGATGATCTTAAGAATCGTCGTCTTGCCTGTTCCGTTATTGCCGGTCAATGCCACGCGCTCCCCGCGCTTAATCTCAAAGGAGAGATCGGTAAACAGCGTGTGTGCGCCGAACGCCTTCCTTAAATGCCCCACCGTAAGCACATCATTGCCGCTCGTCACATCCGGCTCGAGCACAATATGGATGTCCGTGTTCTCGTCGGTCGGCTTCTCAAGGCGCTCGATCTTATCCAGCATCTTTTCACGGCTCTCTGCCCGCTTAATCGATTTCTCGCGGTTGAAAGACTTGAGCTTTGTGATGACCTCTTCCTGGTGCTTAATCTCCCGCTGCTGGTTGTAATACTGCTTTAACAGATCTTCCCGGATCTTCGCCTTTTTCTTCGCAAATTCCGTGTAATTTCCCTGGTAGACATACCCCTGATGCTGGAAAATCTCCACCACCTTGGTGACGACGCGATCCAGAAAATAGCGGTCATGCGACACGATCACGACCGCTCCCTTATAGTTCATCAGAAATCCCTCCAGCCACTGGATCGATTCCATATCCAGATGGTTGGTCGGCTCGTCTAAAAGCAGGACATCCGGCTTTGTCACAAGGAGCTTGCCCAGTGACACGCGCGTCTTCTGTCCGCCGGAAAGTTCGCTCATCTGCCGGTCAAATTCACTCTCCACAAAGCCAAGTCCCTTTAAGATTCCCGTCACTTCACTGCGGTAGGTATAGCCGCCCAGCAGTTCAAACTCGTGGCTCAACCGGTGATACCCGTCCAGAAGCGCTTCAAGCTCCTGCCCTGTGAGCGCATTCATCTGCGCCTCCATCCCGCGGAGACGCTCCTCCATCTCGATGATGTTCTTCTTTGCGTCAAGGACTTCCTCGTAGATGGTCCGGTGCCCGGACACATCCTGATACTGCGCCAGATAGCCGATGGTGGCATCTTTCGCAAGAATCACCTCACCGGTATCCGGCGTCTCTTTCTGCATAATAATTTTAAGCAGCGTAGACTTGCCGGCACCATTGATGCCGACAATCGCTGCTTTTTCGTTTGCTTCAATATGAAAACTTACATCTTTTAAGATCTCATCTGTTCCAAAAGACTTTGAGATACTCTGACATGACAAAATCATTTTAAACTTTCCTCTAATGTTGTTCTGATTGCCTTGATGAAATTTTCGCTGTTTAATACAACCGGATTCGGATTTGTAGTAATCAGCGCAAGGTCTTTTGTCATTTTACCATCTTCAATGGTCTTTATACAAGCCTTTTCAAGTTTTTCTGCAAAATCAGATAATGCCTGGTTAGAATCAAGTTCTCCACGTTTCTTAAGTGCACCTGTCCATGCAAAAATAGTTGCAACAGAGTTTGTGGATGTCTCCTCACCTTTTAAGTGTTTGTAATAATGGCGCTGTACCGTTCCATGTGCAGCTTCATATTCATAATATCCATCCGGGGAAACTAATACAGAAGTCATCATGGCAAGTGAACCAAATGCACTTGAAACCATATCACTCATGACATCTCCATCATAATTTTTACATGCCCAGATATAACCACCCTCAGACTTCATTACACGTGCAACTGCATCATCGATCAATGTATAAAAATAGGTAATACCTGCTTTTTCGAATTTTTCTTTGTACTCTGCATCAAAAATTTCCTGGAAAATGTCTTTAAAGGTATGATCGTATTTTTTTGAAATCGTATCCTTTGTTGCAAACCACAGATCCTGTTTTGTATCCAGTGCATAATTAAAACAGCTTTTTGCGAAACTTTCAATGGAATTGCAAAGGTTATGCTGTCCCTGAACAACGCCTGCTCCGGTAAAGTTGTGGATCAGTTCTCTCGTCTCTGTACCATCTTCCGCTGTATATACCAGCTCACATTTGCCTGCTCCAGGAATCTTCATCTCAGTTGCTTTATATACATCGCCATATGCATGACGCGCGATCGTGATCGGTTTTTTCCAGTTCTTTACACATGGCTCGATCCCTTTTACAACGATCGGTGCACGGAATACCGTTCCATCTAACATGGCGCGGATCGTACCATTCGGGCTTTTCCACATTTCTTTTAAATTATATTCAGTCATG
>OGEP01003629.1_pt1 | contig 11353 bp, 7 predicted proteins | sample 1570721 | NCBI WGS metagenome assembly OGEP01 (sample SAMEA2582131, study PRJEB24529) | metagenome | biome: Human gut stool | place: China | collected 2011 | reverse complement strand
GCCGCTGCAAAATCAGCTTCCACAACTACAACAACTTGTCGGCGTGGACAAACTCAAAACGGAAGATGATTCTTCCCAGAGCATTCCCCTTTCCGCCCCGCTGGGCGATACCATAAGCACCAGAAATAAGCATAGATCGAGTTACTCTGTTTAAGTCAACCTCCTTACCTGTTGCCACTTCCCTTACATAGTAGTTACGCGCGCGAAAGTAGCCATGATTCCCCACCCCGCCGTTTTTATTTTTTGTATATTTCGTCATTTTTTATTCTTTTCATATAAATTAATATGTGCATATTGAAAGAGAAAGCACTCTGTGATATAATACGATCAACCATTTGGAGCGAGGCTTTGGACCACCGGAAAGGAGAAAAAATGTTGTGTCAGGCGTCCACTCCCGCTCCTCATCGGCCCTGTTCTCAGCTTGAAAAGAAAAGGAGTGTTAACATGAAAGCGACCCGAACCCACCAATGGACCAGCCTGCTGCTGTCCGGAGCGCTCGTAGCCGGCATGATGATCACCCCCTCCCTGGCTGCAGGCGGCGCAGAATTGGAATTCCAGTATCCCTCAGACGTCAAGGCCGAGGACGTCACCATCACCGTACATGAAGGTGTTCCCGCCGACAGCGGCGAGGACGCCGTCAAGGCCCTGCCCGAGGTGAAAAAGAACGCAGAGGGCGACTATCTGGTCAGCGAGCCCGGCACATACAGCTACTGGGTCCGGGGCGATGGCTACTACAATGTTTGCAAGATCTTCAACGTAACGCAGAAGGACCTGGACGCCGGCTCTCTGAAGCTGGAGGTGGAGACGGGGAAGATGGCCTATACAGGCTATGAGCCCACCTCTCCCAACCTGGCAAACGTGCCTGAGAACTATGACCAGGGTGCCCGGGACTCCCTGCTGATCCTCTGGTCGGACGAGGTGCTGGACGAGTACTTCTCCACCGACACGCTGAAGAATTTCAAGGAATATGACACCCCCTTCTTCACCAAGGACCGGGCCGACCATCAGTTCACCACCCAGGATGAGATGATGAGCTATCTGACGGCGAAGGACCAGGCGGAAGAGGATATGTACCTGTACAGCCTGGGCAAGACCCCCGCCTATCAGTACGATATGCCCATCGCCGTATTCACCGAGACCGACCTGTCCTCCGCCAAATCTCTGGAGGAGGCCGGCGAGCTGGTCAGCGATAACGGCAAGCTCACCGTCTGGATCCAGTCCCAGATCCATCCCAACGAGCCCGCCGCCGGCGAAGGTGCGCTGGTCATGGTCTCCGACCTGTGCGGCAGCTACGGCGAGGAGGTGCTGGACGACGTCAATGTGATCGTCATTCCCCGCATCAATCCCGACGGCTCCTATCTGTTCACCCGTTCCACCTATCAGGGCTTCGACATGAACCGGGACCACATGGCCCTCAAGGCCCCGGAGCTGGCCTACCTGCACACCGCTTACCAGTACTTCATGCCAGAGGTGGTCATGGACGGCCATGAGTTCACCTTCTACGGCGTCACTGAGGACGGCTATATGAAGAACGCCGACGATATGCAGTCCACCCCCGCCAGCAGCCTGAACAACGATCCTCTGGTCAACCAGCTGGCCGAGGAGGCCGTGGACGGCCTGCACAAGAACGCCACTGACTCCGGCCTGCGGGTCTACCACTACGGCACCACCGTAAATAACCCCATCGGCCGCGCCTATTACGGCCTGTACAACTCCATCTCCATCCTGGTGGAGACCCGCGGCATCGGCGCCGGCTCCACCAACTTCGCCCGCCGGGTCTACTCCCAGCAGAACGCCGCCCACTCCATCATTGATTACGCCGTGGCCAACGACGACGCCATCAACAAGGCTGTGGCCGACGCCCGCGCCCAGGTCGCCGAGGACGGCAAGGTCTTTGACGCTGAGGACACCGTGATCCTCCAGCAGGTCGCCTCCGGCAAGACCCAGTCCCCCACCACCCTGACCCGCTATCAGTACAACATGGATGGCAGCGACGCCAAAACCTCTTCCGCCACCCTGTCCATGAACGACACCGTGGTGCGCAGCCGCATCCGTCCCACCGCTTACGTCATCCCCAAGGACATCCCCAACGCGGAGAAGATCCTGTACATCCTCCAGAATCAGGGTGCGGAGTACTATGAGCTGGAGCCCGGCTCCACCGCCGAACTGAAGCAGTACTACTATGTGGGCGAGTACACCTACAACGAGAAGAAGGCCGGCTTCACCGCCGATCTGCGGGACGCCGCCAAGGTCACCTTTGAAAAGGGCGCGTACGTCATCCCCATGGATCAGGTCTCCGGCAACGTCATCGCCATGATCATGGAGCCCGACGTCAACGACTCCAACGGCTATGACGGCACTCTGGTGCAGTACGGCGTGGTCTCCTATGATGAGACCACCAAGAACTTCCCCATCTACCGCTATGAGGGCAACGACCCCCGGACCACTCTGGTGAGCAACGCCGCCGAGCAGCCCGTGGAACCTGAAACCCCCGAGCAGCCCACCGAGCCTGAGCAGCCTGTGGAGCCCGAAAAGCCCGCCGAGCCTCAGCAGCCCGCCGGCTCTTACACCGTGAAGGCCGGCGATTCCCTGTGGTCCATCGCCCAGAAGCACCTGGGCACCGGCACCAAGTGGGAGGTCATTTACAAGGCCAACCAGGACCTGCTCCAGAACCCCAACCAGATCCAGATCGGCCAGGTCCTCACCATTCCCGCCGCATAACCACAAGCTGTCAATCATCCAAAGGAGGCGTCCCGGCTGGGACGCCTCCTTCTCGATCATCCTTTGGACGGAACCAGTCAATCAACACCTCCCTCCGCCGCTTTGACGAAGGGCGGTGCTCCTTTACGCAGGTCGCTCAGCAGCCTGTTCCTCTTTCATGATAAATTTAAGATCATAATATATTCTTCACTATTTTCAGCAGCAACAGTGAATCCCACTTTCTCATACATCCTCACTGCATCATTACTTTTCTGAACGGATAAAGATATTTTTGAATATCCAGCCAATTTTTCTACTTGTATCAGTCGTTTCAACAATGAAGTTCCAATGCCTGATCTTCTGTACTGGGGGCAGACAGACATAGCAAGAGATGGCGTATCATGATCAATGTGTCCATAATCATTCATAACCCTTGCCCAAATAGCTCCGACTATATTTCCTTGGATTTCTGCCACCAAGGCTTTATCGTGTTTTCGATTTCCAAATCCAACGATATATTCTTGTAACTCCGGACATTCTATCACTGATTTCGGCGGTGGTTCAATTCCGTCTGGAATATAGATTGCCTCGTACAAAAAATCACCCAACAGGCCAAATTCTTCGTTTCTCATCTCTCGTATTACATAGTCCATATTTTCGCTCCAAATTACAATTTATTGTTTGGCTTTACTGTACCACATTTTTATCGTTCAAGCAATGTATATCAAGAATCGGCAGAGCGTGGTCCTCCCCTCCTGTGGTTGACATTGTAGACCTTCCGTGTTACAATCAGTCTACAAAATAAACCAACAGTCTGTGAGGTGAACGATATGGAACCGCTGACCCTGACCAACAGCGAGTGGTATGTGCTGGACAGCCTGTGGGAGCGCTCCCCCATGACGGTGATGGAGCTGGTGTCCGCCCTCCACGAGAAAGTGGGCTGGGCCAAAAGCACCACCATCACCACCCTGCGGCGGATGGAGGACAAGGGCCTGCTCCACTGTCAGGTGGAAGGCCGCACCAGGCATTACACTCCGGCGGTGGAGCGGCAGAGCGCCGCCCGGCAGGAGACCCGCTCCTTCCTGGACCGGGTGTACCAAGGCAGTGTGGGATTGATGGTCTCCTCCCTGGTCCGGGACGAAGCCCTGAGCCGGGAGGATCTCGATCAGCTCTATGAAATTTTACGTCAGGCAGAGGAGGGAATCACATGACCGGACCGACCATGCTCCCCAGTTTGATGCCCACCCTGATCCCCTGGGCCATCACCTCAGTTCTGCTGATCCTGGCGGTACTGGCTGTACGGCGGCTCACCCGGGACCGGCTGTCCTCTGTGAACCGCTATGCTCTGTGGCTGGTGGTGCTGATCCGGCTGCTGGTCCCCATTCAGCTCCCCTTCCTGTCCTCCTTGGGGGCAGTGGACTTTGCGCCTCAGATGGAGGACACCCCGGTATACGCCTTCCCCACCGGCCACACAGATGTGCCGGAGCGTTATATTCAGCATATCTGGGAAGGACAGGGAGAGGCCCCGGTCATGAGCGCCGGTGTCACCAGTCGCGGCTTCCCCGCTCTGGGAGGACTCGGCTTTGATTATTACAATGGCGGCACGGTCCTGGAGGAGAACGGTTATACCGATTACGCCTTTTTCTCCACTGTCCCCCGGATCCTGTCTATCCTGTGGGGCACAGGAGCAGCGGTGATGCTCCTGTTTCTGGTCGGGAACAACCTGCGTTTTGCCGCAAGGCTGCGCCGTTCCCGCCGACCCTTGGACATTCCTGAGTGCCCTCTTCCCGTCTACCTGATGGAAGGCCTGTCCTCCCCCTGCCTGTTCGGACTGTTTCACCCCGCCATCTACCTCACCCCGGAGGCTGTGGAGAACGAGACCGTCCTGCGCCATGTACTGGCCCACGAGGGGACCCACTACGCCCACAGGGACCACATCTGGTCCGCCCTCCGGTGTATCGCCCTGGCCCTCCACTGGTATGACCCTCTGGTGTGGCTTGCGGTCTCCCTGTCCAAGGCGGATGGGGAACTGGCCTGCGACGAGGGCACGGTCCGGCGGCTGGGCGAGGAGGAGCGCATCCCATACGGCCGGACCCTGGTGGACATGGTGGCCCAGCGTTCCCTGCGGCCCGCCGACCTGCTGTCCTGCTCCACCACAATGGCCGGAAGAAGCAAACGCATCCAACAGCGGGTGGCCCTTTTGGTAAAGAAGCCGGAAACGAGGGCCACAGCCATCTTTGGGGCGTGTACGGCCCTGGCCTTGGCGGCGGTGTTCACCTTCTCTGTGGGGAACCAGAGTGACGATCCAGCAGGCGATTATAAGCACTTCCTCAGCGAAGTGCAAAATGCCCAGAGCATCCGTTTGGGGCAGCCCATCACCTCCAGCAAGTTTGACCTAACCGCCATCACCGACTCAGAACTGCTGGCGGAGGCCAAAGAGGTTTTAAGGAAGGAGTGCACGGGCTGGCTCAATCCGTCCCAAGTGGTGGGGGACCTGGACCCGACCTCTCTGCGTACCCTGACCCTTACCGGCCAGCAGGGGACGGAGGTCCACTATCTGCTGGCTGCCCCCGCCAGGCGTGGGAGCTCCGGCAACTTCTATATACTCACTGATGGTAAGTTCAGCGGGAGGGAGGTTTCCGGACACCAGGTGGCCGCCCTGATGCACCAGCAGGCAGCAGTCCGGCTCTACGACCTGATGAACCGCCAGGGGATACAAAATAGCGTCGTCCCCCTCACTTCCGAGGAGCTGGCCTACTTCAACGACGGCTCCTTCTTTGATAATGGGACCGGAAACGGCGGGGACGCCTACCTCCATTTCTCCATTCGAAATATGTTTCTCACCTCCCAGTACGAAACTCCCCAGGACATCGATCTGTTTGAATTATTTTGCTGCGGAAGCGCTCAGCCGTCCGCCCCCATGAGCCAGGAGGAGCGTCAGCTGGTGATTGACCGGGGCTATGGCGGAACAGCTCCAGACTGTGGCTGCACCAAAATCACCCGGCAGGAGATGGATGCCGTCCTGCTGGAACACACCGGCCTGACTTTGGAGGAGACCCACCAGGTCGGACTGGAGCAGTTTACCTACCTGCCGGAGTACGACGCCTACTATCACTTCCACGGGGACACCAACTACACACTGCCCATCTTTTCCCGGGGATTCCGCCAGGGGGATCTGATCCATCTTGACTACGGAGATTGCAGGCTGACCCTGCGGCAGACCGGAAATGGCTATCAGTTCTGTTCCAACCGCTCCCTCACCGCCTTTCCAGAGTAGGGCGGCGGTTCGACGGCTCCCGGCACTGTGCCGAGGCGGCCTCTCCCCCCTGCGGCCTCTCTCTTTTCCCTCCGCCCGCACAGTCTGTGGGCGGATTTTTTATGCATTCCGACAGTGTACTTTTCTTTTATATATTCCCATATTTTGATTCTATAAGGTTGAAATGCACAATTTTACAACGTTAAAAGACTGTTTTTCCTCTCCTGTTTCCTGTTAAGAAGTCGTTAAAATTGTTGTTTTTCCCCTCAACTGTCAGTATCATGGTACAGAAGAAAACCAGAATCCGGCGGTCCACCCTTGGACCAACCGTACAGTCAGGAGTTACAGGTCACTATGAGTCTGCGCATCGGCATCGACATCGGCTCCACCACCGTCAAGGTGGTGGTGCTGGACGAACAGAACAAACTGTTGTTCCGCTCCTACGAGCGGCACTACTCCAAGACCCGGGAACGGGCCTGCGAGACCCTCCATTCCATCACCGGTCTGCTGGCGGGCAAACAGGTGAAACTGGTCATCACCGGCTCTGCCGGTCTGGGCGTGGCCAACGCCTCCGGCATCGATTTTGTGCAGGAGGTCTACGCCACCGCCGCGGCGGTCAATACATACATCCCCAAGACGGATGCCGTCATTGAGCTGGGGGGCGAGGACGCCAAGATCATCTTCTTCGGCGGCGCCCTGGAGGAGCGGATGAACGGCTCCTGCGCCGGGGGCACCGGGGCCTTCATTGACCAGATGGCTACTCTGATGAACGTGACGGTGGGTGAGCTGGACGCCCTCTCCCTGAAGCATGAAAAGATCTATCCCATCGCCTCCCGCTGCGGCGTGTTCGCCAAAAGCGACATCCAGCCCATCCTGAACCAGGGCGGGCGGAAGGAGGACGTGGCCGCCTCCATCTTCCAGGCGGTGGTGGACCAGACGGTGGCCGGCCTCACCCAGGGCCGGGAGCTCAAGGGCAAGATCGTCTTCCTGGGCGGCCCCCTCCACTTCCTCATGGGCCTGCGGCAGCGGTTCGTGGAGACCCTGAATCTGGACGCCGACCACGCCGTGTTCCCCGAGGACGGCGACTGCTTCGCCGCTATGGGCGCGGCCCTGTGCTCCTCCGACTACGGCGAGCGCTCCTTTGACGAGGTGCTGGACCGGCTGGAGAAGAGCGTGGACAGCGTGGGCCTGGTGGACACCATGCCCCCCCTGTTCCGGGATGTGGGCGAGTACGGCGCTTTCTGCGCCCGCCACAACGCCAAGCGTCCTCCCCAGACCGATATTAAGACCTACCGCGGGCCCGCCTGGCTGGGCATTGACGCCGGCTCCACCACCACCAAAATCGCGCTGATCACCGCCGACGGCGGACTGCTCTACACCTACTACCACTCCAACCTGGGCAACCCGGTGGCCATCGTGCTGGAGCAGCTGCGGACCATCTACGCCATGTGCGGAGACCGCATCCAGATCCGTGGGGCGGCGGTCACCGGCTACGGCGAGGACCTGATCAAAAACGCCTTCTCCTGTGATCTGGGCCTGGTGGAAACAGTGGCCCATTACCGGGCCGCCGCCCACTTCGAGCCTGAGGTGGACTTCATCATCGACATCGGCGGCCAGGACATGAAGTGCTTCAAAATCCGCAACGGCGCGGTGGACTCCATCATGCTCAACGAGGCCTGCTCCTCCGGCTGCGGCTCCTTCATCGAGACCTTTGCCAAGGCCCTGGGCTACACCATCGCCGACTTTGCCAAGCTGGGCCTGCTGGCCAAGCACCCGGTCAACCTGGGGTCCCGCTGCACCGTATTCATGAACTCCAGCGTCAAGCAGGCCCAGAAGGACGGGGCCAGCGTGGAGGACATCTCCGCCGGTCTTTCCATCTCCATCGTGAAAAACGCCATCTACAAGGTCATCCGCGCCGCCTCCCCTGATGACCTGGGACAGCACATCGTGGTCCAGGGAGGCACCTTCCACAACGACGCGGTGCTCCGGGCCTTTGAGCTGGAGCTGGGCCGGGATGTCACCCGCCCCACCATCTCGGGCATCATGGGGGCCTTCGGCGCAGCCCTGGCCGCCCGGGATCTGAACCTGGAACAAAGCGCTCTGCTCTCCCCACAGGCCCTGGAAAAATTCACTCACACCGCCAAGCCGGCCACCTGCGGCCTGTGCACCAACCACTGCTCCCTCACCGTCAACGCCTTTGACGGCGGGCGGCGTTTTATCTCAGGCAACCGCTGCTCCCGCCCCTTGGGTGAGGAGCCCACCCGGCACCCCGACCTGATGCGGTATAAATACGCAAAGCTCCGCTCCCTCCACGGCAAGGGCAGCGGGGACGGTTCCCGGGGCAGGATCGGCATCCCCTTCGGCCTGAATATGTATGAGAATCTGCCCTTCTGGTTCGAACTGTTCACCCGCCTCAACTTCGAGGTGGTCCTCTCCCCGGAGTCCAGCCGGAAGCTCTACCTCAAGGGACAGCGCACCATCCCCTCGGACACGGTGTGCTACCCCGCCAAGCTGCTCCACGGCCATGTAATGTCCCTGGCGGAGCAGGGGGTAGACGCCATCTTCTACCCCTGTATGCCCTATAACTTCAACGAGGGCGTCAGCGACAACAACTACAACTGCCCGGTGGTGGCCTACTACCCGGAGCTGCTGGCCGCCAACGTCCCTGCTCTGAAGCAGGTCCGCTACCTGTACCCGTACTTCGGCCTGCACCGCCCCCGGGATTTCGAGCGGAAGGCCGGCGAGTGGTTTTTCAACGAGTTTCAGATCCCCAAGCGGGAGACCGCCGCCGCGGCCAAGGCGGCATACGCAGCTTACGAGGCTTATAAGGACGACCTGCGGCAGACCGCCCAGACATACATCGCCCAGGCCCGGGCAGAGGACCGTCCCATTCTGGTGGTAGCCGGCCGCCCCTATCACATGGATCCGGAAATCAACCACGGCATCAACGACCTGATCACCTCCTTCGGCTTCACCCTCATCACAGAGGACGCGGTGGCCTGGCTGGAAGATAAGGCCCCCCGCCATGTGCTCAACCAGTGGACCTATCACGCCCGGATGTATAACGCAGCCCGGTATGTATGCACCCAGCCGGACATGGATCTGATCCAGCTGGTTTCCTTCGGCTGCGGCATCGACGCCATCACCGGTGACGAGATGCGCTCCATCCTGGAGGACGGCGGCAAGCTGTACACTCAGCTGAAAATTGATGACATCAGCAACCTGGGCGCTGTCAAGATCCGGATCCGGAGCCTGATCGCGGCCATTGACGCAAGAAAGGCCAATTCTTAGGGCGCGGGGACCCCAGCGCGCCGCAGATCACGGGCGTGTCCAGCGGTCACGCCCTGCAAGAAAGGAACATTTCTATGGCGAAATTAGTATATGATGAGACCGGCCGCCTCCTTTTCACCAAGGAAATGAAGGAGGAGTACACCATCCTCATGCCCCAGATGCTGCCCATCCACTTCGGGATGTTCCGCAAGCTGCTGGAGCTGGAAGGCTACCATGTGGACCAGCTGAACAACGACGGCCGGTCCGTGGTGGACGAGGGTCTGAAATATGTCCACAACGACACCTGCTACCCCGCCCTGCTGGTCATCGGGCAGTTCATGGACGCCATCAAGCATGGGGGCTACGACCCCCACAAGGTGGCCCTGTTCATCACCCAGACCGGCGGCGGCTGCCGGGCCAGCAACTATATCCATCTGCTGCGGAAGGCCCTGGCCAAGGCGGGGATGGACTATATCCCCGTGATCTCCGTCTCCTTCGGCCTGGAGAAGAACCCTGGCTTCAGCCTGAGCGTGGACCTGATCCGCAAGCTGGTATACGGTATGATGTACGGCGACCTGATCATGTGGGTATCCAACCAGGTCCGCCCCTATGAGGTGGAGGCGGGCGCCGCCGACGCCATGGTAGATCGCTGGACCCAGCAGCTGGTGGACCGCTTCCAGGCGGGAAAGGGCATGAGCCGCAAGCAGATGCGCCGGATCTTCGATGAGATCTGCGCCGACTTTGCCACTATCCCGGTGACCGGTGAGCAAAAGGTCCGGGTGGGCATCGTGGGCGAGATCTATGTGAAGTTCTCCTCCCTGGGCAACAACCACCTGGAGCAGTTCCTCCTGTCCGAGGGGGTGGAGCCTGTGGTCCCCGGCCTGACCGACTTTATGATCTTCAAGATCTACAACCGGGTGGCCGATGTAGACCTGTACGGCGGAAAGCTGATCAAGAAGGCCGCCTGCCGCGCCTTTATGTCCTATATCCAGAGCTGCCAGAAGGATATGATCCAGGCTCTGGAGCGCTCCGGCCGCTTCCGCGCCCCGGGCACCTTCGACGACCTACACAAACTCATCCACGGCTACTTGGGCGACGGCAACAAGATGGGCGAAGGCTGGCTGCTCACCGCTGAGATGCTGGAGCTGATCCACACCGGTACCGGCAACATCGTCTGCACCCAGCCCTTCGGCTGCCTGCCCAACCACATCGTGGGCAAGGGGATGATCCGCAAGCTGAAGGACGACTACCCCATGAGCAACATCGTTGCCATCGACTACGATCCCGGCGCCACCCGGATCAACCAGGAGAACCGGATCAAACTCATGCTGGCCAACGCCAAGGGCCTGGCTCAGCATCAGGCCGCCGTCCCCCACAGCAGCGAGCCTGTCCAGGTGGAGAAGCCCCGCTCCCTCACCCATGCCGGAGCCCACGCCTGAGTGTTCCGGACAAACAAACAGGACCAATAAAACGCTCCTTCTCCGGTCTCTCTCCGGAAAAGGAGCGTTTTTTCTATGCTTGATGCACAGCTCGGTCAGCGGTGATTCACCGCATACATATAGTCGATCAGATCCAGCACCTTGTTGGAATAGCCCCACTCGTTGTCATACCAGGCGATGAGCTTCACAAAGCGGTCATTCAGCATGATGCCCGCGGTCTCGTCCAAAATGGAGGTATGGGGGTTCCCGATAATATCGGAGGAGACGATCTGGTCCCGGGTATAGGACAGGATCCCCTTCATGGGGCCGGCAGCCGCCTGATGGACCGCCTCGCAGATCTCCTCATAGGTGGTGGAGGTACACAGGCGGGCGGTCAGATCCACCACGGATACGTCGTTGGTGGGGATGCGGAAGGACATCCCGGTCATCTTCCCCTTCAGCTCCGGCATGACCAGCCCCACCGCCTTGGCCGCGCCGGTGGAGGATGGAATGATGTTCCCGATCACAGAGCGGCCCGTCCGCCAGTCCCGGCCGGCCCGGGCATCCACCGCCTTCTGCTTGGCCGTGGAGGCATGGATGGTGGACATGAGGGCCTCTTCGATCCCGAAGTTGTCCTGGATGACCTTGGTCAGTGGGGCCAGGCAGTTGGTGGTGCAGGAGGCATTGGAGACAAAGTTCATGCTGGAGT
>OGEP01003620.1_pt1 | contig 11379 bp, 9 predicted proteins | sample 1570721 | NCBI WGS metagenome assembly OGEP01 (sample SAMEA2582131, study PRJEB24529) | metagenome | biome: Human gut stool | place: China | collected 2011 | reverse complement strand
ACCCTGATAAAACAACGGCCTCCGGTGTATCATCAATAATCAGTTCTACACCTGTCAAAGTCTCAAGGGTACGGATATTACGTCCCTCACGACCAATGATTCTTCCCTTCATTTCATCATTTGGAAGCTGAACAACAGAGATTGTTGTCTCGGCAACATGATCTGCGGCACACTTCTGGATTGCAGTAACCACAATGTCCTTTGCCTTCTTGTTTGCTTCCTCTTTTGCCTGCGCAACGGATTCTTTGATCAGTTTTGCAGTGTCAAGTTTTACATCTTCTTCAACAGTTTTTAAAAGTATTTCTTTCGCTTGTTCGGAGGTTAATCCTGAGATTCTTTCTAGTTCCTGTACTCTTTGCTGATTAAGCTCTTCTACTTTCGCTTCACGCTGCTTAATTTGCTCTTCTCTCGCCGTAAAGTTTGCTTCACGCTGCTCAATTGCTTCTGATCTTTTGTCTAAAGCTTCTTCCTTGGATAACACTCTTTTCTCATAGCGTTGTAATTCAGATCGTCTTTCCTTTGTCTCTTTTTCGAGTTCATTCTTTGTCTTGATAGACTCTTCTTTTACTTCCAAGAGCGCTTCTTTTTTCGTTGTCTCAGCAGTTTTCAATGCATCATCAATAATTTCTCTCGCCCGAGTCTCCGCACTTCCGATCTTCGAATCTGCGTCTTTTGTCAGGCTTGAAATCGTCAGGAAACGAGTGATGACCGCTGCAACAATGAATGCAACTACAGCAATAATTATAGTAATTATTGTTGGCACAGGAGCACCTCCTTATTTAATTTTCATTGTACAAATACAACACTTAAATTTTATACTCTTTTCACAATTATGTCAAGTATTCCATTCAGAAACTTGTATTACTTGACGGATGTCCTCGTAACGGAAACCTTTTCTTAGCAGATACCCGCAAATCTTCGCTTTTTCTGCTTCTGTCGCCTTCTCTGCACAAAATCTCTTTTTTTCAAGAATTTTTTGAATTGCTCCCCGTTCCTCTTCCATCTCATAACACTCTTCCATGACTTTGTCAATCGTCTCTTTTGCGACACCTTTCTGACAGAGTGATGCATAAATTTCTTTTTTGCTCTTGCTGTTCTGTCTGCTGAGCACAAATCGCCTTGCATAATTTTCGTCTTCCACATATCCAAAGGATTTTACATAAGCCATCGCCTGTTCAATAATATCATCCGGATATAATCCCTGCTTTAATTTCGTGCGAAGTTGCGATTCTGTGCGATCCATGTCTGTCAACAGATGCATTGCCCGCAGCTTGGCACGTTTTAACACAATCTCACTGAGAATCTGACTGACCAGCCTCTCGTCCACCTCTGTGTCCTGCGCGATATGATATCGGGACAGCTCTCCTTTGTATAATACAAAGGCAAACTGTCCGTCTATGAATACCTTATACTTTGTCTTTGTCACTGGCTCAATCTTCGTGACATACATTCTATTCTTCCTCTTCCTTCTCTACGGAACCGTCCAAATGATAATGCGCTCTGATCTTCTCTTCCAACTCTTCCATAATTTCCGGATGCTGTCCAAGATATATCTTCGCATTCTCTCTTCCCTGTCCAATCTTATCTCCATTATAGGCATACCATGCCCCACTCTTATTCACAAGATCAAGTTTTGTTGCAAGATCCAGAATATCTCCTTCTTTGGAAATTCCCTTTCCAAACATGATATCAAATTCTGCTTCCTTGAACGGAGGTGCAATCTTATTCTTCACAATCTTGATACGTGTACGATTTCCCACCATCTCACCATTCTGTTTTAAAGTTTCAATCCTTCTGACATCCATACGCACGGAAGCATAGAATTTTAAAGCTCGTCCACCGGTTGTCGTCTCCGGATTTCCAAACATCACACCAACTTTCTCTCGAAGCTGGTTGATAAAAATCACAACACAGTTTGATTTGCTAATAACAGGAGTCAGCTTTCTGAGTGCCTGCGACATCAAACGCGCTTGCAGACCGACATGACTGTCTCCCATGTCTCCTTCTATCTCCTGTTTCGGAACAAGTGCTGCGACCGAGTCAATTACAATAATATCCATCGCGCCGGAGCGAACCATCGTCTCGGCAATCTCAAGTGCCTGATCTCCACTATCCGGCTGTGAAATGTATAATTCATCAATATTTACACCAATATTTTTTGCATAGACAGGATCAAGCGCATGCTCTGCATCAATAAATCCCGCAATTCCGCCTCTTTTTTGTACCTCTGCAATCATATGTAACGTAACCGTCGTCTTACCACTTGACTCAGGACCATATACCTCAATTACTCTTCCCTTCGGTACACCCCCAAGACCAAGTGCAATATCAAGACTTAAAGAACCTGTCGGCACCGTCTCCACAGAGACATTCGCCCCTGCATCACCAAGCTTCATCACCGTACCTTTTCCAAAATCCTTCTCCAACTTTAAAATCGCTGCATCCAGCGCTTTTTGTTTATCTTCATTTGCCATATTACGTATCTCCTTCTTCACACCGCGAACTTATGTTCGTTTTTCTAATTAATATACTATTATACTTGTCTCAAAATGTCAATACTTTTATTCTCACCTCCTGCTTACAAATTTCCATGTGGGTAATTTCAGCGAATCTGCCAATGAATGTATATAATGAGCGAACGCTCTATTGAATGAACACTTTTAGAATATCATAATTCTCATCTTTGCACAAGAAAAGAATCCATTTTCAGGATTCTTTTCTTTCTCTATTTCCGGCTTCTAACGAATGTTTTTTGCTGATAACTACTTTTTCATCATAGCATGCAAATAACTGCTTTAACGTATCTTTCTCCATTTTGGGAGTCAGGACACTGACAATCGGGACGATGACAAGACCTGCTGCCATAGCAATTGCTCCCGCATTGATTGGTGATGAGATATATTGAAAGAACATATTAGATACTGTAATTCCAATTCCAGAAAAAAAGCTTGTCCACACCGCAGCCTTTGTGACTCCTTTCCAATACAACCCATATAAAAACGGAGCTAGAAATGCTCCAGCGAGCGCTCCCCAGGAGATGCCCATCAACTGCGCAATAAAAGTCGGTGGATCAAGTGCAAGCAGCACTGAAACGACAATAAAAAACACAATCAGAATCTGCATGGTAATAACTTGCTTTTTCTCACTCATATTTTTTATGATATTATCTTTCAGAAAGTCCAAAGTCAATGTTGAACTGGATGTTAGTACGAGTGAGGACAGTGTAGACATCGATGCCGACAGGACAAGCACGACGACAATTCCTATCAGAATATCAGGTAAAGAAGATAACATATGTGGAATAATGCTGTCAAACACAATCATTCCGGATTCATCGTATAATTCTTTTCCATCAAACAAACGTCCAAAACCTCCAAGAAAATAGCATCCTCCCGATACCACAATGGCGAAGATTGTCGAAATTACCGTTCCTGTATTAATCGATTTTTCATCTTTAATAGCATAAAATTTATGTATCATCTGGGGCAATCCCCAGGTTCCAAGAGAGGTCAGTACCACAACTCCCAAAAGGTTCATTGGATCTGGTCCGAAGAAGGATGTAAATGCACCAGGTTGTCCGGCTGTCAATGCCACATCACTTTCAATCTGTGCAAGCTTTCTAATCGCCTCTACAAATCCTCCCTGATTGTTTAACACTGCCACAATAACTGCTACAATCCCTATCAACATAATGATTCCCTGGATAAAGTCATTGATCGCAGTTGCCATATACCCTCCAAGAATTACATATATAGCGGTAAATGCTGCCATAGTCACTACACACCATGTATACGGGACATGAAATGCCATCTCAAACAAACGGGACAGACCGTTGTAAATGGATGCGGTATATGGAACCAAAAATACAAACACAATGACCGATGCCACAATCTTCAGACTCTTGCTCTGATATCTCTCACCAAAAAAATCCGGCATCGTCTTTGACCGTAAATGTTGACTCATAACCCTTGTCCTTCTCCCTAGCACAACCCAGGCCAAAAGACTTCCAAGAACTGCATTCCCAATTCCAATCCATGTGGATGCAATTCCGTATTTCCATCCAAACTGACCCGCATATCCGACAAATACAACCGCCGAAAAATAAGAAGTCCCATACGCAAATGCAGTGAGCCAGGGTCCAACGGAACGTCCACCCAGCACAAACGCGTCTACACTTTTTGTATGTCTCCGAGAATAAATCCCAACCACTGCCATCACTGCAAAAAAAATCACCAGCAGAATTACTTTTACACCCATCTTCTTCCCCCTTCTTTTAAATTAGCAGTTTAAAGTGTTACGCTTTAAACTGCTAAAGTTTCTTAATAATTAAAGAATAGCACACGCGAATATGGATGTCAACAAATAGTTTATTCTTTCATCTTTTCTACACGTTCCTGAATTGTTTTATTAAAATTTTCTACTTTTCTGCAGTATGGCTCACTCATATATTTAGAATGCAGCATAAAATCTGCCGTTGCCAGATTGTTTGCAATCGGAATATCATACACGACTGCAATTCGAAGCAAGGCTTTCACATCCGGATCATGTGGCTGTGCTTCTAATGGATCCCATAAAAAGATCATAAAATCAATCTGTCCTTCCACAATCTTTGCTCCGATCTGCTGATCTCCTCCAAGCGGTCCGCTGTTATAACCTTTTACAGGTAACCCTGTTTTTTCCGCAATCAGTCGGGATGTCGTTCCTGTTCCACATAAAAAGTGACTTTTTAAAATCTCCTTGTTCTGATCACACCACTCTACCAGCTCTTTCTTCTTTCCGTCATGAGCAACCAGTGCAATATGCTTTGCTTTTCCAATTTCAAATGTAACATAATTATCTTGTAACACAATGATCCCTTCTTTCTTTTAATCATATTGTTCCATGATGGCGAACCTTGACACTGTCAACAGTCCAATCACCACTGCCATTATCATACCATAAATTAAAATTACGAAAAAGGCAAAATTGAAATTCTGTAAGACAACTGCAACCACAGCAAGGAGCACTCCGATCCCTATAATTCCCCCTTGGACTCCCAATCGAACTAGCTGCTTTACTGTTTCTCCCAAAGAGTTTCTCAAAAACGAATCGATCAGTACCTTTGTATATAACTTAATTGCCTGAAGGAACACATAGATCAGCCAGCAGCTGACTATGTGAAACGGATGAACTTTCCATGCAATCCCAAGCGGAAGCACCAAAATCGCTCCATCAATCGCCGCTTTCACATGTTCCATCACAGTCGCGTACCACATTTTCTTTGCCGGAGAATCTGGGAGTAGAAACAGATACGGATTTTTCAATTCTTTATCCCATTTCCCAAGATATCCTCCTGTCAAAATGGCAAGATAGGCCACAATTCCCAAAAGAACTGCACTTTTTGATCCAAATTCCGAAACATCAATCACCTTTAAAAACAAAATATCCGCACCAATGCAAAACAATGTCATATATGAAAAGATAAACCATTTTTCTTTTTTATACTCCAATAACTGTCTGTAAAAAATAGCCTTTGCTCCGGACGCTTTATATTCGACTGAGGCTCTTTTGAATTTCTTCTTTTTGCCGATGGACATAACCATCTCACCATTATTTTTTCGCGCTTTCATCTCTGCATAATCATCCGCAAATTTTGCCGCATCTTCATAATATCCACCATTGCATTTCATTTTGACTGCCACTACAGCCATAACAATTACAGTCAAAAGATACAAACCACTGCATACAAGATTAAGAGTTGTAGGTCCAAGCAAAATCAGTCGAAAAACTGCAATATTCCATCCAATGATCGGCAGCATCTGCAATCCCGGAAAATCAATCAGATTGATAATACTTTCCAGCGAAAATCCTTTTGTTCGAAAATACCAAATTCCAAACAGCGTAATACCTGCAAGTAAAACATAGATCATGCGCGTAAGCATAACAGTCGTCTTTTGCGAAAATCGTTCATTGGCATATAAACCAATAATAATACTGCCTTCCAGTACCGACTCAACCCCTGCAAGAACTATAAACAGTGACACGATTTTCCAAAGCGGAAGATGAAATCCAAGAATTGCAGCAAGTACAAATGCCATACTCACAATCAAAGTCATCAAAAAATTATATCCTGCGCCATAGAGCAAGATTATTTTGGGGCGAATCGGCGCCGTAAAAATAAAATGTGCATGGCTTGGATAGAAAATGACACCTTTTCGTTTTGCATAAGTCGCAAAGTTAATAAAAAAATTGTAAAGTCCCCATACCGTCAATGCCGCCAGCAGCCAATATGGTGTTTGAAAATCTGCTTTTACTAAAGCCGTAACTGAAACTGTGATCAAAAAAATAAAATAGGCTGCCAAAACAATGCTAAGTATCAGGTTCACCGGCTTTTTCTTTAACTGCTTTAATTTGTTGATCCATTTTCTTTTTGACATATACAATAATGCTTTCATTATTTTTCACCACCCGTCAATTCAAAGAACAGAGCATCGAGTTCTTTATCTCCAACTTCTTCTTTGCTGTAAGAACCAATAATATGGCCTTTTTCCATCACAAACATCACATCCCAAATATTCTCTACCATCTCCAGCATATGAGTACTGATCAATATCGTAACTCCGTTTTCTTTCAATTCTAAAATCACTTCTTTTAATTCTTTGATCGCTTTTGGATCGAGTCCAACCATCGGCTCATCTAAAAGAATCACCTGTGGCTTGATACACAGCGCACAGCAAATACTAACTTTCTGCATCATTCCTTTTGAAAGCTCATTCCCTAATTTGTCCTGTTTATCCTCCAACTCAAATCGTGTCAGAATTGCTTCCACCTCTTGGTCTGTTATGTTGCTGTCATATGCTTTTCTTACATACTCAATATGCTCTCTTACAGTCAATGCATCGAACATTGCCGGCAATTCCGGAACATAGGCGAAAATCTTTTTCGCCTCCATGCTATGTGCTTCCATCTTCTGAATTCCGATTCCACCTTCATACCTGAGCAAACCTGCAATACTTTTGATAATCGTAGATTTTCCTGCTCCGTTTGGTCCCAGCAAAATTCCTATCTTTCCCGTCGGCACCGTGAAACTGACATGATCCACCGCCAGATAATCACCATATTTTTTACTCAGTCCTTGTATCTCAAGCATCTTCATTCCTCCTCATCAAAAATAGTCTTGTATATCTGTACTATAGATTTAATACAATGATACACAAGACTATTCCGACTGTCAATATTTATTTTTCGTATTTCTCGATTACTTCTCCACGTTTTTTATAAATGCTGCCTGCAGGTACAAATTCTCTGACCATAGACAACGGATAAATATTTGTATGACTTCCCACAACTGTTCCCGGATTCAATACACTTCCACATCCCACTTCGACTTCATCGCCAAGCATGGCACCAAATTTCTTAAGTCCGGTCTCAATCGCTCCTTTTGGTGTCTTTACCGTCACCAATGTCTTATCCGATTTCACATTAGAAGTAATCGAGCCAGCCCCCATATGAGACTTATATCCAAGCACAGAGTCCCCTACATAATTATAATGTGGAACCTGAACTTTATTAAACAGAATTACATTCTTAAGCTCTGTAGAATTTCCTACCACAGCTCCTTCCCCAACAATTGCATTACCGCGGATAAACGCACAATGTCTCACTTCTGCGTCTTTCCCAATAATTGCCGGTCCATTGATGTAAGCTGTCGGCGCTACTGTCGCCGATTTTGCAATCCATACATTCTCACCGACTTTTTCATACTCCTCTTCCGATAACGTCTCTCCTAGTTCTAAAATAAAAGAACTGATTTTCGGAAGAACCTCCCATGGATAAGTCACTCCTTCAAAAATATCTCTCGCAATTGTCTCCTTCAAATTATAAAGTGATTTTACTGTTAATTGTTCCATTTCAATTTACCCCTTCTTTGTCTGTTTTTCTTTTTTATAAAATATTGCCGCCTTATCGTAACAGCCTCTCAGCTGATACTGATTACTCAACCGCAAAACACCTTGCGTACGACTGTTAATAAAATGTTCCAGCTTCATCATATACTCATCCGATGTAATCTCGCCGTCTGCCACATAGGTGAGTCCTTTTTCCCAACTTGCAGTAAGTTCCGGGTTCAAAAGTGAGCGGATTGAATGTTCCACTACATCAAAAACCATTTCTCCAAGCAGCGTCGGTGTAATGATCTGTGTTTTTTTATTTAACATCAAATATTTAATATGAATCAGCTTTTTCAGAATCTCTGCCCTGGTTGCACTCGTTCCGATACCACTTCCTTTAATCTGGGCGCGCAAATCCTCATCTTCAATGAGCTGCCCCGCATTCTCCATCGCAAGAATAATCGACCCCGAATTGTATCTCTTCGGTGGCGAAGTCTCTCCTTCTTTGATTGTCAATTCCTTTACCGGTAACACCGTTCCTTTTTTCACTGTCTGAAGCAGTTCAAAAAAGTTCATGTCCATGTCACTTTCCGAATCCTGTTTACCCGCATTTCCGGTCCCGACCACTTTCAGATATCCTTCCTCTGCCAAAACCTTGAAATTGGAGAAAAAGCTTTCCTCTTTGATCTTGGTTGTAATACTGACTTTCTGATAAACAGCCGGAGGATAGAAAATACTCAAAAACCTTCTGACAATCGTGTCGTATACCTGCCTTGCAGTATGTGATACACTATTCAATGCCTGCAGCCCCTGACCGGTCGGTATGATTGCATAGTGATCTGTGATCTGCTTGTCATTGACATACCTTGTTTTTTCTAAGCCTTTATGACTTCCAAACGCAACAATATCTTTCAGATAAGGAGATGCCATATCATATTTGGACAGACCGTTCAGATTTTTGTGAATCTCTTTTGCCACTGCTGTCGAAAGCACTCTGGCATCCGTTCTCGGATACGTCACCAGTTTCTTTTCATACAGTTCCTGGACGATCCGAAGTGTCTCATCCGGACTGATCTTAAATCGTTTGGAACATTCATTCTGAAGCTCTGCCAGATTATAAAGGAGTGGCGGATTCTTTTTTTCTTTCTTTTTTTCAATTGCAGTGACTGTGCAAGTAAGCGGTTCTCCATCGCTTAAATAGGCAATCAGTTCTTCTGCCTTCACCTTCTCTTTAAAGCCATTTTCCTTATAAAGATCCAATGACTCAAAATATTTAGAACCCTTCACTGCCTTCCATTCACCATCAAAATTCTTTTCTTCCAGTGAAATGCTGCTGAGCACTCTGTAAAACGGCGTCTTTACAAATTCCCGAATTTCCCGCTCTCTTCTCACTACCATACCGAGTACGCATGTCATAACACGCCCGACAGAAAGGACTGTGTATTTGTGACCAAGATAATTTGAGATACTATTGCCGTATTTCAGCGTCAGAAGTCTAGAGAAATTAATTCCCATCAGGTAATCTTCTTTTGCCCGCAGATACGCTGATGCGGATAAGTTATCATATTCCTCCAGATCTTTCGCTTCACGGATTCCACGAAGAATCTCTTCTTCTGTCTGGGAATCAATCCACACACGTTTTCTTTTCTTTCCTTTCACCTCTGCCATCTGTTCCACCAGACGGTAAATATATTCCCCCTCACGCCCGGAGTCAGTGCACACATAAATCGTATCCACATCCTGTCGATTCAACACGCCACTCACCATTTGGAACTGCTTTTTTACGTTCGGAATCACCTCGTATTTGAACTCTTTTGGCATAAACGGCAACGTCTCAAGACTCCATCTTTTATATTTCTCATCATACACCTCCGGATAACTCATTGTCACAAGATGTCCAACACACCATGTAACTATATGATTATCCGCCTCAAGATAACCATCTTTTCTTTTAAAATCCGTATGCAGTGCCTTGGCAAATTCCTGTGCAACACTCGGTTTTTCCGCTATATATACGGATTTTCCCATATCATCACTCCATTCTTTATACTATTTTTCACTATCTGACAGATAGATTTTTGATATTAACGCTATCATTTATAAACCATAGCTATTTTGACTCATCTAAAGTCTTAAAAAATGCTGGTATATATTCTTTCATATAATAATCAGCTTCTTTTATCTTCATATCCCTAATAGAATTATATATTGTCTTTTCTGCCTCAAGAAAATCGCAATTCCCCATTTTCTTTTCCTCTATACACTTTATATAAGCTGAAATTCTGTCAGCTGCTTTAACATACTCCCATAATCCTGCTTCATTTTCTGTTTCTAAAAGAAGCCCTTCATATCTTGCCCTTAGAACTTCTGGAAGTCCTGATAACATCTGCTCATTAGCCACCTGCTCGACTTCTTTATACGCATTTCTTATATATGGACTGTAATACTTAACAGGCGTTGGCATATCCCCTGTAATTATCTCTGTCACGTCATGATACATTCCAAGTACCGCAAGACGTTCTGCATTAATATCCCCGCCGAACACTTCATTATTAATAACACCAAGTGCATGTGCAATAAACGCAACTTCAAGACTATGCTCGGACAAATTCTCATTGCGTGTATTTCTCATAAGCCCCCATCTGTTGATATATTTCATTCTTGACAGCATTGCGTAAAAATAATTATTCTTCATATTCCATACATCTCCACGCTTCCATATATTTATAATATTATAAGATATATTGTAAGTTTTTGCAAATTCCGTATAATTTTCCAAATAAATAAGGAAGATAATCAGGCTCAACGCCTTTTCATCTTCCTTATATATTTATTAATCTTAATAACTATTAATTGATGGCTCACACTAAACCGCCTGTCAATATTATAGCTATTATATACTAATTATTCTGATATCTTATTTAGCTGTAATGTAACCCTGAGCCTTAAGAAGTTCTGCGCATAATACAGCTCCACCTGCTGCTCCTCTTAATGTATTATGTGAAAGACCTACAAACTTGTAATCAAATACACTGTCTTCTCTTAATCTGCCGAGTGAAATTCCCATTCCATGCTCGTAATTAACATCAAGCTTAACCTGTGGACGGTCATCTTCTTCAAGATACTGGATAAACTGCTTTGGTGCTGATGGAAGATCAAGCTCCTGTGGTGCTCCCTTGAAGTTTCTCCATTTTTCGATAATCTGTTCCTTAGTAGGCTTCTTACCAAAGTTAACAAATACTGCCGCTGTATGTCCATCAAGAACTGGAACTCTTAAGCACTGGCAAGTAATAACTGGCTCAGCAGCAGGAACGATTTCCCCATTCTCAACTGTACCAAGAATTCTAAGAGGTTCTTTTTCTGACTTTTCTTCTTCTCCACCGATATATGGAATTATATTTTCAACCATCTCTGGCCACTGTTCAAATGTCTTACCAGCTCCGGAAATAGCCTGATATGTAGTAGCTACAACAAGCTTTGGCTCGAATTCCTTAAGAGCTGCTAATGCTGG
>OGEP01003618.1_pt1 | contig 11387 bp, 8 predicted proteins | sample 1570721 | NCBI WGS metagenome assembly OGEP01 (sample SAMEA2582131, study PRJEB24529) | metagenome | biome: Human gut stool | place: China | collected 2011 | reverse complement strand
TGAACACCTGTGTAATTAGCCATTGGGTATAAAGTTATTAAAACTATCATAAATATTAAAGTTAAACTAACTAATACTGTATTTAATGCTATTTCATTTGGAGTTTTCTGTCTTGAAGCACCTTCAACTAGAGAAATCATTTTATCTAAGAATGATTCACCAGGATTTGTAGTTATTTTTATTTTTAACCAGTCACTTACAACTGTTGTACCACCAGTTACTGATGCAAAATCTCCACCTGATTCTCTAACAACTGGAGCAGATTCACCTGTTATTGCTGATTCATCAACTGAAGCTAAACCTTCTATAACTTCTCCATCATTTGGTATAACTTCTCCTGTATTAACTAAAACTACATCACCTTTTTTTAATTCGCTTGAACTTATCATTTTTTCGTTTCCATCTTTATCAATAAGTCTAGCCATTGTATCTTTTCTTGTTTTCTTTAATGTATCTGCCTGAGCTTTACCTCTACCTTCTGCTACTGATTCGGCAAAGTTTGCAAATAATATAGTTATAAATAATATAATTGTAACCGCCGCATTATATATTCTTATGTTTCCTGAACCATCATTTCCAAATAAGTTTGGCATTAATGTAAGTAAAAATGCTACTACAGTACCTACTTCAACGACAAACATAACTGGATTTTTCATCATATATTTTGGATTCAACTTCTTAAAAGCTTCTACTATAGAGCTTTTAAGAATATCATTAGTTAAAAATTTATTTCCATTGTTTTTCATTTTTATCTATATCTCCTTTATACTCTCCTTACATATTCGTCTATTTTATTACGCCCAAATAGTTAGGTGCTCTGCAATTGGTCCTAATACAAGAGCTGGCAAGAATGTTAATGCTCCTATTATTAAAACTATTGCAACAAGAAGTATTGTGAAAGTAAAGTTATCTGTTTTTAATGTTCCTACACTAGTATTTACTGGTTTTTTATTTGCTAGTGATCCAACAACAGCTAACTGTATAACTATTGCTAAATATCTTCCATAGAACATTGCTACTCCAGTTGTCATATTCCAGAATAAAGTATTATCTGCTAAACCTTCAAAGCCTGAACCATTGTTAGCTGATGCTGATGAGAATTCATAAAGAATCTGAGATAATCCATGGAATCCTCCATTTGTTATACCTTCAAGTCCAGCCGGAATAGCAACTGCTAATGCAGAAAATGCTAATATTAATAATGGATGAACTATTATTGATAATGCAACTAACTTAACTTCTCTACCTTCTAGTTTTTTTGATAAAAATTCTGGTGTTCTACCAACCATTAATCCACAAAGGAATACTGTAAGTATTGCATACATTAACATATTCATAAGCCCTACACCTTTTCCTCCGAATACTACATTTAACATCATATTTAGCATTGGAACAAGTCCTCCAAGTGGAGTAAGTGTATCATGCATATTGTTTACTGTACCTGTAGTAAATGATGTTGTTACTGTTGTAAATAAAGCCGATTGATCTATACCAAATCTAAGCTCTTTACCTTCCATATTACCCATAGCTTGGCTTAATCCTGCTGCTGCTAATTCTGGGTTACCTGCTTTTTCAGAAGTCCAGCATATTAAAAGACCTACTAAGAATATTATTCCCATAGCTCCAAATACTGCTTTACTCTGTTTTTTATTTCCGATCATATATCCGAAAGCTATAACACAAGCTCCTGGAAGTATCATCATTGAAAGCATTTCTATCATATTTGATACAATTGTTGGATTTTCAAATGGATGAGAAGAGTTTGCTCCAAAGAATCCACCACCGTTTGTACCAACATGTTTTATAGATTCAAGAGCTGCAACTGGACCTCTTGCTATATCTTGTAAATTACCTTCAATTGTTCTTACTGTTTCTGTTCCGCCAAGTGTTTGAGGCACACCTTGAGATATAAGTAAAACACCTACTATAAATGCAAGTGGAACTAAAACTCTTGTTGTTATTCTAACCATATCAACGTAGAAGTTACCCAAAGTTTTTTTCTTTCCTACAAGACCTCTTATAAATGCCATACAAGCTGCATAGCCAGTAGCTGCTGATGTAAACATCATATAAATTATTACTAGCATTTGAGCTAAATATGATAATCCAGATTCACCTGAATAATGCTGTAAGTTTGTATTAGTCATGAAACTTATTATTGTGTTAAATGAAAGACTTTCTTCCATTCCTCCAATTTCACTAGGATTAAAAAGTCCTATTCCTTGTATTCTAAGAATTAAATATCCTACAAATATCATAACTGCATTTGTTATGATAAGAGCTAAAACATACTGTTTCCAGTTCATTTCTTCCTTATCTATTTTAAATATTTTATAGATAGTATTATCTACTTTGTTAAATATTCTATCGCCAAATGCTTTTTCACAATTGGCAACCTGATATAAGTATTTACCCATAGGAATTACTAATATCATAAACACTATTAAAAATAATATATTCTGTAACATTTTTTCCTCCTGTTTTAATATCTTAATCACTATATTTTATTTTCTATCTAAGTTAGAATCTAATAATTAATCTATAATGCCCTCTGTTAAAATTTCTCTGGGTTTATTAAAGCATAAAGTAAATATGCTAATAAAGCTACTATTACAACTACTAAAAGTATCATTTTTCTCCCTCCATCTAAAAATACTAATTGTTACTTTTCATAAATTTTATTATTTCTGTATTTGTTTTTCACACCAATCAGCAAATAGTTTAACAGATATAATTCCAACTAAAAGCCGTATAATCATTATTACATCCATCATTTCAATTACCTCCTACTTTTTTAGAAGATTTTTTAATATCTTCTTTTTCTTTATCATGTATATAATTTTATGCTTTTATATATAAAAACGGGATTAAAGATAGTGTCTTTAGGATTAAGATTGTATCAAGATTTATACTTTATCTTTATACTTTCTTAACACAAGAAAAAAATTAACAAAAGAAAATATTTCCCTATAAAATTCAATAAAAAAAGAGATTAATATAGATACAATAATTATTTTTAAATAATAAATTCAAAAATAAAATATCGTAAATACATCAATCTCTTTCTTATTCTAATTATATTTCATCGTTTAATCTATATCCCACACCAACTTCTGTCATTATATATTGGGGATTTGCAGGTTGTTTTTCTATTTTTCTTCTAATTGTCGCCATAAATACTCTTAATGACTTGGTTTCTCCACCTATTACTCCACCCCATATTTTTTTTATAATATAATTATGTGTTAATACCTTTCCATGATTTCTTGCTAAAAGGGATAATATATCGTATTCTATTGGTGTTAAATGTATATTTTCTCCTGATACAGTCACCTTTCTCTTATCGTAATCTATGAACAAATCTCCCACAGAAAAAGTATCTTCCTTTTCTTCCTTGGGCATAGAAATATCTACAGATTTATTTTCTTTATGTCTAAGAGCAACTCTAACCCTTGCAAGAAGTTCAACTATTGAAAATGGCTTTGTTATGTAATCATCAGCTCCAGTATCAAATGCTTCCACTTTTTCTCGATCTTGTTCTCTAGCAGATACTACAATTATTGGAAGGTCCGAAATCTGCCTAACCGTTTTAATAACATCAATACCATCTATATCTTCAAGACCTAAATCAAGTAGCATAACATCTGGAGATTTTGCTATAGCATTTTGGACTGCTTCTTTTCCAGTTGAACTCTCTATTACTTCATAATCTTGAGTTGTTAAAGCTGTACATATAAATTTTCTAATTGTACTATCATCTTCTACAACAAGTATAAGTTTTTTACTCATTTTTTATCCTTCCTTACTCTTCATCTTCTTCTAGTGGAAGATTAAAAATAAATTCAGCACCACCTAATTCTTGACTATTTCTAACCTTTATTTCTCCACCATGTGCATTTACTATAGATTTGCATATAGAAAGACCTAAACCTACACCTTTTCTAGAGTCTTTACTTTTTCTTTCTCCAGTATAGAATCTATCAAATATATGACTAGCTAAATCATCTGATATACCTGGACCATTATCTGAAAATTCAAACCAAGCATTGTCATCATCTCTATATACTCTTATATTAATCTTACAACTACTTGTTGCATATTTCAATGAATTATCAACTAAATTAACAAATACTTGTTCTATTAATTTCACATCCATTGGAACAAATATCAATTCATCTGGTATATCAATTTCCACATCTGCATCGTTCAACCTTCTTTTTATATGGGACAAGGATTCTGATAATACCTCCTCTACAAGCTCTGGTTCTTTTCCAACCTTCAATTTTCCTTCATCTATCTTTGTCATACTTAGTAAATTTTCTACTAATCTTATTAACCATTGAGAATCTTCGTATATACCATTTAGTAATTCGTCTGTAATCTCTTCACTTATTTCATTTTTATTTTTTATAATTGTACTTACAGCACCGGATATCCCTGCAAGTGGAGTTCTTAAATCATGAGAAATAGCTCTTAAAAGGTTACTTCTAAGCCTTTCACTTTCCATTTCTAGTTTATCTTTTTCTCTTGATTCTGCTAATTCTTCCCTATCAAGTGCAATACTTACCTGTGCTAATACAGTTTCTATAAATATTTCATCATCTGTATCTATATTTTTAACTTCTGATGAAACACCTACAGCACCATGAATTTTTTTAATTCCCTTTATAGGAATATATAGTCCTACAGCACCACTAAGTGTATCTGTAAAATGACCTGCATTCATACCATTATTAACAACCCACTTTGCAACAGCAATTTCGTTTGGAGAAATCATTATATTATTTTCAAAGTCATGTTCTGTTACATCATTGATACTCTTATGTTCAAATTCTATTTCATTATTTTTTCCCTTATATTTAATATAGTATATTTTTTCTTCATTTTTCATAACTAGGGAAACATCTCTTTCAAGACTAACACTTAAAATTTCTAATGCCTTTTCTATTATATCTTCTTTTCTAGATACCTTCAAAAATGTCCTACTTATCCGATAAATCATCTGCGTATGTTCTTCTCTTTTACTTGCATTATTAGCCTGGAATTTTATATTAGACATTAAAGCACTTGTTATTATTCCTATTACGCAGAACACAGCTAAAGTTATAATATGGCTTGGATCTGCTATAGATAAAGTATATTTTGGAATAGTAAATAGATAATTTACTATTGTTATATTTAAAAATGCACTTAAAATACCTAGTGTATAACCATTTGTCCAAAGAGACACCATAGAAACACCTAGCATATAAACTAACAAAATATTATCTTTTGCAAATCCTATCGACTGTAAAACATAAGCCATAACAGTAATAAAAATACTTATAAGAATAAATTTTATAATATCTATTCTAGAAACAGAAAAAGCTCTCTTCAGTTTGGATTTATTATTATTTTTATTTACCTTATTCGAATGAATTTCGTTTCTAAACGGAATTATAAGAATATCTATATTATCTATATTATCTAATAATTTATCAGCAATATCCTTTTTAAATTTCCTTTTAAATTTGCCTTTATCAGAGTGATCTCTACCAATTATTATTTTAGTTACATTTCTTACCTTAGAATATCTAATAATTTGCTCTTCTGGGTTTTCACCATGTAATATTACTACTTCTGCACCCAATTTTTTTGCAAGATTCATATTTTCGCCAAGCCTTTTTTTAGACTCTTGACTAATTGAAGACATATCTGATGGCTTAACATATATTGCAATCCATTTTGCTAAAGAAGAATCTGCTATTCTATACGCCGTTCTTATTACTTTTGATGAAGATGTTGACGGACTTATACACGCTAATAATATATCTGATGTAGGTTTTACACCTGAATCAGCTTTTGACATTCTTGATATCTGAACTTCTTTATTGACACGATCTGCAGTTTTTCTAAGTGCAATTTCTCTAAGTGCAATTAAATTATCTTTTACAAAGAAATTTTCTTTAGCTCTTTCTGCTTGAGTTTTTTCGTAAATTTTACCTTCTTTAAATCTCTCTAATAATTCTTCTGGCTCAATATCAATAAGTTCTATTTGAGTATAAGAATCACCTATTACTTTATCTGGTACTGTTTCCTTTATATTGATATTTGTTATTATTTCCATAATATCATTTAGACTTTCAAGATGTTGAACATTCAAAGTTGTGTATACATTTATTCCTGCCAATAAAAGTTCCTCTATATCCTTCCATCTTTTATTATGTCTAGAACCTTTTGCATTTGTATGTGCAAACTCATCTACTAATATAGTGTGTGGTCTTCTTTTTAATGCAGCATCTATATCAAATTCATTCAATTTTATTCCCTTATATTCAACTTGCTTTACTGGAATTCTTTCTAAGCCATCTAATAAAGCCATTGTATCTGGTCTTGTATGTGGTTCTATGTATCCAACTACCACATCTATCCCATTATCTTGCAAGGAATGAGCCGCTTCTAACATCGCATAAGTTTTACCAACACCCGCAGCATATCCAAAGAATATTTTCAATTTTCCTCTTGAAGTTTCTTCTTCTTTAATTTTTTCGAGTATACTATCTGGATCTGGCCTTTCCATAGACTATACCTCCCTTTAATTGTAAAATTTATTCTCCTTTATTTTTTGTGAAACACAACTGTTATCATCATTAAAACACTTGTAAATAAATTAAATAAAAGTAGATACATAGCAGAAACATCTATTTTTAAGTATAAATTATTATTCATAATTATAGGTAATATTAATATTATTACAGCAACTGATTTTATAATCATTTTTATATAATCTATAACCTTTATTATTTTTTCGGATTTAATAACTTCCCTACTTATACCTATTATCATAGGTATTTTTGCAGGATCTGAGTCATTATCTATAATATCTCCAAAGCTTTTTACATCTGCATTTGAATTTCCCATAACTATTGAAACATCTGCATTTGCTAGAGCATATATATCATTTTCTCCATCTCCTACAACAGCAGTTTTATCGCCAACACTTTGGCAATCTTCAACAAAATCCAATTTATTATCAGGAGTTGCCTCTGATATAAATTTATTAATTCCACATTCTGCTGCTATGGTTGCAGCTGTTAACGGATTATCTCCTGTCGCTAATACTATATCATATCCACTATTTTCCAATTTTTTAAAAGATTTTTTTAACCCTTCTTTTACAATATCTTTTAAATAAATCACCCCTAATACTTTATCATTCACAGCTATTGATAAAGGAGTTCCCCCTTTCATAGAAATTTTTTTACTTATTTCTTTACATTCAATAGGATAAGTTCCTCCATTATCTTCTACAAATTTTTTTATTGCTTTTTCAGAACCCTTTCTAATTTTAAACCCTTCTAAATCACATCCACTAATTCTACTACCTAATGCAAATGAAATAGGTTTAATATCCTTTTGACCAATATATTTTCCTCTTAAAGAATACAATTTTTTTACATATACTAATATACTTTTTCCTTCTGGAGTATCATCATATGCTGAACTCAATGCTGCAGCTTCTGCAACATCATCTTCAGATATGTTTCTAGCAGGATAAATTTTTATTGCCTCTCTATTACCAAATGTAAGAGTTCCTGTTTTATCTATTAAAATTGTTTTTACATCAGCTAATTTTTTTATTGAATTTATATTTTTTAAATCTATATTATAATATTTTAAAATTTCACCTTTAAATAGCTTTAAAAATTTAAAAATATTATATATATCATCTGGCAATATTGCTATGTATATACCTAAAAAATAAAATATTTTTTCAAACAAATCTATTTTATTGTAATGTGAATATACAAGTATAATAAGTATTGCTACAATTATTGATAATACAGTCCTTTTATTTTCTCTTGACCTTCTATCTAAATCATCTATAACTCTTTTATTTATTGTTCTTTTATTTTTAATTTCACCAGAATTCGATTTTGCTTTAACTACTAAAGAATCCGATATTAGTTTAGTTCCTTCTTTTACTGAATCTCTTTCGCCACCTTCTTCAACCAAAACAGCTGCACTTTCACCTGTTATACAGCTTTCATCTAAAAGAGCTACTCCATCAATCACTGTTGCATCACAAGGAACTATATCTCCTCTATTTAATATAAAAATATTTCCTTTTTTTATATCTTTTACATCTATTTTTTCAGCATATCCATTTTCTAAATCAACAATTTTTGTTACTGTTTTTGTTTTTTCTTTTGATTTTATCTCTCTTATTATATCTTTTTCATACTTAGAGTTAAAGTATCTTATCAATATACTTAAAAATGCAACTAAAAGTGAAAATAAAAATACATATATATCTATATTAGATGCATTTTTATCAAAAACTCTTGCTACTAACATAAAAAACATAACAGTTATAGATATAATTATAGAAACAGATTTTAAGCTTTTTCTTATATATCCAAATTTTAAATCTCCATTTACATCTTTATTTGCTTTATATTCATATATACATGATAATATTTTCATATACAACACCCTTTCATATTTCTTATATCTTAAATATAACAGTTAAAATATAAAGCTAGGATAAAAATGTATTCTTTAAGCATTAAGATTATATAAAGATTGTATAAATACCAACTAACATCATTTTTATTATGGCAAAAAATTCTCTTACATAAAATACTGGTATCAAATACCACTTAGTTCTTTCTGTATAAAAACTTATATTTTTATAACCATCCATTTTTGCATACTTGTCGCTTCTAAAAGCGTGAAAATCTGTAGTCACTACCTTAACATCTACATCAGCTACTTTTTTCTTGCTGTCGTTTTCAATTTTATCTCTAGAAAACTCAAAATTCTGCATAGTGTTTACAGATTTATCTTCCTTGATAATCATCTCTGGTTTAATTCCTCTTTCAACAAGATATCTTTTCATAGCCTCGGCTTCAGAGATATTTTCTCCATCGCCCTTTCCACCAGATACAATTATTTTACAATCATCGTCGTTGCTTTTTACATATTCAAGTGCTCTATCAAGTCTTCCTTTAAGAGTAAGCCCTGGCTCATTCCCCATCACTCTAGCTCCCAAAACGATGATATAATCACAGTTTTCTGTACTTTTCTTAGGAAATGCGATAATCATTCCCTCAACAGCAACGAATATTATAATCGCCACAGCTGCACAAACTTTTATAAACATATATAACCACCTATGTTCCTTTATTTTCTTTCTAGTAAAGTGGTACACCAAGCAAATTGTTCCAAGTACAAAGAAAAATCCGCTAAATGCAACCCCATTCATAGCGAAAAACAGTATTCCAAAGTATAAGTAGAACACAATCGCTAAAAACAAACTAATACTCATAAATACCAACTCCCGCAAACCTCAATTTTAGTAAATTTCAACTATTTTCTATACAACTCAAATGCTGTATACTCACCCTTCATTTTATATCCAAGTTTCTTAGCAAGTTCTATAGATCCTTTATTGTGGGCATCCCAACTAGGATATATCCCTCTTTCCAAGCACTTCAATATTATGCTTGCCCCACAAATAAGCGCATATCCATTTCTTCTATGCTGCTCATTTGTGTCTATCTCGATTTCAATTCCACCTTCAAAAGTGCAGTATGAAGATGCTCCAGACACGATTTCATTATTACTTCTATCCAAAAGAACAACTCCTATACCCTTTTTAGAATAGTCTTCGTAATTATTATAAATTCCAACCAAGTCCTTGCTCCACTCATTTTCTAAGCATCTATTATAGATTTCTTCATCTATATCCAAAATCTCAAATCCTTCTTTTGCAGAACTTTTTATCTCGTTCAATTTATCCACGTCAAACTGGCTCATATCCTCAAATGTAGAATATCTCTTAATCTCTTTTAACTCCGGCACACCTTCTAAATCTGAATTAAATGTATCTCTAACAAGTTCTGCCCACTTATCATTTTGAGGTATAATTATATCCATCTCACCACATTTATAGTCACATTCACTATCTTTATAATCAAATTTTAAAAGATTTTCATTTGGCTCTCCTGCAAGCATCCTAAAATCTCCAATCACAGCAACAGCAGATTTGGGATTATCGCAGTCAAAAGAATACACTTCTCCCATAATTCCCTGCAGACAAGACAGCAAGAAATTATTCTTCCAATCTCCAAATAAGTCTTTAACTTTTTCTATATCCTTAATTTTTACTATATTTTCCATAAAAACTCCTACAGTCCAAGCTCTTTTTTCTGAGAATTTCTACTCAATCTCATCAAAAGCTCAAACACCTCTCTTATATCATCCTCATATTTCTTGTCTTTTAAATTAGCTACAGCCTTCTGAAGAACGACTTCCTCTCTACTACTCTGCAGTACTTCCATTTCGTTTTCCTTCTTATAATTTGCAACCTTTAAAACAGTTTCCATTCTCTTTTCAAAAAGCTGCACAATCTCTCTATCTATCTCATCTATTTCAATTCTATACTCATCAAGCTTTGTCATATTAATCTCCTTTTCAAATATCAACTATTTAAAATCTACATTCCATAAAGCATATCCAAAACAGCTATTGCAGCAGCTGATTCAATAACACTCACAGCCCTCTGAACTATACAAGGATCATGTCTACCATTTACCTCGATTTCTGTATTCTTAACATCTCCATCGCTTCTCAAATCAGCCACGTTTACAGTACGCTGCTTACTAGCAATTGAAGGTGTTGGCTTAATTGCAACGGTAAATACAACTGGCATACCATTTGTGATTCCTCCAATAACCCCTCCATTATTATTTGTATAAGACAGAATATTTCCGTTATCATCGACATACATCTCGTCATTTGCCTCTGAACCGTACATCTTAGAAATATCAAATCCCTCGCCAAACTCAATCCCTTTCACAGCAGGAATTGAAAACATCATACTAGAAATAACAGATTCTACAGAATCAAATATCGGACTTCCTACACCAGCATCCATTCCGATAACTGCACACTCAATCTTTCCACCTACAGAATTCAAACTTTCTCTAGCCTTTAAAATCTCAGCTTTCATCTCATCTTCAAGACTTTCATCTATTAGTGGAAAATCAGAATACGAAAGCCTTTCAATTAAATTATCATCTATATTATTGTAATCAAAACTGCTATCTTCAATATCTTTTATAGACTTTATATGAGAAACAATCTTTATGCCTTTCTTTTCTAAAATCTGTCTACAAATTGCTCCAGCAAATACAATCGGAGCTGTTAATCTCCCAGAAAAATGTCCTCCACCACGATAATCATTAAAACCATTGTATCTCACAAATCCAGTATAATCAGCGTGTCCAGGTCTAAAATTATCTCTTATCTGAGTATAATCTGCTGATTTTCTATCCTTATTCTTAATAGTTGCGCAAAGTGGAGTACCTGTAGTTCTTCCTTCAAAAAATCCACTTACAATA
>OGEP01003617.1_pt1 | contig 11389 bp, 11 predicted proteins | sample 1570721 | NCBI WGS metagenome assembly OGEP01 (sample SAMEA2582131, study PRJEB24529) | metagenome | biome: Human gut stool | place: China | collected 2011 | reverse complement strand
TATAACCGATCGAATCCCCTGCGGGTACGTTTTGTATTTGTAAGATCGTTGTCTTTATGAGAGTTGTGTCTACTACCAATCATACCATCTGCAACAACACAAGATAAAAGCGACTCTATTGCAGCAAGTACTGCTATTGTGAACGCATCTGGTAATACGTTTCTAACTGTATCATATGTAACTGTAGGCATTGTAAAATGAGGTAGTGATGATGAAATTGTGTATAAATCACCGATTGTATTAACATTTAAATCCATTACTTTTACTAATGCAGCACTTACTAAAACTGCTATAAGTGATCCTGGAATTTTTTTAGATATATGAGGCCATATAATAAGTATTGCTAATGAAATAACTCCTACTAAAAGAGCAGTAGTGTTTATTGTTGATATGCTTCTAAAAATTTCAGCTACTTTTTCAATTGTTTCTATTGGTGAATTTTCGAATGTAAGACCTAAAAAGTCTTTTACCTGTCCGATAAATATAGTTACAGCTATTCCTGAAGTGAATCCTGTAGTGATTGTGTAAGGTATGAATTTGATTAGATTTCCCATTTTAAATATTCCCATAAGTATAAGGAATATCCCTGCAAGTATTGTCGCTACTACTAGTCCGTCCATTCCGTCTGTGGCAACTATCCCTGCTACTATTGATGCAAATGCTGCAGTAGGTCCTGCTATCTGGACTTTACTACCACCTAGTGCAGAAATTAAAAATCCTGCTATTATCGCCGTATAAATCCCCTGTTCAGGTCTTACACCCGACGCAAGTGCAAGTGCTATCGATAAAGGAAGCGCAATTATTGCTACTATAATACCAGCGGTTAAGTCTTTAGTAAATGACTTTGCTGAGTAACCCTTCATCGAGTGGACCAATTCTGGTCTTAAAGTTCTCATAAATAGTTCCTCCCAAATATATTTTTAATTATCACATTAATAGTTTACCATTTTAACAAGTATATTCAAGGATTTTGATTTTTTTATATGTATTAAATTCATTTTATAATTTATATTCATTTTAACTTCAAACTAAATGGCTATATTTCAATATATATTTTATAAATTTTTCGAAAAATGATTGTTAAAATGCATTTTATATTATTTATTATTCATTTATTAATTTATACAGAACTATTCAACTAAAATTTTTATAGATATAATAACTAACTTAGTGGATTGAAAGACATAGACAAAACGTACTCGACAATCTGGAGACGTGAGGATTTTTTGCACTAAAATATTTTATTTATACACACGTCGAAGCTGGAGAGTAGTTTGTCTATGTCTTTCAATCCCTGATAGATATTAACCTATGAAGTCAGGATCTAATCCAGACCATCCTGTTTCTTCCATATTAACTATTTTTTCAAAATCTTCTTTTTCTAATTCAAAATCTATATCCATATTCTGTTTCATTCTCTCAACAGATGAAGATTTTGGTAGAGGAACTACATCCATCTGAAGCGCAAACGCTAAACAAATCTGTGCAACAGACTTTCCATATTTTGGGGCAAGTTTGTTTAAAAGTTCATCTTTGAATACTCTTTCTCTTCCAAGAGGACTCCAAGCTTCCACTACAATTCCATGCTCTTTATCAAAATCAACAACATCTTTTTGAATATATCCTGGGTGGAATTCTATCTGATTGACCATTGGAACAACTTCACAATTATCTAATATATTCTGCATATGATGATTTAAGAAGTTGCTCACACCTATAGCCTTTGCTCTTCCTTCTTTATATATCTCTTCAAATGCCTTCCATGTTTCAATATCTAGCTTTTTCCAATCTGATTCAGCGTCAGGTCTTGGCCAATGTATAAGTAGCAAGTCAACATAGTCCATATCTAATTTTTCTAATGACTCTTCAAATGACTTCTTAGCTCCTTCATATCCCATACAAGTTTTCCAAACTTTTGTAGTTACGAAAAACTCTTCTCTAGGAATTCCAGATTTTTTAATGGCTTTTCCTAAAGCTTCCTCTGTATTGTAAAAAGCTGCTGTATCAAAATGTCTATATCCAACATTTATAGCATCTAATATTATCTGAACATCGTCGCCCTCATTAACCTTAAATGTTCCAAACGCTAGATTTGGCATTTTTACTCCATTACTTAAAACTGTGTACTCTTTTTTCATAATACCACTCCTCTATTTTTCTTTTATCTTTACAAAGTAATTTCCTCTTATAATTATTCCCTCTGGCTCGGCAACTTCATATAATATACCATCTATTTCAACTTCATTGTCTGATATAAATTTACAAGTTTGACGATTTTCTGCACAGTATTTTTCTACTGCTTTTATTGTTTCAACTAAGTTCCGAGGTTTAGTTGGATCTTCTATGTCTAATATTATACTTTTCTTAAAAAGTCCCATAGTATTACCTTCTTTCTTATTAATAGCTTATTATTGACAATTATCTATTTTCTTATTTTTATTATACTATCTTTTTTAATTGAATCAATATATTTAAATTAAGTGGTATTATTTTTACATTCAACTGGTTTTATAAATATTTTATAATAGTATTTTATAAAATATACAAAAAAAGAACTGCTACAACACTGCAACAGTTCTTAATACTATATATCCTAATTATATCCTAAATTTTCTAAATTAATTCTTCATATTTAAAACATGCACAAACATGTCCTTTTTTAACTTCTCTCAATTCTGGTTTTTCATTTTTACATCTCTCATCTGCATAAGGACATCTAGTAGAGAAACAGCATCCTTTTGGAATATTCATTGGACCTGGCTGTTCACCTCTCATAATATCTTTATGCTCATGCTCTACATCATCTACAGTAGGAATTGATGCTATAAGACCTTTAGTATATGGATGGACGGGATTTCTAAATACGTCCTCACTATCCCCTATCTCAACCATATTCCCTAAATACATAACACCAATTCTATCACTTATATAGTAAACCATAGATAAATCATGTGAGGTAAATAGATAAGTGAGGCTAAATTCTTTCTGCAAATCTTTAAGCATATTTATAACCTGTGCCTGAACAGATACATCTAGTGCAGATACAGGCTCATCACAAAAGATAAACTCCGGATCAGAAACAACAGCTCTTGCTATCCCAATTCTCTGTCTTTGTCCTCCACTGAACTCATACGGGAATTTGTTCATATCCTCTTCGTTCATTCTAATTATTGATAGTATATTCTTTATCTTAGTTTCCCTTTCAGCCTTGCCAAGTCCCATAAGCTTTAATGGTTCTTCTATAAGCTGTTTAACAGTCCAGTTAGGGTTTAAAGAAGAATACGGGTCCTGGAAAATTATCTGTATCTTATTTCTATACTTATTCCAATCTTTTTCGCTTACAGTTGTTATATCTGTTCCATTATAGATTATATTTCCACCGCTCACATCCTGCATTTTAAGTAAACATCTACCAAGAGTAGACTTTCCACATCCAGACTCTCCAACAAGACCAAATGTTTCTCCCCTATATATATCAAAAGAAACATCATTTACAGCATTAACCACTCCTATAGTTTTTCCAAAGAAGTTTTTGATTGGGAAAGATTTTTTTAAGTTTTTTATTTCTAAAAGAACTTCTTTACTATTTTCCATTTTCATCAACTCCTTCCTCAAATTTACCCGCTAAGAAACAAGCTGCTTTTTGTGTTTTTGAGAACTCAGTATGTTTAGGTAGCTCATTTTCACATTTTTCCATTTTGTACTTACATCTATCAGCAAATGGACATCCTTTTGGCATTTTTGATAATGACGGCGGTGTTCCTTCAATAGTTGTAAGTCTTGTATGTCTACTTTTATTTATATCTGGTATTGATTCTAATAATGATTTTGTATATGGATGTTTTGGCGAATTAAAGATTTCCTCCGTTGTTCCTTCTTCAACAATTATACCACCATACATTACAGCGACCTTTGTACATGTAGATGCCATTACACCCATATCGTGACTGATTAAAATTATAGACATATTTCTATCTTTATTTATTTCTTTTAATAATTCAAGTATCTGTGCCTGAATTGTTACATCAAGTGCTGTTGTAGGCTCATCTGCTATTAAAAGAGATGGCTCACAGCAAAGTGCCATAGCTATTAAAACTCTCTGTCTCATACCTCCACTGAATTCATGTGGATACCGTTTCATTCTCATTTCAGGATTTGTTATACCAACTTTTTTTAACATATCAAGTGCTATGTTATATGCCTCATCTTTGCCACAATTTATATGTCTCATAACAACTTCTGTTAAGTGTTTTCCAATTCTTTTAAGAGGATTTAAAGATGTCATTGGATCTTGGAAAATCATCGCCATCTCTTTTCCTCTATATTTTCTAAGTTCATCTTCTGTTTTTAAAAGGATATTCTCACCTTTATAATTTATTTCATCAGCTGTTATTTCGGCAGTTGATGGAAGGATCCTCATTACACTTTTCATGCATACACTTTTCCCACTTCCAGATTCTCCAACTATTCCCAAAATCTCTCCCTGTGAAACATTTATATCAATTCCTCTTATGGCCTTTACATCGCCCTTAGGAGTGTGGAAAACTGTTTGTAGATTTTTTACATTTAATACATCGCTCATAAATTATTCCTCCTCCTGAGATATTTTTGGCTCTACGTATATTCTTAATAAGTCTCCTAATTTATTGAAAGAACAAATTGTAAGTACTATTAATATACCTGGGATAAAAGCCATATAAGGTGCTTTTGCTAAATTAGTCTGTGCTGTCTGAAGTAAGCTTCCCCAGCTTGCCATTGGTGGTTGAATTCCTATTCCTAAGAAACTCATCGCACTTTCTACCATTATTGCATTTGCTATTGCTGATGTTGCAGATGTTATTATAAGTGGGTATATTGATGGAAGTATGTGTTTAGTCATTATAGTCCATTTAGGTACACCAATTAATTCTGCATACTGGACATATTCTCTATTTTTAGCACTCATAGTTTCTGAGCGTACTAGTCTTGCAATCTCCATCCAGCTGAATAAACCAATTACAATTATTATAGAAAAAAGTCCTTTTTTGAATATTAAACTGACTACGGTAACCATTATTATCCAAGGGACAGAGCAGAATACATCTACTGTTCTCATTATTATACTGTCTACTATACCACCAAAATATCCTGAAATTATTCCTAATGTTACACCTATAGCAACAGATGTAGCCATAGCTAAAACACCTACTATTAGAGAAATTTTTGCTCCATTAAGAACCCTTATAAAATAATCTCTTCCTAACTCATCCGTTCCAAAAAGGTGTTCCATAGAAGGTTTCTGTAACATATTCCCTATATCTATAGCATTTGGATCTATTGGAAGTAAAGCGACAACCACACTAGAAACTATTACTAATACTAAAAATAATAGTGAAAGCTGAGTAGCTCTATCAGTACAGAATATTCTTTTTACATTTTCAAATCTTCTGTTGTTCATTTATCTATATAATACGGATTTTTCCGTCTCCTTTCTGAAATACTATTTTTCTATTCTTATTCTTGGATCTATTAACGCACAAAGTACATCTGATAATAAGTTTCCTAATATTACCAATGATCCAGAAAGAACTAAAATACTCATAACTATTGGATAATCAAGAGAGCTTATTGCTTTTACAAAGTAAACTCCTATTCCTGGCCATGAGAATACTGTTTCTGTTATAACCGCTCCTGTAACAAGCATAGGTAAAGACATACCAAGCTTTGTAACCATCGGAAGTAGTACATTCCACATTACATGCTTAAACAGAATTTCCTTTTTACTAGCTCCAAATGCCTTCTGTACTAACACATAATCCTCTCCAAGCTGTGTTATTGCTGAACTTCTTACATATCTTATTAAATCTGGTAAGAATCCTATAACAAGTACACAGTACGGCATTATAAAGTGAAGCATAAAATCTCCAAATGAGTCATCACCTATTTTGTGCATTCCCATTATTGGAAGTAAGTCTAATTTACATCCGAAGAGGTAAATAGCAAGCAATGCAAGCCAAAATGTAGGTACTGCAAGTCCTGCCGATGCTGCTGTATTTATCACTCTATCAATCTTTTGATTTTTATGATAGGCTGCAAAAAGCCCTATTATTATAGCTAAAATAAAAGCTGTCATGTATGATGGCAATACTAGTTTTATAGTATTTGGTATTTTTTCTTTTAAATCATCTTCTATTTTTGTATGCTTTACTAAAGAATATCCTAATTCACCTTTACATATATTTTGTACCCATCTTATGTACTGAACAGGTACAGGATCATTTAAACCATATTCCTCTCTTTTAGCCCGTATTTCTTCTCTTGTCATTTTAGGAGTAGTGATTGCATCCACAGCGTCATATGGTGCAAGATTTATAAGAGTAAAGCATATCGCCGTAATAGCTATTAACAACGGTATAGCTTGGGCTATTCTTTTTATTATATATTTAAACACGTTTTCTCCTTTCAAAAAAAGAGGAGACTTTTCAGCCTCCCCATTTTACTCAATTATTTAAAATAAAGTTTTGACATATCTTCAAAAGTAAATATTGGTGCTAGACCTGCATCTTCTATTCCTTCTAATGATGGATTTGTAACTAATATTCTTAAGTTAGTTCCAAATGGATAGAATAAAGCTTCATCAGCTACTAACTGCTGAGCTTTGTTGTATATTTCTTTTCTCTTAGCTGGGTCAGTTTCTGCTCTACCATCAGCGAATAACTGATCAAGTTCTTCGTTTGCGTAGTTTATCATCTGTCCAGTTCCGAACATACCATTGAATCCATCTGGATCTATAGTCATTATGTATCCACCTAAGTACATATCATAAGTTTTATCTTCGTTGTTGTAAGCAGTTTCCATATATCCTGCCTGGTCTAAACCACAAAGTTCAACTTCTATTCCTATTTCTTTAAGTTCAGCCTGTATAACCTGAGCCTGTGCAGTCTGAGCTGAATCATCTCCTATGTAGCATATTTTTAATGCTTTAGGTCCATTTTTAACTAATTCTTTAGCTTTTTCTACATCCTGAGTATACTGTTCAACATCTTCTGAATAGAATCCGTTGTTTGGAGGTAAGAATGATACACTTGGCTGTGTATAATCTAAAGAAGTATAAGAAGCTTTTAATATTTCTTCTCTATTTAAAGCATATAATATACCCTGTCTGAAGTTCTTATCCTGCATACTGTCAGCTACTCTGTTTAATCTAACATAAGCTACTCTACCTTCACTGTATGTACTAACTTTGAAATCATCCATTCCATCTAATTCATTTGGAAGCATAACCCATCCATCTATTTCACCGTTCTGAAGTGCTGCTTTAGCAGTTTCTGGGTTAGTTATTATCTGGAATACAACGTTAGGTATTTTAGCTTCACCGTTTACATAGTTAGGATTTGCTTTACATTTTATATATTCACCTGATTTATATTCTTCGAATATATATGGACCGCATCCAACTACTGCGCCTTCACCTTTGTTTAAGTCCATATCTAATGAATCTTTTCCTTCAAATACATGTTTTGGTAAAAGACTTACATTTGATATATTTTCTGGCATACTTGCTGCAACTGAAGGTAATTTGAATTCTACAGTTGTATCATCTACTTTTTTAACTTCTACATTTTTATCATTTACTTTTAACATACCAGATTCATCCTGAGCCATGTATGTTTCAAAAGTATAAACAACGTCATCAGCAGTTAAAGGTTTTCCGTCTGACCATTTTGTATCAGCTTTTAGTTTACAAGTATAAGTAAGTCCATCTTCTGATGGTTCAAAGCTTTCTGCTACATAGTAATTGTAATTACCATCTGCAGCTATTGTGAATAATGGTTCATTCACTGTTTTAGCTAATGTCATTGATGTTCTATCATCAGCTGTAAAATAATTTAATGTGTTTCCACAGTCATCAGATACAGCATATGTGAAAGTATCTTTTGCTGCACTATCTGATGCGCCCTCATCGCTTTTTCCACATCCTGTTAGCATTGTAGCGAACATTGCTCCACATAAAAGGATGCTTGCAATTTTTCTTTTCATATTTTCCTCCTTAAGAAAATTTTTTAATCATATATAATATTACATATGAAAAAAATTTATTTCAAGATAAAAAACATTAATTACCATTGTAATTATCAATATTTATTCATATAACTATAGAAAAAAACTATAAAAATTCTAAAATTTATTAGTTTATATACTAAATTTATTTTATTTTTTTAAAAGTTCTTTAAATTATTATATATTTTTATAGCAAAGAATTGATTACTTGTAAACACTATTCTATTAGCATTTAAGTTCTCTATTGATTTCTTCAAGACATTCAGTAAACGCACTTTTGCTACTGCTCTTTTTTCTAAAAATAGGTATACTCTGTTTTTTCGCCTTCATCTCAACTATATTGCATATCTTATGTGATACTGTAGAAGTTAATATTACAACAGCATCAGGATTACCTATTGAATTTGCTAACTTATTTGCCTTTTTTGTACAGACTTTTGTCTTAAATCCTAATTTTTTCCCCATTTCAAGATAATCTTTCTCCATTCTCTCGTGTCCGCCTACAACTAAAATACTCATCTATTTTTCCTCCTGTTATTTTATGTTTATATTTTTCTTATTAACTTTTTGTTTGATAATCATTATTATGTAATTTATATTATCATTCGATGAATATTCAGTCAATAAATCTCGGCGAAACGATAATTTTTTTCGATTTTTGCATAAAAAATAGAGCACATAATAGTACTCTATTCCTTCCATTGCGTTTCCTCAGCAATTTCAAAAACAACTATTATCAAAACATAATTACTGTTAATTTTCTCCAAACGAAAATTTATTTATCACTATAAAATTTTCACTTAACTTTTTTATCTTTTATAGATATTTTTTTCTCATATCTTTATTAACTTAAGATTTATATTGAAAATATTTATAATACTAGTGTATAATTAAAATAATATATGTAGTTTTATTTTAGAAAAATCATTTTGAAACAAAATTCAAAATATGCACATATATTTTTATAAAAAATAAAGGAGGTAAAAATGGATCAAAACGAAAAAATCAAACCCAGTGGTAAAGCCCTTATTCCTTTCGCTGTATTTATATTCTTATATCTTGGCGTAGGTATCATATTAGAAACATCAGGAACAGAGATGGCATTTTACCAGCTACCAGCACCGGTTGCGATAATTGTCGGTGTTGTTGTAGCATTCATTATATTTAAAGGAAGCATAGAAGAAAAATTCTCTCAGTTTGCAAAAGGATGCGGAAACGAGAACATCCTTATAATGTGTTTTATATATTTATTCGCAGGTGCATTTGCAACAGTTGCAAAATCAATGGGAGGTGTTGATTCTACTGTCAACCTTGGACTATCATTTATCCCAGCTCAGTATATAACTGCTGGCCTATTTATTATTGCGGCATTTATATCTGTAGCAACAGGAACTTCTATGGGAACAATAAGTACAGTTGCTCCAATAGCAATTGCAACAGCAGAAAAAGCTGGATTAAATATGACGCTTATAGTTGCTGCAATCATAGGTGGTGCAATGTTTGGCGACAACTTATCTGTAATATCAGATACAACAATCGCTTCAACTAGAACTCAGAACTGCGAACTAAAGGACAAATTTAAGGTAAACTTCTACATAGCTTTACCAGCAGCAGTTCTTACATTTGTACTTTTAATATTCTTTGGTAAACCAGAAACTATAGTTCCTATACAGAAATTAGATTACAACTTAGTTAAAGTTATACCTTATATACTAGTTTTAGGACTTGCTGTATCAGGATTCAACGTATTCCTTACTCTAGGTGTTGGAACAGTTGTAGCTGGTATAGTTGGTATAGCTTATGGAGATTTAACTCCACTTACATTTGCACAGAACATATACGCTGGATTTACAGGAATGAACGAAATATTCTTACTTTCAATGTTTACTGGTGGTCTTGCACACATGGTTACTCAGCACGGTGGACTTCAGTGGATATTAGAAAAAATTCAGTCTGTTGTTAAAAGTGAAAAATCTGCTCAGATTGGTATATCTGCAATAGCTGCAGCTGCTGACATGGCGGTTGCAAACAACACAGTTGCGATAATAATCACTGGGCCAATAGCTAAAGAACTTAGTAGAAAATACAAAGTAGATCCAAGAAAATCTGCTTCACTACTAGATATATGGACTTGTATATTCCAGGGATTCATCCCTTATGGAGCACAGATATTACTTGCAGGAAGCTTAACAGCAGGTGCAGTTAGCCCACTTGCACTATTCCCATTCCTATGGTATCAGCAGCTTCTAGCAGTATTTACACTGATATCTATGTTTATCCCTTATGCAGACGGTTTAATAAAGAAAAGACCTTGGAACTGGGAACTAGATAAAGCAGAAGAAATAACTGAATAATGTTTATATGGATGTCACAAATTTGTGGCATCCTTTTTTATTCTTAAGGAAATTATTTGACCTTTTTTTAAAAGTATGATAATATTCAAGTATAGAGATCAAGCCCTTGTCATACGTGACGGGGCATTTTTTTTAGGAGAAAATATATGCAGAATAAACCTTTTAAAAGATATGATGAACAAGTTGAAATATTAAAATTAAGAAATTTAACTATAGCAGATGAAGAAAAAGCCATAAGCATATTATCTAAAGTGAATTATTATAATTTAATCAATGGTTATAAAAAAATATTTTTAAAAAGAGATTTAATATATTTAAAAGGAATACTCGAGGGTATCAAAATTGAAAAAGATAATAGTACGAAAGATAAAATATTAGAGAATGCTGTGGAATACGTTAATAAGAGCATATAAATATTATAAAAAGAGGAGGTAAGAAGGAAGTTGATTTATAGATTTTATATTCCATTTATACTTCTAATGGGTACTCTTTACTTTTTTAAAGGAAAAAAAATTTTTGTTAATGAAATATTTTGGTTGATTTGTTGGTGGGGATTGGTATTTGGAACATCTATTTTATCAAATATATATTGGGGTTATGATATTTCGTCTAGTACTTTAATATACATTATAGCCATTTTTATTTTATTTTTAGTTGGTAGATATTTCGGAAAAAATTTTAATCAAATTCGTATTACTAAAAGAGAAGATTATCATCCTACTAAATATAATTTCATTACAATTCTTGGCTTTCTTGGCACTGTTATGTTTGTTTTTGATTATTTACATTTAAATGGAATGTCAACAGTAAAATCTGGATATAATATTTCAATTATTGGAAGTTTAGGAAGCTTATTTATGCCGATATTGTTAGTGATGGGTTTATATCGATTTGGTTATTACTACTATTATTATAAAAAGGTTGATTTAAAATCTTTTATTTACCTTTTAGCATATATTTTACCTAGTATCCTTAACTCAGGAAGGGAAAGTATA
>OGEP01003613.1_pt1 | contig 11412 bp, 9 predicted proteins | sample 1570721 | NCBI WGS metagenome assembly OGEP01 (sample SAMEA2582131, study PRJEB24529) | metagenome | biome: Human gut stool | place: China | collected 2011 | reverse complement strand
GAAAGATTGTAAAAAATATATAAAGTTAGCACTCAACTATTGACAGTGCTAACAAAGCGTGGTATAACTTGTTTTGTAAATAAAAGTAACATATTACCAAGTACATTTTGAAAAAGAAAAATAAAAACAAGACAAAACAGTAAGGAGGAGTCAGTAATGAAATTAGTGCCATTATTTGACAGAGTTGTTTTAAAACAGTTAGTTGCAGAAGAAACTACAAAATCCGGTATCGTGTTACCAGGCCAGGCAAAAGAAAAACCGCAGCAGGCTGAAGTTATCGCAGTAGGCCCAGGCGGAGTGGTAGACGGCAAAGAGATCACGATGCAGGTTAAAGTCGGCGACAAAGTTATCTATTCCAAATACTCAGGAACAGATGTGGAGCTGGAAGAAGAAAAATTTGTTGTTGTAAAACAGAACGACATCTTAGCTGTTATTGAATAAATAGTAGAAACTAAAAAGACATAATAATTTGGAGGTTGATGAACCATGGCAAAAGAAATTAAATACGGCGTTGATGCCAGAAAAGCTCTTGAATCAGGTGTAAATCAGTTAGCAGATACAGTCAGGGTAACACTCGGACCGAAAGGAAGAAACGTAGTTCTTGATAAATCCTTCGGCGCTCCGCTTATCACAAACGACGGTGTGACAATTGCAAAAGAAATCGAGCTTGCAGATGCATTCGAGAACATGGGCGCACAGCTGGTAAAAGAAGTTGCAACAAAGACCAATGATGTAGCAGGCGACGGAACAACTACGGCTACCGTACTTGCCCAGGCTATGATTAATGAAGGAATGAAAAACCTGGCAGCAGGCGCTAACCCAATCGTTTTAAGAAAGGGTATGAAGAAGGCAACGGAAAAAGCTGTTGAAGCAATCAAGGGAATGAGCAAGGCTGTAAACGGCCAGGCAGATATCGCAAGAGTTGCAGCTATTTCTTCCGCTGACGATGAAGTAGGCCAGATGGTAGCAGATGCTATGGAGAAGGTTTCCAAAGACGGCGTTATCACAATTGAAGAATCCAAGACCATGAAGACAGAGCTTGACCTGGTTGAAGGTATGCAGTTCGACAGAGGTTACATCTCCGCATATATGGCAACCGATATGGAAAAGATGGAATCCAACCTGGACGATCCGTATATCTTAATCACAGATAAAAAGATCGCCAACATTCAGGAAATCCTTCCTCTGTTAGAGCAGGTGGTACAGTCCGGCGCTAAGCTGTTAATCATCGCTGAGGATATCGAAGGCGAAGCTCTGACAACACTGATTGTCAACAAGTTAAGAGGAACCTTCACTGTAGTAGGTGTTAAAGCTCCGGGCTACGGTGACAGAAGAAAAGAGATGTTAAAGGATATCGCTATCCTTACAGGCGGTACCGTTATCTCAGAAGAACTGGGCCTTGATTTGAAAGACACAACAATGGATCAGTTAGGCCGTGCAAAATCCGTCAAAGTACAGAAAGAGAACACAATCATCGTAGACGGCTTAGGCGAGAAGAACGAAATTTCCGACAGAATTGCCCAGATTAAAGCTCAGATTGAGGAGACAACATCTGATTTCGACAGAGAGAAGCTTCAGGAGAGACTTGCAAAACTGTCCGGCGGAGTTGCTGTAATCCGCGTCGGCGCAGCTACGGAGACAGAGATGAAAGAAGCAAAACTCCGTATGGAAGACGCTTTATCCGCAGCTAAGGCAGCAGTGGAGGAAGGTATCATCGCAGGCGGCGGTTCCGCATATATCCATGCGGCAGCCGAGGTTGAGAAGGTTGTTTCCGAGCTTGACGGAGATGAGAAGACAGGCGGACGCATCATTCTGAAAGCACTTGAGTCCCCACTGTTCCACATTGCGGCAAACGCCGGACTGGAAGGCTCCGTAATTATTAATAAAGTAAAAGAATCTCCGGTTGGAGTTGGATTTGACGCATATAAAGAAGAGTATGTGGATATGATGGAGGCAGGTATCCTGGATCCGACCAAGGTAACCATCAGCGCTCTCCAGAACGCAACAAGCGTAGCGTCCACACTGCTCACTACAGAAACAGTTGTAGCTAACATTAAAGAAGAAACACCAGCTATGCCGGCAGGCGGCGGAATGGGAATGATGTAATTCACAGGTACCATCCGTTGTAACAACAGCAGGTAATATAAAAGGAATGCAGAAAGCGGAGGCTTAAACGTCTCACCTTCTGCATTCCTTTTTTGATTGATGGCGGTGACCTGTGCGCGGAGCGTGCAGGTTATCGATTATAGAAGCAGCAGATAATTTAATGTATAAACGTATAACATATGAAACTATAACATCCTTATGGGAGGATATTCCCGGCTATGAACCCGGCGCTTCTGTGAAGCGGCTCCAGCGCTGTATCCAGGACGGACATAATCACAGAGCTGGAGGCGATTATGCTGACGGTGCCGAACAGTGTATTGTCCTCTTTCAAAATAGGAACGGCAACACAGCTGATCCCCAGGCCTATTTCTTCAAATTCTGTGGAATACCCTTTTTGCTCAATCGTATCAAGCTCCGCTTCCAGGGCCTCACGGGTTAATATGGTGTTTGCCGTATAAGGGAAAAATTCCATCCGTGAGAGATAATACTCCCGGAGAGGCTCATCAATGTATTTTAAAAACAGTTTACCGGAGGCAGTGGCATTGAGGTCAAAGGTAAGATTGATCCGGCTGTTCAAAATGTAATGGGAGTGATCGGGGCTTATATTTTCAATGGTAAATATATTATTATTTGTGATAACCTGCAGCAGGGCCGAGACCTGGAACCGGTTGGCAATATCTTTGAGGCGCGGGGCGGCCAGGGTTCTCAGCCGTTTTATATTATTTCCTGTCGCAAGATCCGCTTTTGTAATATAAACCAGCCCAAGGCAATATGTATTTTTTTCGGCGTTGCAGGCCAGATAGCCGTTGGCTACCAGTGTATTGACAATTCCTCTGGTGGTATTAATATGAAGTTTAACTTTTTCGCTGATTTGCGGCAGCGATAATTCGGTATTGTCGTTATTGAAGCAGTCGATAATATTAAACGCCCTCTGGATTGACTGTATCAGGCGCACTTCTTTTTCCATATGTAAAAATCCTCCCAAAATGTACTGTATTCAATCTTACATGAAATTCCGGTAAAAAGCAATCGCCCTGATTTAATTAAGCAGGTGAGGACGCCGCCGGTACGGCCAGCGGACGGGATGATGGGGGGATATGAGTCTTCCGCCCCCGTGGGAGGTTGGTCGTGGAGGGGGAATCCGGCCGGAATGAATTGCTGCGGGGACCGTTTGCACTCTTTGGAGTGCGCATCGGAATGCTAAGCTCGTGAGGGACCTCGCTAAGCACCGGCGGACTCCCAGGTCCGCGCACGCAATGCGGACATTATACCATCTCTGAGGGATGTGTTTTATACGTTGCGAGACTTACCGTCACAAGGACGACAGCGCAGACCAGGGAGCCTGGAACCGCAGAGCCCAGTCCCCATGGTTTTCCTATCAAATCCCAGCCGATACTCACAACAAAGCCGGAAACAATACTTGCTATAATTCCCGCATTGGTGGCTTTTCTCCAATAGAGCGCCGCCAAAGCCGGCAGGCCTACCGATGCGGCGTAGAAGGTCCATGCAAACATCAGGGCATTATACGCATTCTTTATGTAAAGGGCGATAATCAATGCTCCTATCGCAAGCACCGCCGACAGGATACGGGATATGAATACTTCCCTTTTATCGGACATTTTAGGATTCAGCGTCTTTCCCAGGTCCTGTACAAAAGTCTGTGTGGAGATAAGCAGATAACTGTCCGCCGAGCTCATCATAACCGAAAGAAGGCCCGCCAGACAAAGTCCCGTGATACCGACCGGAAGAATATGGATTACCAGCCCCGGAATGACGGCCTCCGCAGTTCCGTAAAGCTCTTTCACATTCGGCAGGATCTGTCTTCCCATCAGCCCCAGCATCAGGATAATAAAAATGGTGCATCCATAGATGGAGGTACCCCAGAACATCCCCTCTTTGGCTGCTTTCCGGCTCTTGGCCGCAAATGCCCGCTGCCACATCTCGGCCCCCGCCATCGTAAATCCCAGGTATGTTACAATATCCCCGACGACCTTGCCGTCGATGTTAGGAATCAGCATCTCCTTCGGAACATTACTCCAAAAATTCCCAAAGCCGCCGAGATATCGGATCCCCGAAAGCGGAAGCAGGATATAGACAAAAATAATCAGCATGAAAAACTGCACCACATCCGTATACACTACGCCGAACAGACCGGAAGCCGCCGTATAAAAGATGAATATAAATGTTGCCAGACATGCTCCCATCTCGTAGGTAATCCCAATTTTACCGCCAATCATTTTCACAATTACCGCAACGGCAGTGATCTGGGATGCCACAGTTCCCATCATCGTATAGCCGATCAGCAGCGCGATCAGGCATTTTGCCGTTTTACTGAAACGTTTTTCAAACAGCTCCGGTATCGACGTAATATTATACTTTACGCCTACCTCCTGAATTCGGCCGCTGATTCCGGAAAACACAAACATTCCGATCAGATAAGGCAGAGCCGTAACCACCGCAAGGGAGCCATAATCATATCCTAGTCCCGCTCTTCCCATCATCGCGCTTCCGCCGATAATCGTTGCACATACCGTTCCCGCCAAAACCAGAGGGCCAAGGCTCCGGCCTGCCACATAATAGTCACCTGCATTCTGAATCCGCCTGACGAAATAAACTCCAATCCCAAGCATCCCCAGCAGATACAGCGCCACTATTACCAGATCCAGTGTCGTAATGTTGCTCAAATCCTGCATAAGCAACCCTCCTTTATGATATTTTTATAGAATCAGCATCATCTCAAAAAAGGCTGAACCCGTCTTTCTCCTAAGATGCATTCTTCTTTTCGTTTTTCCTTACGGAATTCCCATGGAAAGGACTCCCATGAGCAATAGATTCAATATTTCAATAGATTTGATAAAATAGAACTAAGATTCCCCTGTTATCAGGTAATATAATCATCTGTAAAATATTATAGCATTATTTTAACAATGCAGTCAAGATTTACCTGTACAAAGAAGGTTGGACGCCGCCGGGATGTCCAGCGGACGGGGCGGTGAGGGTGATTGGATGAGTCTTTTGTCCCGGGGTGAATTGCTGTGAGTTGGGACTGCAAAGAAGATATAGTCTACGGAGCACGTGTTCACTCGGTGGAATGCATCGGCCCCGTCCACCGGCCTGCGGCCGCTGGATCAAAAAATGATGCCGCCGGTTCTCCCTGCAGCATCATTTTTCTATTCTTTATTCGTCCCAGTTGTGGTAAGTTGCCTGGACATCGTCATCGTCATCCAGGAGATCCAGAATCCGGTTCATCTTTTTGATAGCGTCATCGTCCGTTAACTCTACCCAGGTCTGGGGAATCATCGTAACATCGGCTTCCATCATTGGAATTCCTTCTTTTTCAAGCGCTTCACGGACCGCTGAAAAATCCTCCGGGGCTGTGATTACTTCATAGCTGTCTTCCTCTTCTGCGAAATCTTCTGCGCCTGCATCGAGAGACAGCATCATCAGTTCGTCCGCATCCATCTCGCACTCTTCTTTGTCGATAATAATCTGGCCCTTCTTATCAAACATGAAGGAGACGCTTCCCGGCGTTCCGACGTTTCCGCCGCCCTTGGTAAAGGCGCTTCTCACATTGGCAGCCGTACGGTTTTTATTATCGGTCAGCGCATCTACGATGATAGCGACGCCGTTAGGGCCGTATCCTTCGTATGTAAGGTTTTCATAGTTTACAGAGTTGGCATCTCCCGCCGCTTTTTTGATACCGCGCTCAATCGTGTCGTTCGGCATGTTGTTCGCTTTCGCTTTCGCGATTACGTCGCGAAGACGGCTGTTGTTGGCCGGATCCGCTCCGCCCTCTTTTACGGCAACGGCAATCTCACGTCCAATTACAGTAAAAATCTTGCCCTTCGCTGAATCATTCTTTTCTTTTTTGTGCTTAATATTGGCGAACTTTGAATGTCCTGACATAAAAATAACACTCCTCTTTCTATAATAAAATATGATTTCCGGATCACACCGTGTGCTCCCGGGTTAAATATTACATGGTAATTATGCTCACAATCTTTACTATTCTAGCACTAATGGGATGGGAGCGCAAGTATTTTCCGGTTATTATTTCATTCAATGCCCCGGTTCATCGCGCTGCTAAGTCCGATAGGACCTTACTAATCAGCGATGGATTCCAAAGACATCCGCAGACCGGGACGAAAGACTCAGCCAGCCCCCTCGCCACACCGGACATGGTCCGTTCCGGACGCGTCCTCCATCCTCAGCCAATAAGTCTGCAATTATGCTTAACCCTCTCTTCCCTCCCCACATACAATAGTAGTATATTCTTTTAATCAGGAGACTTAAATTATGCCTGAATCAGCTATGATTATCACGCCGCTCCATATTCTCTATCTCGTGGGAGTGGTTTCTGTTCTCGCCGTAATGGTCCTGAGGCGGGATACTCCTCTCGTATGCACCCTGTTTCTTTTTCTGCTGGGCGCTCTCGGGCTCCACTCTTTTATCGGCGGTATTCAAACGGTATTTAATGCCATTTTATATGCAGCCAGGGAATTTATGGAGATCATCGCCACTATCGCACTGGTCACCGCCCTTTCTAAATGTATGGCGGATCTGGGAAGCGATCGTCTTCTGATGGAGCCGATGTCAAAGGTAATGAAAACACCGGCGCGCACCTGGTGGCTTCTGGGTGTTACGATGTTTCTGTTTTCTCTCTTCTTATGGCCCTCCCCGTCAGTTGCCCTCGTCGGCGCGATTATGATTCCGTTTGCCGTCCGGGCCGGACTCTCACCTCTGGCCGCTGCCATGGCCATGAACTTGTTTGGCCATGGTTTTGCCCTAAGCTATGATGTGGTGATACAGGGCGCTCCGGCCATATCGGCGGCAGCAGCGGGAATTTCTGCGGCCGACATCCTTTCCCAGGCATGGCCGGTTTTCTGGGTTATGGGCGGCGTCACCGTCCTGGCCGCCTTTCTTCTGAACAGGAAATCCATGGGTACGGCAAAGCTTTCCTCAAGCGGAAATGTCGTAAATAAACAGGACTCCGGGAGCCAGGGCAATTCCAGGGCAGCTCTGGCGCTGGCAGCCGCCGTTCCCCTCGCCTTCCTGGCGGATATTGTATGCATGCTGGCCCTCGACTTAAACGGCGGAGACGCTACCAGCGTTGTATCCGGTACAGCCGTCCTGCTTATGTGTTTCGGCGCCGTACTCGGTTTTGGAAAACAGTCGCCTGAGAAGGTCACGCGTTATCTGACCGACGGCTTTCTGTTTGCTATCCGTATTTTTGCCCCCGTGATCGTTATCGGGGCTTTCTTCTTTCTCGGAGGCGGAGGCATCACCTCGATTCTCGGGGAAGGTTTTGGCGACGGGATTTTGAATGACTGGGCTGTCTGGCTTGCCGCCCATACTCCTCTGAATCCGTATATTGCCGCTTTTTTCCAATTGATTATCGGGTGTCTGACCGGTCTTGACGGCTCCGGCTTTTCAGGTCTTCCGCTCACCGGCGCTCTCGCCCATACCTTCGGAACCGCTACTTTCGCCTCTGTTCCCGTCCTGGCCGCTCTCGGACAGATTGGCGCCATCTTTGTAGGCGGAGGCACCATCGTTCCCTGGGGACTGATTCCAGTGGCAGCCATCTGCAATGTAAGCCCGATTGAGCTGGCGCGGAAAAACCTGCCCCCTGTTCTGATTGGCTTAACGGCAGCTTTTATAGCAGCCTGCCTGATGCTGGTTTAATACGTTTAATACGTAACAGTTCAGCCATGATGTATTCCGCAAGGTGTTTTCACAGTTTTTTGTGAAAATCCCGATTTATGCGGCGCGGAGTAGTTTGACCGAAGGCTGACTGTAGCTTTACCTGTAAGTAACCTGTACACACAGTCTAGATTTAAGGAGGAATTATTATGTGCGGAATTGCCGGCTTTTTCAACCCGGAAATGGATTTTACGAAGGAGAAGGTGTATAATCTGAATATTCTGGATGCCATGAACCAGGCACAAAAAAGGCGGGGGCCGGATGACGAGGGTACGTTTTTAAATGAACATTTCGGTCTGGCCCAGGTACGCCTGGCTATCGTCGATCTGCTCACCGGCCATCAGCCCATGCTCCATCGGTCCGGATCCCGGACCTTCGGTATCGTATATAACGGAGAGCTTTATAATACAAAGGAGCTCAGAGATGAATTGAAAACGGAAGGAGCGGCCTTTGACACGGACAGCGATACGGAAGTCCTATTAAACGCCTATCTGGCCTGGGGTACCGATTTTATCAGCAGGGTCAATGGAATCTTTTCACTCGCAATCATGGATACGGCAAAAAACCAACTCCTTCTTTACCGGGACCGCTCCGGTATCAAGCCGCTTTTCTATACGGCCTGCGAGGAGACGGGAACCGTTCACTTTGCTTCGGAACTGAAGGCGCTCCTGGCCTGCCCGGGTATCCGCCCCGAAATTGACAGGGACGGACTGAATGAAATATTCAGCATCGGCCCGGCCAGAACCAGCGGCTGCGGCGTCTTTCGAAATATCAAAGAAGTGCTGCCCGGCCATTTTCTCTGCTGCACTCCCTCAGGAAACCGTCTTAAAGCCTACTGGAAGCTGAAAAGCCTGCCGCATACCGATTCTTTTGAAGATACGGTGGAAAAAACAGGTTTCCTTCTCCGGGACGCCGTAAAAAGACAGATGGTTTCCGATGTTCCCATCTGCACCTTTTTGTCGGGAGGCGTTGATTCCTCTCTTGTCTCTGCGATCTGCGCCAGAGAACTGGAAAACCGGAACCAGAAGCTTCACACTTATTCCTTTGACTTCGCGGGAAATGCGGAAAATTTCAAGGCCAGCTCCTTCCAGCCCTCCCAGGATCGTCCCTTTGTAGACAAGATGGTAGATTTCCTTGGCTCCGAGCATACGTACCTCGAATGTTCCACCAAAGACCAGGCCGATCTTCTCTTCGATTCAGTCAGGGCCCATGATCTGCCGGCCATGGCCGACGTCGATTCTTCCCTGCTCTATTTTTGTTCCCTTGTCGCCAGAAAGCACAAGGTTGCCCTGACAGGGGAATGCGCGGATGAAATCTTCGGCGGTTATCCCTGGTTTCATAAAAAGGAATGCTTCTTAGCAGACACCTTCCCCTGGACGATGGATCTGGAGGCCCGCAAGGTTCTGCTTTCCGATGATTTTCTCGATTTTCTAAAAATGGAGGATTACGTAAAACACGCATATGAAGCTTCCGTGGCAGAGGTTCCGAAGCTGGCCGGGGAAGGCGCGGAGGAGGCCAGACGGCGGGAAATCTCCTATCTGAACCTGAGATGGTTCATGCAGACGCTGTTAAACAGAATGGATCGGACCAGTATGTACAGCGGGCTGGAGGCCCGGGTTCCTTTTGCCGATCACCGTATTATAGAATATCTCTTTAATGTCCCCTGGGATATGAAGGCCCGGGGCAATATTGTAAAAGCGCTTCTGCGGGAAGCCGGCCGCGGGCTGCTTCCCGACGAGATACTGTTTAGGAGGAAATCACCCTATCCAAAGACTTATGACAGAAAATACGAAGCGCTGCTGGCCGGACGTGTCCGTGATATCCTAAACGACTCTTCCTCCCCTGTGCTTGGCTTTGTGGACAAAAAGAAAGCAGAACGCTTTCTGGAAAGCCCGTCGGATTACGGTAAGCCATGGTATGGCCAGCTTATGGCAGCGCCCCAGCTTATGGCCTACCTGATTCAGGTGGATTTCTGGATTCGCGAATACCATGTAACCGTAATCCGGTAATTACCGGGTCAGCGTTCTGCTACCTGTTAAAGTTAAAATGTTCCCGATCCTCCTCCAGAATCAGGTCACTCCTGCTGTCCGCGTCCGTAATGAGGCGGATCGGGCGGCAGGGATTGCCGTAAGCCAGATAATGGGCCGGAATATCCTTTGTCACGACGCTGCCGGCCCCAATCACGGCTCCGTCGCCGATTCTTACGCCGCCAAGCACTACTACATTGCAGGCCAGCCAGACGTTATCGCCGATATGGATTTCTTCTGCAAATTCAGCCATCGTTGTGCTGCCGTTCCTATCCAGTCCAACTCTCTCTTTAGCAATCAGGGGATGATTTGTGGCCATCAGCGATACATTCGGCCCGAAACAGACATTATCTCCTATAAAAATTCTCGCGTCATCCATCACCATAAGGTTGAAGTTGGCAAAGAAATTCTCTCCGATATACGTATGGCTCCCATAGTTAAACTGTACAGGCCCCTGGAAATAACATGTTCTTCCCATTTTGCCGATAATCCCGCGCAGAACCGCAATCCGTTCCGGATCGTATTCATCCATGGCATTGTAACGGCGGCATGCCTCATGAGCCTTATGCTTGATATCCTTCAGTTCCGTCTTTCTCGGATCAAACATTTTTCCTGCAAAAATCTTCTCTTCCTCGTTCATAATTTCCCCCTCTGAAATTTGCTACCATCTCCCTGAAAAACCAACTCTGAATCCCCGTAAGCCTACCCCTGAATCTCAAGCGTCAGGTTTTTCAGCCACTTTTTCTGTCTGTAACGGATATAACTTAAAATTGTTTTATAAACCTCTTCCAGAGTAACCATCGCATAAACTATGTAAATCGGCTGTTTCAGCACCAGGCCGCCGATAAAGGCCATCGGAATTCCAATCAGCCAGACGCCGCTGCAGTCCAGGAACAGACAGACTTTCGTATCACCGCCGCTTCGCAGTACCCCCACTATATTGACATAGTTAAACATTTTAAACGGCATAAACAGCGAGAAGACAATCAGACAGAGACTGACATCCCGGGCCACTTCTCCGCCCAGACGGTAAAGATCGATAATCTGCCACCGGACTCCCGCACAGATAAAAGCCATGATAACCGTAACAATAAACTGGAGTATCAGGAAGTTTTTCGCATACCGCTCCGCCTTTTTCAGATGGCCGGCGCCCAGCTCATTTCCGAGGATAACCGCCGTCGCTGCGCTCAGCCCCTGGAACAGGACAGACATAATATCCTGGATCGTCGTAGCTACCGTAATAGCGGCAACCGCGTTATCCCCCATGCGCCCATACGCCAGAGAATACATCGTAACGCCCAGCCCCCAGATAAATTCGTTTGCGATAACCGGGGAGGCCGTTGCGAAGAATTTCTTTACAAATGAGGCCGAATAGCCGAACAGCTCTCTGGGCCGGCATGCAATCGGAGATTTCTTCAGATATACGACAAGAAGGAGGGCCGTCATTTCCACAATACGGGCTATCAGCGTTGCCAGTGCCGCGCCTACCACGCCCATGGCCGGCGCCCCGAATTTGCCGAAAATAAACATATAATTGAAAAAAATCAATTACTTCTTACGATTACCATAACGGCTCATG
>OGEP01003611.1_pt1 | contig 11418 bp, 12 predicted proteins | sample 1570721 | NCBI WGS metagenome assembly OGEP01 (sample SAMEA2582131, study PRJEB24529) | metagenome | biome: Human gut stool | place: China | collected 2011 | reverse complement strand
GAATGCAGGAGAAGATCAGGCAGTTGGAGAAACATTTTTCTGCGAAGATACAGTTACTCTCTTTTCGAAGAATTGAGCTCTCTTCTTCTGAAATCCGAGCGAGAAGATCCCAAGGTCTTTCCGTGCGTTATCTTGTGCCGGAAGCAGTGAGAGAATATATGGAAGAAAAGGGGCTTTACCTGGATGAGTGATATCCTAAAAAAACTGACGAAAGAGATGCAAAAAGTACAGGATCCCAAGCGTTTTACCCATACGTTAGGTGTGGAATACACGGCGGCGGCCCTTGCCATGCGATACGGCGAAGATGTGGAGCGCGCACAGATTGCTGGTCTGCTTCATGATTGTGCCAAATGCATGGAAAATGATAAACTGTTGTCTGCCTGTGAAAAGTATCATCTCAAGGCGACTGATGTGGAAAAGCGTAATCCCTATCTTTTACATGCCGGGGTAGGAAGTTTTCTGGCAAAAAAGAAATATAAAATCGAAGATCCTGAGATATTAAGTGCAATTTTATATCATACCACAGGGCGTCCGGGCATGACACTTTTAGAGAAGATCATTTTTACCGCAGATTATATTGAACCGGGGAGAAAACAGGCACCGAACCTTACCCAGATCCGCCACTTGGCATTTACGGATCTGGATGCTGCCGTGACGAAGATTTTAGCGGATACTCTGGAATACCTGAAATCGGGAGACGGTGAGATGGATCCTATGACAGAAGAAACCTATAATTATTATAAGAAGAATGAATCAATAAAATAGAAAGTGTGAGGATTAAGCATGAGCGAAGAATCCAGAAAAATGGCAAAGCTTGCCGTAGAAGCATTGGATGATAAAAAAGCAGAAGATATTAAAGTAATAGACATCAGTAAAGTATCTGTAATTGCAGATTATTTTATTATTGCCGGCGGTAATAATTCCAGTCAGATTCAGGCGTTGTGTGATAATGTGGAAGAGAAACTGGGAAGAGCTGGTTTCCCTGCCAGACAGACCGAAGGCTATGAGACAGCCAACTGGGTACTGTTAGACTTTGGCGATGTGATCGTACATGTCTTTGACAAGGAAAACCGTCTGCTCTATGATCTGGAACGTATCTGGAGAGATGGCGTACAGATTCCCGTAGAGGAACTTTAAGCTTCGCTGTCTCCCAGATGGAGAAAGAAGCTGATGAGATAGAGTCCGCTGATTCCCACCAACACATATACAATTCTGGAAAACCAGGACATGTCACCGAACAGGAAGGCTACAAGATCAAAGCGGAAAAGTCCGATCAGCCCCCAGTTCACGGCACCTATTATGGCTATGGTGAGAGCGGTTCCATCCAAATATTTATTACCCATAAAATCTCCTTATCCTGTCTGTATGGACTTTACTGCTGTAAGTTCCATACAGACATTTTTTTGAAATTTATATTAAATGATTGTTTCGTAAATAGTCTTTCCCCCGAAATAAAAAATATACTATATTTATATTTAAATATGATTTGATTGATCTATTTTAATGTCAAAAAGCATCAAATTAGAAAAGAAAATCCATTGACAAAGGAAATAGAAGCGAGTAATATACAAAAATAACAATTATACATTGTATATTTGTATACATTGTTAAAAAGGAGGAAGATATTATGAAGAAATTTAACAAGTTTTTAAGTGTTGCCGTAGCATCTGCTATGGTAATGGCTATGGCTGGGTGTGGTAATACAGACAATGGTTCTGCAGCAACCGGTACAAACGCAGCAACTGAGAATGCAGCAGCTTCCGACAGTGCAGCCTCCGGCAGCGTATTTAAGATCGGTGGTATCGGACCTACTACCGGTGGCGCAGCAGTTTATGGACTGGCTGTACAGCACGGTGCAGAGATCGCTGTAGAAGAGATCAATGCAGCAGGCGGTATCAACGGTTATCAGGTAGAATTCAAGTTCCAGGATGACGAGGCAGATGCCGAGAAATCCGTAAATGCTTATAATGCATTAAAGGACTGGGGCGCTCAGATCATTGATGGTTCTACCACCAGTGGTGCATGTATTGCAGTTACCGACAAGACCAAAGAGGACAATATGTTCCAGATTACTCCTTCCGGATCTGCAGTAGAATGTGTTCAGTATGATAACAACTTCCGCGTATGCTTCTCCGATCCTAACCAGGGCCTTGCATCCGCACAGTATATTGGTGAGAACGGTCTGGCTGAGAAGATTGCCGTTATTTATGACAGCTCCGATGTATATTCTTCCGGTATTTACGAGAAGTTTGCAAAAGAAGCTGAGAATCAGCCGTTTGAAATCGTAGCAGCAGAAGCTTTTACCGCTGATAACAAGACTGATTTCTCCGTACAGTTACAGAAGGCAAAGGATGCCGGAGCAGACATGGTATTCCTTCCTATTTATTATCAGGAATCCGCACTTATCCTGACACAGGCAGCTGCTATGGGTTATGCTCCCAAGTGGTTCTCATGTGATGGCATGGATGGTATTCTCGGTGGTGTAGATAACTTTGATGTATCTCTGACCGAAGGCGTTATGCTGTTAACTCCTTTCGCAGCTGATGCAACCGATGATCTGACCCAGTCTTTCGTAACTAAGTATAAGGAAAAATACGGTGAGACTCCCAACCAGTTCGCAGCAGACAGCTATGATGCTATCTATGTGATCAAGGCTGCTATCGAGAAGAGCGGTGTTACTCCTGATATGAGTGTTTCTGATATTTGCGATGGTATGAAGGCTGCCATGACAGAGATCACTGTGGATGGTCTGACCGGTAACGGCATGACCTGGACCGCAGACGGTGAGGCTAATAAGGCTCCTAAGGCTGTTGTGATCGAGAATGGTGCTTACAAGGCTATGTAATTTTGCCGACAAAGTTTCCAAAGAGGGTTACCGCAGGGTAGCCCTCTTTGTTTAATGTCAGAGATTTTGCAATAATAAGGGGCAGTTGTTTTTCCCGGTATGTTCTGCTATACTTTATTTCAGTTATACTTTATTTTAGATGATAATTTGTGCATTCGCATGAATGGAGGTAGTTCACATGAGTTTTATCAGTTATCTGATCAACGGTATCAGCCTTGGAAGTGTCTATGCGCTGATCGCATTAGGTTATACCATGGTATATGGTATTGCTAAAATGCTGAATTTCGCACATGGTGATGTTATTATGGTCGGTGCATTTATTACTTATACAATGTGCAGTACCATGGGGCTTTCTCCTGTGATTGGTGTTCTGGCAGCTGTTGTTGCCTGTACCCTGCTCGGAATGGCTATTGAAAAGGTAGCCTACAAGCCTTTGAGAAAGGCAGCTTCTCCTTTGGCGGTACTGATCACTGCCATTGGTGTCAGCTATCTGCTGCAGAATGTGGCACTTTTGATCTTTGGCGCCAATGCGAAGGCATTTACTTCAGTAGTATCTGTTCCGGCACTGAAGCTGGCAGACGGACAGATCAATATTACCGGTGAGACGATCGTCACGATTCTGTCCTGCCTGGTTATTATGGCCGGTCTGATGTTCTTTATTAATAAGACCAAAGCCGGTCAGGCCATGCTGGCGGTATCCGAGGATAAAGGAGCGGCACAGCTGATGGGAATCAATGTGGACGGAACCATTGCGCTTACCTTTGCAATCGGATCCGGTCTGGCTGCAGTGGCAGGTGTGCTGTTATGCTCCGCATATCCTTCCCTGACACCCTATACCGGTTCCATGCCGGGTATCAAAGCTTTCGTAGCTGCTGTATTCGGTGGTATCGGATCCATCCCCGGCGCTCTGGTCGGTGGTATTCTGCTCGGTATTATTGAAATCTTCGGCAAAGCCTACATATCTTCCCAGATGGCAGATGCCATTGTATTTGCGGTATTGATTGTTGTACTTTTGGTAAAACCTGCCGGATTGTTTGGCAAAAATATTCAGGAAAAAGTATAAGGGAAGAGGCAGGTGTATAATATGAAGAAATTATCGAACAAGAAAATGAATAAAACCTTCCGTGATAACCTTATTACTTACGGAATGGTGATCGCAGCTTATGTGATCATGCAGATCCTTGTGTCTGCCGGTGCGGTGAGCAGTCTGATCCAGGGCTTATTGGTTCCTCTGTGTACTTATGCGATTCTGGCGGTATCTCTGAACCTTACGGTAGGCATCCTGGGAGAGCTGAGCCTCGGTCATGCCGGATTTATGTGTATCGGTGCCTTTACCAGTGCCTTTTTCTCCAAAGTTATGGAAAATACCGCAATGCCTTCCGGGCTTCGCTTTTTCTGTGCGCTGTTGATCGGCGCCGCGTTTGCGGGTATTTTCGGACTGCTGATCGGTATTCCCGTACTTCGTCTGAAGGGTGACTATCTTGCCATCGTAACGCTGGCCTTTGGCGAGATCATTAAGAACCTGGTCAATATTCTGTTTGTTGGACTGGATGAGAATGGCTTCCACATTTCCTTTACCAACACTATGGATCTGAACATGGCAGAGGACGGTCAGGTCATTATTAAAGGAGCGCAGGGAATCACCGGAACTCCGCAGGCCGCAACCTTTACGATCGGTATCATCCTGGTCCTGATCACTCTCGTGATCGTCATGAACCTTGTAAATTCCAGAACGGGCCGCGCGATCATGTCCATCCGCGACAACCGCATCGCTGCTGAGTCCATCGGAATCAACATCACGAAATATAAGCTGCTCGCATTCAGCATCTCCGCAGCTTTAGCAGGCGTTGCCGGCGTTCTCTACGCCCACAACCTGACCACACTGACTGCTCTCCCGAAGAACTTCGGCTACAACATGTCCATCATGATCCTTGTATACGTCGTTCTCGGCGGAATCGGAAGCATCCGCGGATCGGTGATCTCCACCGTCATCCTCTATCTGCTCCCGGAGCTTTTAAGAGGCTTAAACAACTACCGTATGCTGATCTACGCGATCGTCCTGATCCTTGCGATGCTCTTCAACTCCGCACCGCAGTTCATCACGCTCCGCAAACGGATCTTCGACGGATTTGCATCACATACCACACATTCCGGAAAGGGGGAAGCTTAAAATGTCAGACATGTTAAGTGTAAAAGGATTAAGCATCTCCTTCGGCGGCTTAAAGGCTGTCAACAATTTTGCGATCAATATCGAAAAGGGCCAGCTCTACGGCCTCATCGGACCGAATGGTGCCGGCAAGACCACGATCTTCAACCTTCTGACCGGTGTTTATAAGCCGGATACGGGAACGATCCTCTTAGACGGTCAGAACCTTACCGGAAAGTCCACGACCGACATCAACAAGGCCGGAATTGCCCGTACTTTCCAGAACATCCGTCTGTTCAAGGACCTCTCCGTTCTTGACAATGTAAAGGCGGGACTTCACAATCACCACACCTACTCCACGATCGAGGGAATTCTCCGTCTCCCGCGCTATTATAAGGTCGAAAAAGAGATGGATGAGGAAGCCATGGAGCTCTTAAAGGTGTTCGGGCTCGACAATGAGTGTGATTTCAAGGCATCCAACCTTCCTTACGGTAAACAGAGAAAGCTTGAGATCGCCCGCGCGCTCGCAACGAAGCCGAAGCTTCTTCTTCTCGATGAGCCGGCGGCCGGCATGAACCCGAACGAGACCGCGGAGCTGATGGAGAACATCGTCAAAATCCGCGACACCTTCCAGATTGCCATTCTCCTCATCGAGCACGACATGAACCTGGTTATGGGTATCTGCGAGGGCATCTGCGTGCTCAACTTCGGCCAGATCATCGCCAAGGGCACCCCCACGGAAATTCAGAACAACCCGGAGGTCATCAAGGCCTACCTGGGCGGCGGAAAGGAGGGCTGAGAGATGGCTGTGATGCTGGATGTCAAGAACATCAACGTCTATTACGGCGCCATTCACGCCGTCAAGGACATCTCCTTTCAGGTCAATGAGGGGGAGATTGTCACCCTCATCGGCGCCAACGGCGCGGGCAAGACCACCACACTGCAAACCGTGTCCGGTCTGCTCCACACCCGCACCGGCTCCATTGAGTTCCTGGGGCAGCCCATCCAGAACGTCCCCGCCTCCAAGCTGGTGGGCCGCGGACTGGCCCAGGTGCCGGAGGGCCGCCGGGTCTTTCAGCAGATGACAGTGGAGGAGAACCTGGAGATGGGCGGCTTCACCCAGCCCGCCTCCACCATCGCCCCCGGCCTGGAGCGGGTGTACGAGCAGTTCCCCCGGCTGAAGGAACGCCGCCGTCAGGTGGCGGGCACCCTGTCCGGCGGCGAGCAGCAGATGCTGGCCATGGGGCGGGCCCTCATGTCCAACCCCAAGCTGCTCATGCTGGACGAGCCCTCCATGGGCCTGGCCCCCCTGCTGGTGGAGCAGATCTTCGACATCATCAAGGAGCTCCACCGGGCGGGCACCACGATTCTCCTGGTGGAGCAGAACGCCCAGATGGCCCTGAGCGTGGCCGACCGGGGCTACGTGCTGGAGACCGGGCGGGTCACCCTCACCGGCCCCGGCCGGGAGCTGCTGGCCGACGAGGCCGTCAAAAAGGCATACCTGGGCGGTTAAACGGCAGCCCGGCGGAGCGCGCTCCGCCGGGCTCCGCCAGTCGAAAAGGGCTTTTCGACTGGCTGCTGAACTTTTTGAAACTTTAGGAAAGTTTCAAAAAGTTGTTTGATCCAACGCGAACGGCCCAGGCCGGACTTTCTTGGCCTGCGGCCAATTCACCTCCAGGGAACCCTGACTGTTCATCCCCGCGCCAAGCGCCGCCGCAAAGCGGCGGTTGCGCTCCGAATCGCCCTGCGGGGCAGCCTTTCACACTATCCCTCCCTCCGAAACCTTTGGTAGGAGCGTTTATCGACAGCCCCAGCCCGGCGGAGCGCGCTCCGCCGGGCTGTTTTCCATCTCCTCCCCTTGACTGGCGTGCTATAATATGGTCAGCAAGGCAATATCGCCGCGTTGTGCAAGGAGGCGCTGATCCATACCATGCCCAATTACTACGCGCACCTGACGTTTGGCCAACGGGTGCTGGCGGACCTGCCCGCCGGCCTGTCCGAACTCATTGAGCAGGAGCGGGAGGCCTTTGACCTGGGCTGTCTGGGCCCCGACCCGCTGTTCTTCTACCAGCCCATCCGCCCCAACGCCGTCCGGCGGGAGGGGATCAAGATGCACCGCCGCTCCGCCCTGCCCGCGGTGGAGCGTCTGCGCCAGGCTATCGAGGACGGCGTACCCATGTCCACCGGCTACGGAGCTGGCTTCCTCTGCCATTTGGCCCTGGACAGCGCCTGCCACGGCTACGTGGACGACCGGGCCGCCGACGGCCCCATCTCCCACATGGCCATTGAGGGGGAGTATGACCGGATGCTGATGGAGCGGGACGGCCTCAATGCCGCCGAGCAGTCCCCACTGCCCAGCGCCCCGGCCGACCGCGCCGTCTGGGAGGCGGCGTCCCAGGCCTTTGTCCACGCCTCCCCCGACCAGATGCGGCGGGCCTACCGCTCCATGGCCTTCTTCTCCGGCTTCCTGGCCCGCTCCAACGGCCGCATGACCGGCAAGGTCATCGGTGCAGTGAGCCACATGCTCCCCATTCCCTCCGCCAAGGGCATCGCCCTGAAGGAGACGCCCCACCCCTCGGCTCAGGAGAGCAACGCCGACCTCAACCGTCTGCTGGAGGCGGCCATCCCGGAGACAGCGGAGCAGATTACCGCCTTTTTCCAGGCCATTTCGGCGGAAACTCCCGTGCCCCGCTGGTTCGACCGGGACTTCAAGGGCAATCCGCCCCCCATCCCCCAGCGCATCCGCTGGCAGGACATCCCAGAGCACTCCGTTACATGACAAGCGCCGCCCCCGCATTGTGGGGGCGGCGCTTTCTCATTGGGCCTCCAACAGGAAGGTCACCGGGCGCAGCCCGTCGGTACAGCACACCACATTGACCCCCTCCCGCCGCTGCCAGGGGGTATAGGAGGCACCGCAGGACAGGGCGGACACCGAGCGGTAGAGATCGATCCACGCCCAGGGGCAGAAGCCGGCTGGCATTTCCGCGCCCCCGGTATAGAGGAACTGGTCCCCCTCCCGGAAGAAGTCGCAGACGCACTCCTCCGGAGGCTCGGTGAGGTGCTCCCGGATCAGATCGGGGTAAAATCCCTTGCGCAGTACAGTGATTTTTACGTTCTTCATGGTGCAAGCTCCTTTCGCTCCTCCGTTTCGTTTTGAAACTCTGTCATAGTGCCCCAGAACCGCTTGGGCATCTGGGTCATGCGGCACCGGGGGTTCTCCCGCCCCTCGATGGCGATGGTGTCGTAAAACCGCCGCCATAGGCGGCGGAAGTCCCGCTCCTCCCGGCCGGGGGCTGCGGCGCGGAACGCCTCCAGGGGCACGATGGCCCACCGCCGGGGCCGGTAAAACAGCGCCTCCCGGTGGGTGCGGTCGTAGAGGACGAAGGACTCCTCCGGATAGCGGGCGCAGAAGTGGGGCCGGAGGAGGGGAAGCACCCGGTTTTTGGGGGCAATTTCCCCCACCAGCACCCCCTCCTGCTCGGAGAAGCGTGTGAAGCCCTTGAGCAGATGAGCCTCTCCGGTCAGGTGGCCCACCGCGCGGGTCAGCACTGCCACCCGGTCGTCGGTGAGATCCCGCACCACCCACGGCCCCCGGTCGTACCCCAGGCGGAGAAACCGCCACAGGTGGAGCTCCCGCTCCTCCAGGCAGGTGAGAAAGCCGTACACCGCCAGCCGCCGCCCCTCCTGTCCCAGCCTGGGGGCCAGGGAGCGGTACACCCGCTGGGCGCGGGCCTCGTCGGTGTCCACCGTCCGCTCCGGCCAGAGGGAAATCCGCCCGTCCTCCGGGGTGGAAAAGCTCATGGGCTCCTCCCGGTGGGCGTAGCTGGCAAATACACAGGTCAAAAAGCCGGCAAAGCTGCCGTCATAGGCATAGGAAACCGGTGTCCAGTCCATGGCCGCCTCCTAACCCGTCTGCTCGAAGAGGGAGAGCTGCTCCGGCGCGCCCTGGGCCAGCATGGGCCGCTCCTGGGCCACCAGGTGGCGGAGCACCCCGTCGGGGGAGACCCGCAGGCCCTCCAGGTACTTGCCGCCGCAGGTGAGGAAATACTGGGCCCGCTTGAGCACCACCCCCAGCTTTTTCAGCCCCGCAAAGGTGAGGGGCGCGCACCGGCGGGCAACCAGGATGCGCCGGGCGGAGGTCACCCCGATACCCGGCACCCGCAGCAGGGCCTCGTAGTCCGCCCGGTTGACCTCCACCGGGAAGAACTCCGGGTGGCTCAGCGCCCAGGAGCACTTGGGGTCTACCAGGGGATTGAAGTTGGGGTGGGCCTCGTCCAGCAGCTCCTCGGCCCGGAAGTGGTAGAACCGCAGCAGCCAGTCCGCCTGGTAGAGCCGGTGCTCCCGCAGCAGGGGCGGCTTGAAGTCCCGCCGGGCGGGGAGAAGGGCGCTGTCCGACACCGGCATGTAGGCGGAGTAGAACACCCGCTTGAGCTTGTACTTGTCGTAGAGAGCCTGGGTGAGGGTGAGGATGTGCCTGTCGCTCTCCGGCGTGGCGCCGATGATCATCTGGGTGGACTGCCCCGCCGGGGCGAAGCGGGGGGCGTGGCGGAACCGGGCCAGCTCCCCCCGGCTGGCCTGAATGCCATCCCGGATCTGGGCCATAGGGGCCAGGATGGCGGCCTTGGCCTTGTCGGGCGCCAGGCGGCCCAGGCTCTCCTCGCTGGGCAGCTCGATGTTGACGGACAGGCGGTCGGCCAGCAGGCCCAGCCGCCGGGTGAGGAGGGGGTCGGCCCCCGGGATGGCCTTGGCGTGGATATAGCCGCGGAAGCCGTACTCCTCCCGCAGCAGGCGCAGGGCCTCGATCATGGCCTCGGTGGTGCGGTCGGGGCCGCCCCACACGGCGGAGGAGAGGAAGAGTCCCTCGATGTAGTTGCGCCGGTAAAAGCCGATGGTGAGCTCCGCCAGCTCCCGTGGGGTGAAGGCGGCCCGGCGCACATCGCTGGAGCGGCGGTTGACGCAGTAGGCGCAGTCGTAGACGCACCGGTTGGTAAGCAGCACCTTGAGCAGGGAGATGCACCGGCCGTCGGCGGAGAAGGAGTGGCAGCATCCGGCGGCCAGGGTGCTCCCCAGGCCGCCGGGCCGGCCCGCCCGATCCAGCCCGCTGGAGGTGCACGCCGCGTCGTACTTGGCCGCGTCGGCCAGGATGGTCAGCTTGTCCAGCAGCTCCACACTGCCGCCCCCTCTCCTTTTTCTTTAGCTCTATTATATATCGAACATTTGTTTCAGTCAAGAGGGGGATAATGGAAACCCACCCCGGAGCCGAAGCCCGGGGTGGGTTGCTTGGTCACTCTCCCATGTAGGAGAAGTGCATATAGTCGTGGTAGCCCTCGGAATCGTCGCTGCTGTAGGCCCAGGCGTCGCCGCCCCAGCTCCAGCCGTGCTCGGCAAAGATGCGCACCACGGAGGAGTGGGGGGAGATGGAGCGGGGATTGGTTCCCGGCTCCCAGCAGCTCCCGGCCAGCACCTGACCGTCGCGGATCTGGTAGTTCTCGTTGGCGTTGATGTCGATGGCGGTGCCGCAGTTGTGCTCGCCGGTGGCGGAGTCGCCCCGCCAGGCGTAGCCGCCCACGTCGTGGATGGGGAAGCGCTCGGGATCGTTGTAGATCTCGGTGAAGATCTCCTTCACGTCCTCCGCCAGGGCGGCGTGGACGGAGAGGGTGAGGGTGGAGGACACCTTCTCCCCGCCGGAGAGCTGCCACACCGGCACGGTGACGGCCGTCATAGCGGCGGCGGCCTCCTCCTGGCTGGCAAAGCGGCTCTTGCTCTCGTCGCCGAAGAGGAGGATGTGCTTGCGGGCGTTGTCCCCCTGGAAGCTGAGCCAGAAGTCCTGCTTATAGTAGTCCTCATAGGCGGCCTCGCCCCGCTCCACCTTCTCCCAGAACTGCTCCTCCTGAATCTCGGCCCCGGTCATGGGCCGGAAATACAGGGTATAGCTGTCGCAGGCAGTGCTGGTATACGATGCCGTCTCCCGGTCGTAGTCGTAGACGTAGTAGCCCACGTCCAGCCCGTTCGCCAGGCTGGACAGGTAGGTACTCACCTCCGTCTCCACCTGCTGGTCGGGCAGGAGGGCCTCGCCGGTGTCGGCGTTCAGAATGTGAAGGGTGACGGTCTGGCTCTCGCCGCGGCAGCTATTGTCCACCTGCTCCAGTACCCGCATCAACAGCACCGCGCCGTCGCAGCGCTGAAGGGGATCGGCATAGCCGAAGGAGCCGTCCGCCTTGCCCTGGATGACGCAGCGGCGGGCCAGCTCGGCCACCGCCTCCTGGCGGAGGCTGTCCATCCGCCCCCAGTTCGACAGGGCTGTGGGATCAATCGGCTGATCCCAGAAGGAGGGGGTATATTCCTCCGGCAGAGCGTTGCAGAGCACCACCGCGGCATCCTGGCGGGTGACCGCCCCGGTCAGCGCGGCCTCGTCCAGCCCCTCCAG
>OGEP01003597.1_pt1 | contig 11452 bp, 3 predicted proteins | sample 1570721 | NCBI WGS metagenome assembly OGEP01 (sample SAMEA2582131, study PRJEB24529) | metagenome | biome: Human gut stool | place: China | collected 2011 | reverse complement strand
TCTCCATATTACAGCTTCCATCCCCATTCAGGCAGTACTCCACGTCAAACTGGATCAGAAGGTGACTGGCGGGAAGCTCATAAAGGATTGCGCCCCCGCTGTTGGAACCGCCGGTTCTCTGTCCCACAAGGGTGGCAAAGCCGGTCTCCCTGCAGAATACGGCAAATGCCTCGGAGGATGAGTATACGGACGGTCCCGTAAGCAGCCATATCCGTCCCCGGAACACTCTGCCGCTGTCTTCCGGGTCAATGGTTGTCACAATTTCCCTTGCCAGCGCCAGCCCTCTTTTATCCTCCTCAGGAAATTCAGAATACCTGGGATCGTTTTTAACCTCCTCTGCACTGAGGTTCGAGCCCTGGTAGAAAGAGCCGTAAAACTGTCCGGCTAAAGCAGTATCCCTCATCAGCCTTACCAGCCGGTACGTTAGCGGCTCCGTCAGATTTGGCCGTACAAATGCCTCTTCCCAATAAACGGTATTTCCGCCTCCGTTGCCGCGTATGTCTATAATCAGATTTCCGCAGTCTTCCGCCGCCTCCAGGAAATCCCGTATCTCAGGCACTTCCTCCTCCATCCGTGAATCGTCAAAAGAATCTGCTCTGACATAGGCCGTATCTCCCTTATCCCCCAGCCGTTCCATATGCAGTCCCAATGCCGGAACACCGTTATGCTCCTTATCCTCGTCTTCTCCCTCCATTTCCTCTCCTGCTCCGGTCAAAAATGTCAGCAGATAATCGTAGTAATCATAAAATGATATAACCTCCGGACGGTTGGATACATCAACCCAGGGCTGGAGCTCCGGATACTCCCTGATATATTTTTTGTTGACATCAAGCTCCCGGAAATAATGGGGGTTCAGGATGCCTGCGTGTCCGGTCAGACCGCACACATCATAGAGACTGCCGGACACAATGGTTATAAATTCCCACATCGCCGCATCGCCTTCCTGCTGCATATTGATAATCTGTCTGCGGTAATCCCCGATGACTTCGTCATAATAATCAGGATGCTCCGGATTGTTGCGGGAAAGCACTCCGAAAAAGGGATAGTTCTCCTTCACGGCTTTCCACATGGCGTCATAGTCGGAAAGCATCTCCTCCTTTGTCAGAATCATTTCAGGATACAGCGTCTCAGCGGTAAATACGCCGGCCTCCGTAACCTGTTCTGATTTAGCGGTCCCGCTCTGTCCGCAGGCGGCTGCCGATACCGCAATACTGATTATCAAACAAGCGGCCGTAAAATGCCTTGCTTTTTGTTTCATAATATCCTCCTGTCCGTGGCTGATTGACCAGCTCCTGTATTCCTCTTCCCTCATTGTATTGGTCAGAACGCGTTTCATCAATACAGGCGGCACAAATCGGCGGCCGGACAGCAAAAAAAAGCAGAAGCCTGCATCTTTGGCTCCTGCCCGGCTTCAGCGCTGCGGCTGCAAAATGACAGCGGTAAAACAAAACCAGCCCTCCTGGCATTGCAGTGTGCTTCTGCCTCTGTTTTTTCGTATCACGGCATCCACATTGCCAAGGCCCAGCCCATGCTCCCCTGATTTCTCCTTTGCCGCCGCTGCTGTCTTGCCGCTGATTTTCACCTCCCACTCCACGGGATTGCGGATCGAAAGGAAAAGCTCCTCCTCTTCCAGAACCATCTTCAATTGTATTCTCCTGTCTCCATGAAGCTTCAGACAGGCCTCGATGGCATTGTCCAGCAGGTTGGCAAGCAGCGTCACAATATCTTCCTCGCTCAGGGACAGCTCCGACAAATTGTTCATCGTCATTGTCATCGAAATCTGCTGCTCCCTGGCTGATTGGTATTTCTGGTTCAGCAGCACATTTACCACCGGATGGCCTGTATTAATCTGATGAATGCTTTCGTTCAGGCTGCCGGTAAGCTGGCCGATATAGCGCAGCGCCTCCTTTGTCCTGTTGTCATCCACCAGGCCCCGGATGCAGTTTAACTGGTTTTTGTAATCATGGATCTGTCTTTTCCTGCACTCATCCCCCTGCTGCAAGCTCCGGTAAATCTCCATCTGGTTCCTGTTCCTCTCGGCTGACAGCCGCATTTTCTCCGCCTTTGCCCGTCCTGCCAGGATATTTTCCATCATATCAAAAGCCACAAGATTGATAAGCCAGAATCCGGCAGTCACAATCAACATGATATTCCCGTCCTCCCTGTCTCCGTCCAGGGTGAGCATACTCAGAGCCACAGACACAATAATGCTGAAAACAGGAAAACAGATAAAACTGCCCCAGCTTTCTCCGGCCATCGCGCGAATGCCGTCTCTCCCCTTATAGACTTTCTGAAACAGCAGCATCAGGCACAGCAGGAGCCCATAGCACAGGATTTCATCCATCCCCCATAGACGGTTCCCTCCACGGCCGTATAAAATATAAATAAGCAAAGAAGCAAACATCTGAATTATCCAGATCAGGGCGCAGAAAAGCGTTGACAGTAACAGGTTCTGAAGCGGACGGATCCGGTAATAAATCTGCGCCACGATGAAAACGGCCGCAATCATCCGGACCGGCTGGAACAGGTACGGCGGTATTTCAGTAAAGGCAATAAAGAAAAAAGCCAGCAGAAAGGCGGGAAGGACTGTCCCTCCCGTCAGACTGTGCCTCCATTCACTGCCGTCGGCAATCGTATCATAAAATATACGGCAGCTCATGGCAAGAATCAGTGGCAATACGGTTCCCCTGATAAGTATCTCCATCACCATGCTCCTTTGTAAGCGGTAAACGCCTCCCTGACAGCCCGGAATTTAAGGCGGGGCACGGGGAGGCTCTCCCCCGTATCAAGGATTACCGCATAACTGCTGATTTTTCTTATATGCTTCATATTGACGAGATAGCTTTTATGGATGCGGAGAAAAGCATACTGACCAAGCTTCTCTTCGATCACATCCATCTTCTCATAGAGCTGGTATTCCTTCCGTTCTGACTCCAGGCAGAAGAAAACAGATTTATGTTTCCTGCTCTCCACGTAAAGAATATTATCCGTGTATAGTTCCTGTACCCCTCCGGTAAACGGAAATGCCACCTGCCGCAGCTCCATTCTTTCCAGAACTGCAGCCATACATTCCTCCATCTCCGTCCCGAGGGAATCCTTCATCAGATAGCGCACTGCGTCGGCCTTATACCCATCCAGCGCATAATCCAGAAATGCGGTCACAAACACAATACAGGTTCCGGAGTGAAAGGAACGGATCCGCATTGCTGTCTCTATCCCGTCTATGTCCTTCATGCTGATATCCAGAAAAACAATATGCCTTTTTTCCAGAAACTGAGCCGCCAGTTCCCGTATCTTATCCCTGTAATATTTTTCATCATCGCAGACTGCTATCTGTATCACTTGCTTCCACCTCTGCTATAATTCATCATCTTTGTACCTCTCTATTATAGCAACTGGTATGGAACTTGGAAAGCAGAAACACGCAAAAGCCGACTACACGCCCGGACTTTCGTTTCTATCCGCAGTTTTAAACTCTGTCGGGCTATCCGCGTCTTCTCCTGAAATAACCAATCAGCAGAATGCAGGCGGCCATAATCACGGGCAGCGCCGAAACCGGCAGGGAATGCTCTCCCATCCTGGGCAGAGACGCCAGCGGCACGCCGCCCTCGTCTATTACGAACAGATAGCTGCCAAGCGGCACCCCGTTCTCATCCATTGTAATAAGCCGGTATTCTCCTGCAGGCAGCTCTGAAGTAATCGTGAAACCTTTGTCATAACTGCCCTCAAAGACAAGTTCATCTCTGTCATTTTTCACCGTTACATAAGTGATCCGTTCGTCAGGTATTTCAACACGGATGATACCGTCCGGTTCCCTTTTTATTGTTGCAGGCGGAAAATTCTCCGAATCCTCCGGCCAAATGACAGACGGAGGCATCTCCTTTGGAGGCTCCGCCGCCTCTTCGTCCAAAATACCTGGTTCCTTCTGTATTTCCGGCTGTGTCTCCACTAATCCCGGCCCGGTCGGACGGCTGTTTCCACCGCTCCCCGGCCTGCTGCCGCCTCCATGACCTGCGCTCTCTATCCCCCAGTCCCCGATGACAATCTCGCTCTCATCCTCTGCGGCGGTGACGGCGCCGTCCGAACTGTTTTTAATCAGCTCAGTCCCTTCGCTCTCCGAAGCTCCCGATAAGACGACACGGTAGGATACCGTACGGTTCAGATAATAGCCGGAGGGAGGTGTAATCTCCGCCACAATATAGGTTCCGTATGGAATATCTTCAAAACGGAACTCACCGCCGCTGCCGCTTAACGCCGTATTTCCCAGGTATGTGTTATCGATTGTGAAGTTCCCTGTTCCCTCTTTAAATAACCCCATCAGGGCGCCTGAGAGACCTGCAGAAGTATCTGTCACCGGGGCAGCAACCTTTTTTCCGGTTATAGTCCCGCGCTTCAGATAATTAATAAAAAGGAACTTACCGCCGGTTACCCTGCCTTTCTGCCTTCGGACCGTCACTGTCTGTGGTCCGGCGTCGGCAATATAGGCTCCGCTTTTGCCTGTCCGGCTTCCCTCAATCTCCTTTGCCTGATAGAGCCCTTCTTTGATGGAACGGATAACAATTTCTCCGTCTTTTTCCGTTTCCAGATAGATGCCTTCGGAGGGAACGATTTTCACCTCCGAAGCTCCGGTGATATCTTCCACTTTTAACCATTCCTCCACCGGCCTTCCATTAAAGTCCTTTCCTGTCAGAAGGAAACAAAAGCCGGAGACATCCGCACCCGAAGAGCCGGCAACGATACCGCCATCCTCCGCTTCGATTCTCTTCTCAAGCAAAAGTATATCTTCATGGTACCGGTTAACAAAGCTCTTCCCGTCCTGGGAGTTGGAAATATAACAGACTCCGTCTGCCGAATTGACGGCCGCTGAGCGGTCGACTTTGTAAAGCGCACCGTCCGCCATGTATCCGGCCGGGGCCTTGATTTCACGAATCCGGTATTCAAAGCTGCCGCTGTAATAAAGCTTTGGTGTCTCCGTACCGGCGGTCAATGCACCCATGCCGTTTGCGCCTGTGTATGTAAAATACTTCCAAATGTCCGAACCGCTAAGCTTCATGTATTTTTGATCGGATTCCTTACTGGGATCCGGAATGGAGTGTACCCCTCCCGCTGTTTCTTTTAAATAACAGATTTCCGTGACCGTTCCATCCTCCGCCTCCGCCTCCAGCAGGAACTCTGCTCCGGAAAGCGGCGCCAGCTCCGGATCTTTTTTATTCACCTTCGGTTCAAAGGTAAGCGGATCATTTAAAAACACAAGGGGTTCCCCTGTCACGTCGATCTCCGCCGTCTGATACTCCTTAACAGCCACCGTTCTGACAAACTTGTCCGTGTCGTCCGGAGTCTCATAGCCGAAAGCGGGTGTAATCTCCCTCAGTTCATATTCTTTACCTTCTCCGGCTGAGCCGGCCGGAATATTCTCAAACAGGAAGGAGCCGTTCTGATCCGTCACGGCGGATGCCCTGTAGGAATACTCCGTAACCGGAAGCTCTGTGAGTTCGAATGTTACGCCTTCCAGAGGCGTTCTGGTGATCCCGGCGCCGTCATAATAAAATGCTCCAAGCTTCTCCCCTTTAACATTACCTGTCTGTGCCTCGATATTATAGTACAGCAGCTTCTCATCGCTGCCTGATGCCAGGCCGGCAGCTCCGTAATCATAAGTTTTGTCTGCCCGGTATGCATCGGAAGTTCCCTTATTGACTGCACCGATATAGTATGTCTCCCCGGCTCTTCCGATCGTCACGGGAACAAACCCTTTATTTTCCGGCCCCTCATATCCGGGGTAATTGAGCGTTGTATCTTTGCAGTATCCGGAAGGTACTTTGCTTTCCCTGATCAGATACGTCCTGCCTGCTATGAGGGAATCTCCCATCTCTTCCCGGCTGAAATGACCTTCACCGTCCGTTGTCAGGGTGAGAAGAGGCACATCCTTATCCACCGGCTCCCATATCGCTTCTGTACCGACTTTTGCCTCGTATACACTGAACCCTGCCCCTGCAGCCGGCTCGCTTGTCATAGTCAGCTTATCGTCCATCCTGACTGCTTTTACCTTGTTAACCTGAATATAGCCGAAACGCAGGCTGTTGGTTACCTGAAGGATTTTTGTGTCGGCAGGCTGAAAACAGCCGTTCTTTAATACACCTTCAGCCTTAATCATTGTCTCATCCATACTGCTGTCACTGCAATTATAAAATGTGACGCTGCCGTTTAAACCATCTGAGGCAGGCTCAATCTCCACCAGAATCTTTTGCATCTTTTGTTCCGGTGCAAGGAGCCCTTCCGGTACTTCGGAGACATCCTCCGTAAACCGGTAAACGCCGCAGGGCAGGCTGTCGAGCCTCACAAGCCCATCCTCTGTCAGCGGTATCATGCTGCTCCCATCCGGCCCTGCACTCCAGTCTTCAAAGCTTTCCTCCGGTTCTCCGGCCGCTTTTCTCTCGACCTTAAATCTGACTGGATATGTATTCCCGTTAAGCGGTACAAAGTCCTGGCCTGTTTTATAAAATGCAATGTTGGATAAAATAGGCTCATTTATCACCGAAGCTTCTGTACCGGCGGCATCGTCTCCCGGAATATAGGGAAAACCATTGACTGCATTCGCATTTATTTCAAATTCTCCCGTGACGCTGTCAAACTCTGCCTCCAAAGTGAGGGAACCGGCCGCCTTTTTATAACCGTATGGCGGCTTTTTCTCAGTTATACTGTAAATAATGCCAGGCTCCAGTCCGGCAAAGTCCACCTTGCCGTTCTCATCACTCACCGAATCCCTGTTAGTCAGAATACTGCTTTGAATCGCCGTGAGCGTGAACACCGCGCCCTTCAGACCGTTGCCGTCTTTATCCGTCTTATAGAACCGGAACCGGTTGCTTTCCAAATCCTGAGGGGAATTTAATGCGTCAAAATACATTTTCGCCCCATTTGAGACTGTATCCTGATATTGCAGAGTATCTTCCACACCGTCCGGAAGCTTTGGCAGGCTGTCAAGCGCCCCTTTCCCAAACAGAATATGCTGAGGCTTAAAGGATAGACTATCGTACCCCGGCGCTGCCTGGGTCTCCTCCAGCTTATAAATCGTGTTGCTTTGCAGGCGGAGGAAAAACATCTGCCCGTTTTCATTCGATGTTCTGACCTTTGCCGCCGTCGGATCGTTCATCTGCACCCACGCTCCGGGATTGGACGGTGACTCGCCCTGCAGCTTGAAAACAGGGATTAACTGGAATTTTGCACCCTGTAGAGTATAGCCGTCGCCGCTGTCTGATGAATTAGCGCTTTTTTTTGTCACTGTCGCCATCTGCAGCTTTTCCAATTTTGCAAATGAGCTGCTCTGGAACCGGCCGGCCTCTGCATTCGTGGTAACGGTGCTGTCGCTGCTGCCGTCGGGCCATTCAATCAGGACCGTATTGTCGGCTCCGCTGTCCGGAACAGAATCCACTACAACAGTGTCGTAAACTACTAAAACCGGTACCCTGGCCAGGGGCGCAGACTCCTTATATTCGATTGTAAAGCCTCCGCCGTTTTTTACCACCGTAAAATTCTCATCAATTTCCGTGTCAGTCAGACCTGAATCAGGGCTATAATCATAGCTGCCGTCGGGAGCCATTGTTATCCTGTAAAATCTCATGCTCGCCGGTTCAAGCTCCAGATAGCCGGCCATGTGATCGGAAATTTTAACTCCTTCAAAATTGACTCCCGTTATATTCACGGCTAATTCCCATTTAAGCCATGGAAGGCGGTCATACGTATCTTCTTTATTAAATGGATGGAACTCCCCCTTTTTCAGCATATGCACCGCTGCGGTATGCGACGCCTGCGCATCTTTTGTGATATGCACCGGCATTCCTTCATTCTCCCTAGTGGAGATAATATCGCTGTCCAGTGCCGCCTGATTCAGCAGCTTCAGCCCCTCTGCAGTTTTGAATTTCTCCTGCCTGTACTTCTCCTCCACATAGGCCGTAAATTCATACTGCCAGGCATCTTCGCCGATAAGAGGGACATAAAATCCGTCCTCAGCCTTTTCATACAGGACAAAGAAAATGTCCTGATCAGCATACTTCTCCTGCGCCGTTCTTTCTGTCACCGAATATACGGCAAGTATCGTATCATCCGTGCCGTCCAGCTTATAGCGAAGAATTTCTTCCGCTTCCGTCAGATTTGCAGGGGAAGCGGGACGCCGAAGCTCCGAACCGGACGCAGCTTTTTCAAAGCTTACCTCCCTGTATGTCCCCGCGCTGCTGTCTTGCCGCGTCTTTTTCCAGACGCCGGTCAGCCCGCTTTTTAAGGCCGGATCTGTTGAAAACACAGTTCCTACCGGCAGATGGTCCGTAAGAACGGAATTATTCAGCAGGATATTGTTCTGGTTATAGCCAATCTGCCATTTCACCAGATTATCCCTGTAATTATAACTGTCTATTGCTTTTTTACTGACGTATGCGTTCGGTATTAATCTGCTGTCTGCCGCGGTGCCTTCAATAGTTTCCGAACCGGAGGTCAGCTCATATTCTGCAGTATTCTCTACCCTGCCCTGATCCTGGCTGAGGCTCACCGGATCAACAATGCGCGTCCTTATTTCAAAAGAATAATACTCCTGCGCCTCTATCTGAGCCAGATGTATGGTCAGAAGCCTGATTCCGTCCTCAGTCTCTTCGAGTGTATAGTAATCGCCCGAATGGCCTCCTTCCATTAATTTCACCTCATCGTCTCCGCTGTCCGGATTATCACGGTTCACTTTTTTAAGAACTAACTTTCCGTCCGGGAAATTGCTGTCCAGAATCACCTGTTTCGGTGGATCAAAGGCGTCTCTCATCGTAAAGCTGCTGATTTCTGCGGCGGAACGGTTGATTTCAAATTTCCATGTCATAGTCTGAGTTGTTTCGTCGTAGCTGCCGGCCGTCTTTTTCAGGGCATTATGGTTATAGTCAACCCTATGCTCCAGATCAATATTCTCCGGAGGCCAGTCCCACGGTCCTATTCCTTCTCCCGTAACATGGTTGTGGAAAAGTGTTGCATTATTTGTAACGGTTCCCTGCCCTTCCGTCACAGAAGTCTTTGGAACCTTTGAGTAATAAACAAGCTCTACATCCTTGTTAACCAGGTCGAGAGCGGGCAGGATAAATCCCTGTGCGTTATGGATTTTACCATCCGGTGACTGATAGGAATAACTAAAACGCACCGCCTCCCCTTCTTTGAAGTCCTTAAGCTCTTCCTCTATCCCGGACAGAAAACCGCCTTTCTTAAAATAATTATTTGGAGGCTGTTTCCCCAATTCCAGTTGAATGCCGGAGTCGGAAGCTTTGAAAGAGATTGTCCTTTCCGCCCCTCCCTCCTTTACCGTAATCTCATCCGCATATTCAAGACCTTCCCCGAGCCAGTCAATCAGATAGGCCGAGTGAAGGGTATGAAGCAGGGTTTTCATTTTGATTTTCCAGCGGATTTTATTCTCCCCTTGGCTTAATATCTCCTGTCCGTCTTTTGTCAGCTCCTGTCCCAGCGTTTTTTTCGTTGTTGTGTCTGCTTCGGCAAGACTGGTCTGGCTATCTTCACCATCCCTCAGAGTTGCTTTATTTTGAATTGTCAGCTCCAGATTTTTTTGTTCATTCCAGTTTTCTAAAAGTCTGCTGCTGATTTCTGTCTCAATTGTAACCGATGCCTCTATGATATTTCCGGCGCTGTCTGTTATAATCCCGGCGTCCGCTTCTGAGGCGCTGGCTGCAATCGGGTAAACGAACCTGCCATTTTCCTGATCATAATAGTCTTCCAGCGGGAGAAGTTCTTCCTTCGCATCTCCTGTCCCTGCATAGGCGTGTGTCACCACCAATTCGGACGGCACGTCATCGATGATGTGCTTCCCGCCCAATGTATAGGTTTTTGACGATTCTGCCATTTTTCTCCGGGAGGCCTTCCTCTTCTTCAGCTGACTTGCACTGCCTGTTGTTCCGTCCCCGTCCTCCTCTTGATACTCTTCGTCTTCCTCGTCCTCATCCATGGCCTGCCAGGTCTCCCAGTCATCTATATCTTCAAAGCCTGAAGATGCCGTCGCCGGCGTAGCTTTTTGGGCCAGGGACGCCTCAGAGGAGGAGGCCCTGGCTGTAATTGTATAGGTGATATCCAAACCGTCTCCGCTATCCGCTTTTTTAACCAGTGAATAGGCTCCCTTATCCTCCGGCTGCCCGGAACCTTGCGACGACAATTTGACGGTGACAATTCCCTCCTGATTGTCTTCCAGTTCTATCTCATCTCCATTATGGCCTGCTTCAAGGCCGAGGGATAATTGTGCACCTGACTCAATATTCTGATAACCGCTGTAAATGTCTTCTTTGTTAAAGATAATCGATATATCGAGACACGTTCCATTCTGCTCCGTAACCATGGTTCCGATTAAGGCATCCCCATAAGTCAGCTCCTGATTCTGAAAATTAATATTTTTATTTAAGCCGCTGCATTCCACTTTTATCTGAAAAGAGAGGTCCGGACACTTTTCGATATCGCCTTGGGCATCTTCAACCGCTGTTTCCAAAAAATTATTATCAAATGCCAGTTCTAATTGTAGCTCAAACCCATTTCCGGACACCGTGTCCCTGTCCGTCCACATATTGAAATGCTGAAACGCATCCGACGGCGTCGCATAGCCTGATAAATCCATTTTCTCCGTCTCACCGGCCATAACAGGAATCACTCTCCATCCTGCCAAAGCCTGGAGAAGAATCGTACAAATCATCACCCATGCCAGCTTTATTTTCCATTCTTCCCGTAGCTTTTTGACACACTCCCTCATCCCAAGTCCCTCTTTCGTATCATTTCCGGCCTGCTCTCAAAACTGTATGCACCGGATTTTATCATAAAATATTATAGCAGAGAATTAACGCTCCTAAATTCACATTACCGAAGCCTGCCGGATTTTACCAAAATAGAATGATGTTGGGGCCAAAAGGTCTTTTGACCCTGGCATCACAGAAAGTAAAGTTTTCACGATCACAAAGGAGATTCTTATGGCCGCACTTTTTCTTGCACCCTTTTATCTTGCGGTGTGCTTTTATGTTTTAAACTGGATGTTAAAATGGATGGCCGTCTGCAATAATATTTTTGCTCTGGCTGCTTTCCGCTATGGATTTTCTGCCCTGTACATTCTGACAGCTACCACTTTGCTGTCTTCTTTTCTGATCAAAAAGCCGGATGGACTGCATCGGACTTTAAAACACATCAGCAATCTGTGGCTGGGCACATTTCTCTATGCCCTAATCGGTATCGGCATTGCAGATTTCATCCGCATCCTGCTCTATTTTTCTCCGCTTGCCGATGCTTCCTGGTTTCATTCCAAACTGATGTTTGCAGCCACCGGCTTTTTTACCGGCGTTCTGATCCTTTTTTTTAGTTTTTATGGATTTTTTCATGCCAAAAAACTCTACACAACAACCTGGAATATCTCCTCTGCCAAAAGCTGCAGCGGACATGACACTCTGAA
>OGEP01003594.1_pt1 | contig 11460 bp, 9 predicted proteins | sample 1570721 | NCBI WGS metagenome assembly OGEP01 (sample SAMEA2582131, study PRJEB24529) | metagenome | biome: Human gut stool | place: China | collected 2011 | reverse complement strand
GAAGAAGAAGCCGAAACTAAATATGAATTTATAAAAGGTATGGTATCAGTTCTTAAAGAAAAATTACAATATGTAAAAGAAATAACTGAACATGCTAATATATTCTTTGGAGACACTGTTGAGTTAGAAACTGAAGAATGTAGAGAATTCTTAAACTTAGAGCATATACCAACTTTAATAGATGCATTAGAAGCAAAAGTAGAAGCTGCTGAAGTAGTAGATGAAGCATTTGTAAAAGCAATGTTTAAAGAAATACAAAAAGAACATGGAATAAAGGGTAAAAACTTATTCATGGGATCAAGAATAATATTAACAGGTCAAATGCATGGACCAGATCTTCCAAAAACTATGGAAGTTCTAGGAAAAGAAACTTGCTTAAATAGAATAAAATATGTAAAAAATAATTTAATTAATATAAAAACACAATCATTTTAAATTAAAATTAATTCATGCCAAATTAACTATATTGACACTTAAAAAAATATAGTTAAAATTATAAGATGTAAGGATAAGAAATTAGCTAATTTTTGTACAAGTAAAAATAATTTTAGTAAAAATTTAAACTAAAACAGTAGGTTTAGAGTAAGGGGAGCAAACACAAAATGGTAAATGCAATAAGAATAGTTTTTGTAGTACTGACAATAGCATATCTATCAGTGCTATTAAGAGATTTTAAACGTGCAAAGGATACAGGACTTTTAGAAAAAGAAGAAGAGGGCTTTGGAAAAGCTGGAATAATAGGATTTATAGCAAACTTCGCAGATACTTTAGGGATTGGAGCATTTGCACCAATAGTTGCTATGTCAAAATTTACAAAAATGAAAATACACAATAAAGAAATACCAGCAATGTTAAACATAGGATGTTGTGCATCAGTAATGACAGAAGCATTTATATTTACAACAACAATAAAAGTAGATCCAACTACACTTATTGTTATGCTAGCAGCTGCTGGACTTGGTTCATATATAGGAGCAGGTATAATATCAAAAATGGACGAAAGAAAAGTTCAGCTAGTAATGGGAATAGCATTATTCATAACAGCTATATTAATGTTTTTAGGATTACCATGGATAGACTTAATGCCAGGCGGAGGAAACGAAATCGGATTAACAGGAACAAAACTAATAATAGGTGCTGTAGGAAACTTCATATTAGGAGCATTAATGACAGCAGGAATAGGATTATATGCACCATGTATGGCACTAGTATACTTCCTTGGAATGTCAGCAAAAGTTGCATATCCAATAATGATGGGATCTTGTGCAGTACTTATGCCAGTAGCTAGTATAAGATTTATAAAAGAAGGCAACTACCCAAGAAAAGCTACATTAGGAATAGTAATATGTGGAGCTATCGGGGTTGTACTAGCAGCAACTTTAGTTAAAAACCTACCTATGGATATAATGAAAGCCATAGTAGTTGTAGTAATACTTTACACTTCTTACAGTATGTTAGCACCACTTGCTAAAGCTAGAAAAGCTAAATTAGCAGAAGGAAATGTAACAGGAGTAGTAAACGAATAGATATTATAAAAACAATAAACCTTATAAAAAATTGTAGATGACTGAAATAGTTCATAATAACTTTAAAATCAAGAATGTGTCGCGTACTTTCCCAAAATATAGAAAGTATGCGGCACATTTTTATTTTTTTGTCGGGAAAACATTTCTCGAATTCATTTCAATTAAAAAAATATATAATAATAAAAATCACTCAAAAATAATAAAAAAATAAATATTAAAAAGTATCGAAATACTTCAAAAAAACGATTTTTACAACGTAAATAATAATATAAAATTATGAATAAAATATTGCAAAGAATAAAAAGTTTGTTTACTAAATAACTCGAATTTATAGATACATAAATATTACTTATGTTTAAAAAGTGAAGATAAAATGAAATTATTCAGAAAAATTAAAATAATATAAAAAATAATTAAAAATATTACAAATAAATGGTGATTATATTAATATAATAAATAAAAATTGTCTAAAAAAGAAATAAAATATTGCAAAAGATAAAGATGCTTGTTATAATAATAACTTGAAAAGGGAAAACAATATCTACAGGTTTAAGTAATTGATAATAAAAAGCTATAAAACCTGTAAAAAAGGAAAATTTGCTTGAGTAAATTAAATTTATATTAGTAAAAAAAGAGAAACAAACCGAGAACAAAAAACAAACTAAAAAATTAAAAAAGGAGAATTAAAATGGCAACTCTAATAAGAATAATGTTAATCGGATTCACATCTATGTTCGCTGTAGTTTTTGGTAAAGATTTCAAAAAGACTAAAGACGCAAATCAGCTAGAAAACGAAAGTTTCAAAAAATCAGGAGCAATAGGATTTGTAGCTAACTTTGCAGATACTCTAGGGATAGGTTCTTTCGCAATAGTTGTAGCTATGTCAAAAGCATTAAAATTAAATGTAAAAGACAAACACATACCAGGAATGCTTAACGTATCATGTACAGTACCAGCAGTTTTAGAAGCACTTATATTCATAACATCAGTAAAAGTTGATCCAATAACACTTTTATCACTTCTAATAGCAGCTGCAGCAGGTTCTGTAATAGGAGCTAAAATAATATCAAAACTCGACGAATCAATAGTTCAGATAGTTATGGGTGTAGCTTTATTTATAACAGGTGTAGTAATGTTCTGCGGATTACCATGGATAAACTTAATGCCAGGTGGTGGAACTGCATTAGGATTAAACGGAACAAAATTAATAATAGGTATAGTTGGTAACTTCATACTTGGAGCACTTATGACAGCAGGAATCGGACTATATGCACCATGTATGGCAATGCTTTACCTTTTAGGAATGTCAGAAAGAGCTGCATACCCAATAATGATGGGATCTTGTGCGATGTTACTTCCATTCTCAGGTATGGAATTCATAAAAGAAGGACAGTATCCAAGAAAATCTTCACTAGGAATAACTATAGGTGGTATATTTGGTGTGTTCATAGCAGCATTCATAGTTAAGAGTCTACCAATAAACATACTAAAAGTTTTAGTAATATGTGTAATATTCTACACAGCAACAACAATGTTAAAAGCAGGTTTAACAAAATTAAAAGAAAACAAAGTTGGAAGTATGGACTTAAATGTAGACTAGTATAAAAATTAATATATATTTATTGTGGAAAAGAGGGCTTTTGTGTTAATGCAAAGGTCCTTTTTTGAATTTAAAAAATACTGAAAAATCAAGCAATATCTTTTTATTTTTAAATCAAAAAAAGTATTGAATAGTTGATGGTTTGGGACTATAATCTATCATATGGAAGAAAATTAAATTAGGTTATTACACTTTATGTCCTTTATGATAAAGGATAGCTATTTTTTGGAGTCCTTATTATATAAGGGCTATTTATTATTAATATTTTAAAAAGGGTTAAAGAGGTGAATGTTGTGAAAAAAGTATTATTTCATTTAGCTGATGAAGATGAAAAGCTTAGCGGCAATGGAATTGATTTTCTTTTAAACCATCTTGACTACAGTATAGGTGAAAAAGTACTACTTGTAGGAGATATCGGGCGTTTAGGGAAAGAGCTAAGATTAAGTGGCTTAAACGTAACAATACTTGAAGATTCAGATTATGAAGATATGTGCTATTCTCTAGTGCACAATGAAAACTGCAATTTTGTAAAAGGAAAATTAGAATATCTTCCTTTTGAAGACAATTATTTTAGCAAGGTTATTGTTCTTGAACAGTTTAACCATACTAGCAACTATGAAAAGGCGTCTTCAGAAATAAGTAGGGTTCTAAAAAATAATGGAGATCTTATACTTGAAGATCTTAATATGTATAATATAAAAAATAAGATGAAATATTTAAAGAGAAGAATATGTGGCCTTTGTGCAAATCACTGCAATCCAAGTGATATAAAGAGAATATTCTCTAATTTAAGATTTGATGGTGTAATAGAAGATTTCGAAAGCAAGAAATATGTTTATGTAGCTAGAAAGAGAATGTTATAATTCTTATAGCGATAAATATAAAAAGCAACATTAACAGAATGTAAAAAATATAATAGAATGATATAATTAATAGGTCTGGCAGTTTATGCCAGACCTATTTTAGAATAGGGAGATGATTTTTTGATAAACTACGAGATAGTATTTGTCGTTCTTCTGTTTATGGTTCTTGTATCAATTCAGTTTACGTTGAACAAAATTTACGTAGAATTGAAGGATATTAAGAGAATGATGAAGAACAAGGAACTAGAAGAAATAACAGAAAAGGAAAAGAAGTTTGACTCATTTAGATTTTAAATTTATAGATATAAAGTTATTTGAATTTAAGACTCACAATTTTAGAAAGGATAGGTAATTGTTATGAAGATTGAGCTAGGTTATATAAAAAACGATATACAAAATATAGCAGATGCAATAGAAACTGTATTAAAAATAGATGTAACAATAGTAGACGAAAATCTTATCAGAATTGCGGGTACTGGGAAATATATAAGTAAGATTGGCGAGCAAATAGACGGATATGCTTTTAAGAAGTCACTACAAGGCGGAGAGGTGATAGTTATAGATAATCCAAAAGTTAGCCCTATTTGCAAGGAGTGTTGTAGAGCGGGAAATTGTAATGAATTTGGGGAAATATGTTGTCCTATAGTCTGTGACGGGAAATCTTATGGTGTGATAGGCCTTATAGCATTCTCTGAGGAGCAGAGAAAGATAATTGAAACTAATAGCGATGGAATGGTGAATTTCCTTACTAGAATGGCAGATTTATTGTCTGGGAAATTAAAAGCAGCTATAAAATCTTACGAACTCGATATTGAAAAGAAGAAGCTTGAAACTTTGGTAGATGGTATGGATAAGTCTGTAGTGTCTATAGATGTCGATGGCAGAATTGATAGATACAATCTTAAGTTTAAAAAGATGTTCAATATAAAGGACGATATTACAGGGAAGATTATTTTTGATATTTTTAAATTTATCAAAATTCCAGATAAGTATAGAAAGGGTCACTCTTTTAGTGCGAGCTTTAACTACAAGGGTGGAGGAAAGTCTATTAAAGGTATCTACAATATGAGTAGGATTGAGCTTAATGGCGAGATTAAGGGCTATGTTATAGACTTTACCGATAAAAAAGAAGCTATTAAAAACTACAACAAGATGAATAAAGATAGAAGTATAATGATTGATAATATAATCGGTGAAAGTGAAGCTATTAAAAAGGTCAAGAAAGAGACGATTATGGCAGCTCAATCTGTGTCTACGGTTCTTATAACTGGGGAGAGTGGGACAGGTAAGGAGCTGTTTGCCAGAGCAATACACAATCACAGCAAAAGAGCTGAGTATCCATTTATCGCAGTAAACTGTGCAGCTATTCCAGATAATTTGCTAGAAAGTGAGTTATTTGGATACGAGGAAGGTGCGTTTACCGGTGCTAGAAAAGGTGGAAAACTTGGTATGTTTGAAATTGCCCACAAGGGAAGCTTGTTTTTAGATGAGATTGGGGATATGAGCTTGCATCTTCAGTCAAAGCTTCTTAGAGTGCTTCAGGAAAAAGAAGTGAATAAAATTGGTGCGAAGTCTAATATTGAAATAGATGTTAGGATAATTGCAGCTACGAATAAGGATCTTGAGAGTATGGTTAAAGAGGGTACATTTAGGGAGGATTTATACTACAGGCTGAATGTTATCCCTATAAAGCTGCCTAGTCTTTCTCAGAGAAAGGGAGATATTCCGCTTCTTATAGATTATATGATTAGAGAGTATTCTGTGAAACTTGAGAAAAATGTCGAGGGAATTGATGAGGTTGCGTTGGATAGGATGCAAAAGTACGGTTGGCCAGGAAATGTTAGAGAGCTTCAAAATAGTATTGAGTATAGTGTAAATATGGCTCAGGGTAGCGAGATTACAGTCGATGTTCTTCCAAAGTCTATTCTGGAGTATGAGGAGAAGTTTGAGGAAGATGAGACTTCTGCTATAGAAACGTTGGAGGATCTTGAAAAGAGAGAGATACAGAAGGCGTTGAAAAGATATGGAGTATATAAAAAAGACAAAGAATTGGCAGCAAAGGCCCTAGGAATATCGAGGGCAACTCTTTATAGAAAAATTGAAAAGTATGGAATTAAGTAACGAAGAATGAATATAATAATTCACTCTCCAGACTCAGTCATCACAAGGGTATCTCATCAGAGATGAAATACCGCAGTGATGACTTCATATTGTCAAGTGAGATTATTATATTTCATTCTTACGTATACTAATTCCATAAGTTTTCAATTTTAGCTATAAAGAAGTTGACCTTTGGAAAGAGATGAAGTTGGAGAAGTTTGTTTTTTAGGTTAGTAGGAGTTTTTATAGTAATTTATTTATAGTATATATATTCTCATTTTGAGATTATTTCTCAAAATGAGATTTTTTTATGTCTAAAATGAGAAAAAAATATTTTTTGGAAAGTTGATAATAAATATTTTTGAGATGATAATTTTAAAAAATAATAGGCTTAAAGCTAGTTATATAGCTAAGTGTAAAGTTTTATGAAAGTATTTTTTAAACTTTGGCACGAGATATGCTTATTATATATGGCGTGGAAAGGGTTATCAGATAATCCAAAGATATGAACAGAAATTTATTTAGAACTATTTAGAAATTTGCTATTGAAATATGAGAGATATTAGATTATATGGAGGGTGTAAGATGAGAGATATAAGAAATGAATTAGTTGAAATGTTAAGAAATGAAGTTAAGCCAGCAGTTGGATGTACAGAACCAGTTGCATTAGCTTTAGCTTGTGCAAAAGCTAAAGAGCTTTTAGGTGAAGAAGTTGTAGATAATAAGATGTTAGTAAGTAACAATATATTCAAAAACGGAATGGGTGTTGGTATACCAGGAAGTAAGATATTAGGATTAAAAGTTGCAGCTTGTATGGGTATAGTTGGTGGAAAATCTGCAGACGGTTTAAGCGTTCTTGAAGGTTTAACTGAAGAAGAAGTTAGAGAATCAGAAAAATATTTAGAAGAACATACTATATCAGTAGAGCCAACTGATTCAGCTGATAAGATATACTTAGAAGTTATGTTAAAAGGTGCTAATCATGAAGTATTAGTTAAGATAAGAGGAAGACACGATAACTTTACATACCTTGCAAAAGATGGAGAAGTTATATTAGATAATGAACCAAAAGAAGAAGTTGTAGCAGATGGAGCAAAAGAAGAAAGAAAAGAAACTTTAATGGACAATGCTACAGTTGCTGAAATAGTTGACAACGTAGAAAAAATGGACTTTGAAGATATAAAATTCCTTCTTGATGGTATAACAATGAACAGAGCTATGGCAGAAGTTGGTTTAAGAGAAAAAACTGGTGTTGGTACAGGTTTCGGAATAAAAGAAGCTATAAATGCTGGAGAATTAGGAGATGACCTTGTAAACTACGCAATGATGCTTACATCAGCAGCTTCAGATGCTAGAATGTCAGGTGTTAAGATGCCAGTTATGAGTTCAAACGGAAGTGGTAACCACGGTTTAACAGCAATACTTCCAATAGCTGCATACAACGAAAGAAATCCTCAGAGCGATGAAAGAGTTGCTAGAGCTTTAGCAATATCTCATTTAATAACTGCATACATCAAAAACTTCACAGGTAGATTATCTCCAATGTGTGGATGTGGTGTTGCAGCTGCAATAGGATGTACAGCAGGTCTTTCTTGGTTAATGGACGCTGAACAGTCTCAGATAGAAGGAGCTATGGAAAATATGATAGCTAACTTAAGTGGTATGATATGTGACGGTGCAAAACCAGGATGTGCTTGTAAATTAGCTACTGCATCTTCTGCAGCAGTTCAGAATGCTATACTTGCTAAGAGAGGATGTATAGTTCCAGGACTTAATGGTATAGTTGGTAGATCTGTTGATGAAAGTGTTAGAGCATTAGGATGCGTTGGAGATGAAGGAATGTCTGTAACTGACAACGTAATACTTGATGTTATGAATGAAATGAATAAATAAGCCTTTAAATAATCTTAAAATATAATTTTTCAAAAATGCCGTATCGATTTTCGATGCGGTATTTTTATTTTGTGAGGTGTGCGATAGAAACAACCTTCTCTCCAGACTCAGTCATCACAAGGGTATCTCATCAGAGATGAAATACCGCAGTGCTGCCTTCGTATTGTCGAGTGAGGTTGTTTTTTATCGCACACTTTTGTTAAAAATAGCAATCGAAAATCGATACTGGATGCTTTTGAAATTATGTTTGTAAGAATTATTTAAAGGCTTATTTTGCGTGGTGAGTGGAGGAAATATATGACAAAAAAAGTAAAAAACCACCAAACTATTGGACGTAGTGGTGGTTTTACTATTACTTTAAAACTTAGTTTTAAAAGAGAAAAATAACCTAGCTACCTTCTAAAAGTTATTCTTATCTCTTTTTATATTACACCATATTAAAAAAATTGAGATACCTTTTGAAAGATTTTTAAGAAAAAATAAACTATTATTTATTGGAATTATTATAATAAATTTTAGATAAATATTAATTAAAAAAATTGGATACAATGATTGAAATTTATGGCTAAAGCAACTTTGTCACTTTTTGATAAGACAAAGTTGTTTTTCTTTTTGTTGGATAAAAGATTATATGAATATATAATCTAATTAAGAAAAGAAAACGTTATACCAAGTTACTAAAAATATAAAGGGAGGAATTGAGATGGATTTTTCACCAAGGCTAATTCAAATTTTAATCTTATTGTTAAATTCAGAAAATCCAATTCCTGCGACAATATTAGCGGAAAAACTTCAAATAAGTAAACGTACATTATCTAGAGAGCTAGAAAATATAGATAATGACCTAGAAGCATACGATTTAAAAATAGATAAAAAACTAAAAAAAGGAATAAAAATAATCGGAAAAAATGAAGACAAAGAAAGGTTTAAAGAGTATCTAGAAAAATTTGAGTGTTTTGATCCTAAAAATATTGAGCAAAGGCAAGATAGGATTATAGAGGAAATTTTAAAAGAAGAAGAAATACCTAAGGCGTATTATCTTTCAAGTATGTTGAAGGTGAGTGAAACCACAATAAATAATGATTTGATAAATGTAAAAAAATGGTTTGCTGAAAATGGAATAAAGCTTATAAGGAAATCTAACATTGGAATATATATAGATTATGAGGAAGACGATTATAGAAAAAGTTGTATGAGATATATTGAATCAGACATTAGTGAATCTCAGGAGAAACTTTTGAGAATGATAGATGAGGATATAGTTGAAGGTGTGGCTGAGATTCTTTCTGATGTTGAAAGTGAAAGAATAGAAAGAATGTCTAGGGCATCTTATATAGAGTTACATATATATTTATCTCTTTCAGTATATAGGATTAAAAAAGGAAAAAAACTTATTTTTAGAAATAAAGCTATAAATAATATAAATTCAGAAGAAAAAATAATAGTAGATTTTATTGTAGATAAGCTTGAAAAAAAATTTGATGTTAATTACTCAGAAGATGAAATGATGTATGTATATCTTTACATAGCAGGTTCAAAGAAACTGGATGCTATAGAAAGTGAAGATTTTTATAAAAATAATGATGAACTTTTAAAAGTTATATACAAATTGATAGAAAGCTATGATAGTGAAATATCTTATTACCTAAAAAATGATGAGCTTTTTATAAAAGGTCTTGTAAATCATTTGAAACCGACAATTTTAAGACTTAAGAATGGAATAAGAATACGAAATCCATATAATGATGAAGTTAAAAATAGCTATCCTGAAATATACAATAAAATATCAGATTGTAGTTATATAATATCAGATTTTATAGGTGTAGAAATTCCTGAAGAAGAGATAGGTCTTATAGCAGTTCACTTTGGAGGAGCTGAGGTAAGGTTAAATAAAAAATATAAAAAAATAAGAAAAATACACATGGGTGTCGTTTGTGGAAGTGGAATAGGTATCTCAACACTATTGTGCTCAAGAATTTTAAATCTATTTAAAGAAAGAGTAGATGTAAAGAAATTTTCTTTAAGAGATTTAAATAAGATAAAGAAAGATGACATAGATATAATGATTTCTACTTTTGAATTAGATAATTATCAAGAAAAATATATAAAAGTTAATCCAATTTTAAAAGAAGAAGATATAGAGAAAATTTCAAATGAATTAGACAATTTAATGTTAAGACCTAAGCCAATTCAGAAAATAGAAAAGGATTTAACTAAAGATATAGATGAGATAACTCTTATAAGTACAGAAATAAGCAGTATAATAAAGAATTTTAAGATTTATAAAATGAAGCAAAATACAGACTTTATTACAATGGCACGATTTATAGGAAGTATTGCATCAGATGAACACGATGGAGTGGAGGAAATAACAGAAAGGATTATAAAAAGAGAGCAGCTTTCTACACAGGTTATACCAGAGTTTGAAATGGCGTTTTTACACACAAAATCAAAGTTTGTAGAGATGTCTAAGTTTTTCATTATAAATCCTGAAGAAGGATGTTTTGAAAGGCTTTCAAATTCAAAAACTGTAATAGCAATGATTATACCAGAAGAGGATTCTAGACAAACTTTGGCAATATCTTCAATAAGTGAGGCTATATTTGAAGATGAAAAATTTTTAGAAGAGATAAAAAATAGCTGTGAAGAAACTACAAAATTATATGTTGATAGGATTCTTAGAGAATACCTTATCAACAAAGTCAGAGAAATATAAATTATAAAATATAACTAGGAAATATAGATTATATACTAATAAGAGATATAAATGAATATAGGAGGGGTTAAAAATGTTAGAAGGATTTATAAATAACAGAATAATGGTAAAGGATTCAGTTAATTCTTGGGAAGAAGCTATAAAAATAGCTGCAGAACCTATGTTGAAAGATGGTTTAATAGAGGAAAGGTATATAGACGGTATGATAAAAAATGTAATTGAAAATGGAACGTACATAATAATATTACCAGGACTTGCAATTCCTCACACAAGACCAGAACATGGAGCTATAAAAACAGGAGCATCAGTCCTAAAAATTAATGAAGGTGTATTATTCCCAGATAATAAAGAAGTAAAAATTATGTTTGCGTTATCAGCTAAAGATGCAGAAGCACATTTAGATATGGTTTCGGAACTTACAGAAGTATTTATGGATGATGAAATAATGGATAAAGTTTTTGCTGCGAAAGATATTGAAACAATAAAGGAGATATTATGTTAGAAGAAAAAAAATCATTTGAATTTATAGTTAATTCTCTAAAAATAAAAGCTGATTATTACACTGAGGATATAGATAATATATTCTTGCCTTTAATAGAGAGATTAACGAAAATATATGAAGAAAAGGGAAGAAGGGTGATAGTCTATATGGCTGCACCTCCAGGAGTAGGAAAGAGTACACTTTCTATGTTTTTAGAATATCTTTCTAAAAATGATGAAAAAATCAAGAGTAAAAATGTATAAGTTACTCATTATCTATTG
>OGEP01003592.1_pt1 | contig 11465 bp, 10 predicted proteins | sample 1570721 | NCBI WGS metagenome assembly OGEP01 (sample SAMEA2582131, study PRJEB24529) | metagenome | biome: Human gut stool | place: China | collected 2011 | reverse complement strand
TGCCATCTGCTATTAAAAATATGGCAGATGGCAATTCAAACATCGGCTTCGCGCGATTATGTTTTGTTCAGAGGTGCCATAAAGGGACACACACAAAAGTCCTAAAATTGTCTGCCGGCTTGCGGACACAGTCCATAGAGTGTTCCTTCATGATCGGCACACGCGAACCCTCGCCGTAGGTTTCGATCAGCTTTCGCTCCAGCCGGTCGGCTTTCTCTTTCCCGTATACCATATGTAACGTATTTAAGTTAAACGGCACCGGAATCAGCTGATCCCCGACCTTTGCGACCACCTCGTGCCCGAACAGGTACCAGTCCGTAAAACGCGATAAATATGCAAACACTTCCTCCAGACCTGTGTGAAAAATATGCGGTCCGTAATTATGAATTAAAATGCCGTGGGCATCTTTCTCATCGTAACAGTTTCCCCCGATATGCGGTCGGCGTTCCATGACAAGGACACGCTTTCCTTTTTCCTCTGCCAGCTTTCGCGCTGCCACCGCTCCGGCAATTCCGGCTCCAATGACAATACAATCGTACATGTCTCCTCCGTTCTGCGGTACTGCCCGCATTGTCTTAACATTGACCTGTTTCATTATACAGGATTTTCCACAGTACGCCAATTTATTTTTTCCTTAAGGTTTTCTAAACAAAAATCCCTGTCATTTATTTGTTCATATTTTATTTACAAAATACTAATAAACTTGGCATACGCTGGTCATATTTCCATTTTATAGTATAGATAAAGTTAAGATAGCAAGTTAAATTTTTCATAGAACTTTTTCATTCCTGACAAGTGCTTGTCAGGTCACCTTGCTTAGAAATAGGCAAGGTTCCTCCCAGCAGATAGTGAATTTATTTCACTTTCCATACACACAATCTTTTTCATATGAAAAGCCGGTGCGATGCACCGGCTCCCTCTTTTTTACAAACTTTTTTATCTTTCTTGATCTTAATCAAATTCCTTTTTTAAATAACCCGCATATGCTGAAAATGCCGACGGAATGGCATAACGCTCTCTCGCATCCCATGCATCCACAAAAATCAGTCCGCCTTCCCCGTCCGCTTTCTCTTCCGGGGTGCGCCCATTTCCTGACTCCGGTTCCTTTTCTGTGGCAAAGCCGGCTTCCTCCACCAGAATGACATATCCACTCATCCTCCACTCGATATGGGAAAATATGTGCTTTGCATCCGCAAGCTTCTCGATTCGCAGCGGAGCAAACTGCTGTTCCTTTACATAGGAAAGGACTTCCTCCGCACTTAATGCGCCGGACAGATTCGGCAGCTCATACAGCCCGGCGAGCAGCCCCTTCTTCGGGCGCTTGCGGATTGCCACCTTTTCTCCATCCCGGATGACAAGCACCGTGCGCTCCTCAATGCGGCGCGCCTTCGCCTTGCTTTTTACCGGAAAATCCATCACACGCCCCTGTGCTCTCGCAAGGCACATCTTACTCCACGGACATTCCTCACAGAGAGGTGCGCCGTTCGGCACACAGACCGTCGCCCCGAGCTCCATCATCGCCTGGTTGAGCGCGCCGGGAACATTTTCATCGCGAAGGGCACGCCGAAGCTCCTCAGGAACCGTAAGTTCCCGCATCATCTCCCCCAGCTGCGCTTCCACCGCACTGCGGAACGACTGTTTCATGATGTCGGTATCATCTGCCGCCACGCGCGTCAAGATCCGCAGCACATTTCCGTCTACCGCCGGCACCGGTATCCCATAGGCGATCGATGCGATGGCACCCGCTGTGTAGGAACCGATTCCTTTTAACTCCAGAAGCTTCCCATAATCCGCCGGAAGCACTCCGCCATACTCCTCCGTCACGGTAACTGCGGCTTTCTGCATATTTCTCACGCGGTTGTAATAGCCAAGCCCCTCCCAGAGCTTCATCAATTGATCCTCCGGACAGGCTGCAAGCGCTGCCACATCCGGCAATGCTTTTAAAAACCGCTCATAATAGGGCTTTACCGCCTCCACTCTGGTCTGCTGCAGCATGATTTCCGAGACCCACACGCGGTAAGGCTCCGGTCTCTCACGCCACGGGAGCACCCTCGCATGATCCAGAAACCACACGAGCAAGGGCTCTGCCAACTGATTCAGATGATAATTATCCAGCATTCTTTTCTCCGTCTCTTTACTGCTGCGCGTTCTTATTCAGATCAAACTGCGCCACAAATACCGCGATTTTTTCGAGGCATTCTTTTATCACATCCTTGGAATATGCATAGGAACACCGGATGTATCCCTCGCCGCAGCTTCCAAAGGCATCTCCCGGTATCACCGCCACCTTCTGCTCCTGCAAAAGTCTTCTGCAGAACTCCATTGAGGTAAGCCCGGTCTCTTTGATCGAAGGGAACACATAGAACGCTCCCTCCGGCTCAACCACCTTAAGTCCCATTGCCCGGAATCCGTCCACCATCAGGTGGCGTCTCTCGTCATACTCCTGGCGCATCACATCGATCTCCTCGTCCCGCACCGGACTCGTGAGTGCTTCTAACGCCGCATACTGGGACGTCGTTCCCGCTGACATCGTCGTGAACTGATGGATCTTGTTCATATGGAAAATGACCTCCGCCGGCCCCGCCGCGATACCCATACGCCATCCGGTCATTGCAAACGCCTTGGAAAAACCGTTTAGAACCACGCAGCGCTCATACATATCCGGCAGTGCCGCGATCGATACATGCTTCTTGCCGTAGGTGAGCTCCGCATAGATCTCGTCCGTAATCACAAAGAGGTCATGGGCGAGCACTACCTCGCGGATCGCCTCCAGATCCGCCTTTTCCATGATGGCACCCGTCGGATTATTCGGGAAAGAGATGAGAAGCACTTTTGTCCGCTCTGTGATCTTCTCCTCCAGTTCCTCCGCCGTCAGACGGAATCGGTTCTTCGCCTGCAGCGGAATTGACACCGGAATTCCTCCGCACAGTTCCACGCAGGGGATGTAGGACACATAGGCAGGCTCAACCACCAGAACCTCGTCTCCCGGATCCACCAGCGCACGCAGCGCCAGATCAATCCCCTCGCTTGCCCCCATTGTGATAAGGATCTCATCCGCCCGGTCATAGTGCAGATCGAACTTTTCCAGATACTCCGCTGCTGCCGCACGCAGCTCCACGGTACCGCGGTTGTCAGTATACTTTGTCTCGGCGCGCCGGATGGAAGCGACCGCCGCCTCCCTGACATGCTCCGGCGTCTGGAAGTCCGGCTCCCCGACGCCCAGAGACAGAGCCCCGTCCATGGTATTGGCAATATCGAAAAAATCCTTAATACCGGAATCCGGCATCTCCACAACAACTTTTGACAGATAAGATCTCTTTGTGCTCATATGTATGACTCCTTAGTAACGTACTCATTTTAGGATTTATTATACCCCCTTTCTTTCCAAATGAAAATACTGTTTTCTATTGACAAATTTTAGAAAACGCTGTACTCTAATATTAGTAATTTGTTAATTTTTTATCAAACTATTCAGGAGGGTTTTAGAATGAGTGAATTTAACAATTTGAAATTGGAAATCGCTGACCAGACTGCTGTTCTTTCCATTTCCAGACCAGCAGCTCTTAACGCATTAAACAGTGAGACTCTTGACGAGTTAAACACGGCTCTGACTGAGATCGAAGCTATGGACGATGTCAAGGTTGTCATCTTAACCGGCGGTCCGGACAAGAAGGGCAACGAGTTCAAGTCTTTCGTTGCAGGCGCTGATATCTCCGAGATGGTGAACTTCACCGCTCCGGAAGCAAGAGCATTCGGCATCAAGGCTTCTGTTCCATTTTTCAAGTTAATGAATATGCGTCAGGTTACCATCGCTGCTGTCAACGGTTTTGCTCTCGGCGGCGGATGTGAGATCGCTATGGCGTGTGATATCCGTATCGCATCCGACAATGCTGTTTTCGGACAGCCGGAGTGCGGTCTTGGTATTATCCCTGGATTCGGCGGTACCCAGAGACTTGCCCGTCTTGTTGGTATGGGACGTGCCAAAGAAATGATCTTTACCTGTGACAATATCGATGCCAACGAAGCATACCGCATCGGCCTTGTAAATAAGGTTGTCGCAAAAGAAGAACTGATGGCTACCGCAAAGGCTATGGCTGCAAAGATCATCTCCAAGGGAAGCTACGCAGTCTCCGTTGCCAAGGCAGCAATCAACAACGGCTACGACATGGACATCAAGAATGCCGTTGAGATGGAAGCAAACCTCTTTGGTGTTGTCAACGACACACATGACAAGAAAGAGGGAATGGGCGCATTCCTTGAGAAGAGAGTTGCCAATCTGACAGATTTCTAAACATCGTACACCAGGACTTGACGTTTGGTTCTAAAAACGCTACCATATTTTATAGAAAGACAGCCGGCTATCTTTAGCCGGCTGTTCTGGTATCAGCATACAATACATAGAAAGGTGGTTTTTGATATGTTTGACAAAATCATTGGTTTCATCGGTGCCGGCAACATGGGCAGCGCCATGATCGGCGGCATCTTAAACGCCTCCCTGGTAACCACGGGGCAGATAATCGCCAGTGCACACTCCAAGGAGACACTCGACGCCATTCACAGCCGGTTTTCCATCGAGACGACACTCTCCAATGAGACGGTCGCCGAGCGCAGCGATATTCTGTTTCTCGCCGTCAAGCCGAACAAATTTGATGAGGTGATTCCGCAGATTGCCCCGCATGTGAAGAGCAGCTGCATCATCGTCTCCATCGCTGCAGGCAAGACCATTGCTGCCATCGAAGAGGCGTTTGGCAAAGAGATCAAGCTCGTTCGCGCCATGCCAAACACACCTGCCCTCGTCGGCGAAGCGATGAGCGCCCTGTGTGTCAATGCACATGTCACCGAAGCCGAGCTTTCCGAAGTGCAGGCGATCTTCAACTCCTTTGGAAAAGCAGAAGTCGTTCCGGAGAGCCTCATTGACGCCGTTGTGGGCGTGTCCGGTTCCTCCCCTGCCTATGTCTATCTGTTTATCGAGGCAATGGCAGACGCTGCCGTTGCTGACGGTATGCCGCGGGCACAGGCTTACAAATTTGCCGCCCAGTCCGTCTACGGCGCAGCCAAAATGGTATTGGAGACCGGCAGACACCCCGGCGAACTCAAAGACGCCGTGTGCTCTCCGGGCGGAACGACGATCGAGGCTGTCGCCGCATTGGAACGGGGCGGTCTGCGTGACACCGTAATCACTGCACAGCGCGCCTGCTCTAAAAAATCACACGACATGAGCACAGCGAAATAAAAAAGCAATCACAGGAGGCAACGCATTATGTGGGCATATGAAAGTGTATTTTATCAGATCTATCCGCTTGGGTTCTGCGGCGCACCTTTTGAAAATGACGGGGTTCTCACCCACCGCATCCAAAAGGTAAACGACTGGATTCCTCATATTCAAAAGCTTGGCGCAAACGCCGTATATTTTTCACCGCTCTTTGAATCGGACACCCACGGCTACAATACCAGAGATTACACAAAGATCGACACAAGACTTGGCACCAACGCGGATTTTAAGGAAGTGTGTGACAACCTCCACGCCGCCGGCATCAAAGTCGTCTTAGACGGCGTCTTCAATCACGTCGGCCGCGGTTTCTGGGCATTCCAGGACGTTTTAGAGAAGAGATGGGACTCTCCCTACAAGGACTGGTTTCATATCAGTTTTGACGGGAATTCCAATTATAACGACGGGCTGTGGTATGAGGGCTGGGAAGGGAATTATGATCTCGTAAAGCTGAATCTGCACAACGAGGATGTCATCGCACACCTCTTTTCCTGCATCAAGGGCTGGATAGATGAGTTTGACATCGACGGACTGCGGCTGGATGTGGCTTACTGCCTCGACCATGATTTTATCCGAAGGCTGCGCGCCTACTGTGACACCTTAAAGCCAGATTTCTTCCTGGTCGGCGAGGTCGTACACGGCGATTACAACCAGATCATGAACGACACCATGCTGCACTCCGTGACAAACTATGAGTGCTACAAAGGACTGTATTCCAGTTTTAACTCCATGAACATGTTCGAGATCAATCACTCTCTGCTGCGCCAGTTCGGCCCGGACAACTGGACTCTGTACAAGGGAAAGCACCTGCTCTCCTTCGTCGACAACCATGACGTCACCCGTGTGGCAAGCATCCTCTCAAACGAGGCGCACCTTCCGTTAATCTATGCCATGCAGTTCGGCATGCCGGGCATTCCATGCGTGTACTACGGAAGTGAATGGGGCACCAAAGCGCGAAAAGAGGACGGCGATCCCGCATTGCGCGCCTGCTTTGACGCACCGGAATGGACCGCGCTCACGGATTTCATCAGCCGCCTTGCCGCCGCGAAAAAGTCTTCCGAGGCGTTAAACTACGGCGATTTCCGCTCTGTCCTGCTCACGAATAAGCAGTCCATCTTTGAGCGGAAAAGCGTCAATGAGCGTGTGTTAGTCGCCATCAACGCAGATTCCGAAAGCTTCACGGCGCATTTCGACGCAGGCTGCGGCACAGCTGTTGACCTGCTCACCGGGGATACGCACGACTTTGGAGGTGGCAGTACGCTCCCGCCTTACTCCGCAGCCTTCTGGAAGATGGAACACTGAGACAGAAGACTGACAGATCAAAGGGACTGACGCAGAGGCAGGGATCTGATAACCTGGAAATTCATATGTAAGTTCCGAATATAACAGGCGGCGGTAAATCTGACCGCAAAATCCGGTATTTCTAACCACGCCGCGCTTCGCATCTGCGATGATCTGTGTCTTTCCAAGCTTTGAACACTCCGTAGGATGTGTCCGCAACCTGCAGACAATTTTAGGATTCTCGTGTGTCCCTTGCGGCACCAGACAACAGATGGCATAAATGCCATCTTTATGTCGAACAAAACATAACCGCGCGAAGCCGATGTTTGAATTGCCATCTGCCATATTTTCAATAGCAGATGGCAATGAGTTTCGGTTCGCGCGGTTTTATATTGTCTGTGAAGCGATGCCGCTAGGGACACTAGGGAATCCGCTCATTGTCTGCGGTTTGTCGGACACATCCTGCGGATTGTCAAAGCGTGGCAAGAGACACAGAATCTGATGCATAGCGCGGCATGGAAGAAATACTCGAATTTTGCTTCAAAGATTTACCGCCGCCTGTTACATTTTAGAACTTCACACCTGCAGGTTCCTTATAATCAGATCCTGACCTCTGTGTCAGCCCTTTCTCTGTCAGTTCTTCTTTCCCAGTGTGACAGAGAGCGTCTGCTCTTCATACTGTCCGTTGGAAGATCTCTGGATGGTGACATCCACGGTCGTTCCTGCTTTGTAATACTGAAGTTTAGAGGACAGATCCTCCATCGAGGAGACATCCTTGCCGTCAAATGCGGTAATAATATCGCCCTTCTGAATTCCAGCCTGCTCTGCGGCGGAGTTCTCTTTTACCTGTGCTACATAGACACCGGTCGGCATATTGTAGGTTTTTGCCACATCACTTGTGACATCGACGCCGCCGATACCAAGATATGCACTGTCTGCCTCATCTACCTTTTCCTTCGTAATCAGATCCTCAATGATCGGCATTGCTGTGCTGATCGGGATCGCATAACCGATTCCCTCAACACTTGTGTCTGCATATTTTACAGAGTTGATACCGATGACCTCGCCTGCTGCATTGAGCAGTGCACCGCCACTGTTACCAGGGTTGATCGCTGCACTGGTCTGGATCAGTTCTGCGGTGTAATTTGTGTTGCTGTTGGAATCGGATACGGTTACTTCACGGTTCAATGCGCTGATGACACCGGTTGTCACAGACTGACCATAGCCGAGTGCATTACCGATGGCGATCGCTGCCTGTCCGGCTTTCAGATCATCCGAATTGCCAAGTGTTGCAACTTTGATTGTATTTAATGTGTCAGAATCGATGCTGCTTAACGCAACGCGGATAACTGCAAGATCTGTGGAAGGATCGGTACCCTTGATCTCCGCGCTGACGGTTGTGTTGTCACTGAATGCGACTGTAAGGCTGTCCGCCCCCTCCACCACATGATTGTTGGTCGCAATGTAAAGATTGTCTGCATCCTGGCTCACGATAATACCGGAACCGCAGCTTGTGCTCTGCTGTGTCTGTGTTCCGCCGAAAAAGCTCTGATACTGGGATTCGCTCACATTCGTGATCGATACGATAGAAGGCATTACCGCTTCCACGATGTCAGAGACATCGGATGCCACATAGCTGGATGATGCGCCGGTCGCCTCAATCTTGGTGTTGGAATCGGACTGTGTCAGCACGCTGCCTGTGGCTGCCACCGTGGAATCCGAATCTCCGAAAATCTGACCCGATGCGAGATGTACGCCCTCGAACACCGTTCCGGATACCAGCCCGAAGACAAGTGCCAGTGCCGCACATTTTGCAAGCTTCATACCAAAGCCGCCCGGCTTTCTCTCTCTCTTTTCTCTTCTCTTCTTTTCCTTCTTGCCGGAAGGATTCTGACCGTACGCCGCATTCCCGGCTCCCTGGCTCTGGTAGAACTGTTGCTGATAACCGCCGTTCTGGTAGGTTCCTCCGTTCTGGCCGTATGCACTGTTATTCTGCGTGCCGCTCTGGTAGGTTCCTCCGTTCTGGTAAGTTCCTCCGTTCTGGTAGGTTCCTCCGTTCTGACCGTATGCACTGCCATTCTGGTAAGCTCCGTTTACGCTGTATGCTCCATTGTTCTGCGATGTGCCGTTCTGATTCGTTCCGTTATTATATGAATAGAAGGAATCGGAAGACTGGTTATGATTACGTTCATTGTTATCCATAATAATTGCTCCTTTCCCTGACAACTCTTTGTTCTGTTCCAGTGAGTATTTCTTTTTCTCTCTCACTTTCTATGATGCAGTTTACAGGGAAAATGTGATGTAATTGTGACGAAAGTATCAAAAAAGTATGTTTCTGTTCTTTTCTGTCTAAAAAAGGACCTGCCACACCAGATTCCAAACGCCCGCCACGAGCAGTCCCACATAGAATCCATTTCTCCAGCGCTTCTTTTTCAGGGAAAATGCAAGTGTCAAAATAATAAACAGATATAAAAGATCCGTCAGATAATAAACACGCGCACCGGACGCATACATCGTCGGAGAGCAATACATAATCGCCTCACTCGCGATTCCCGCAAGATAGGCGAGCATCAGCGTGATGTGCTTTTTTGACACGCGCCATAAAAATGGCAGGGTGAAAAGCAGCGCCGCAGCCCACCAGATCATCGCAAGAATCACTTCCCGCGTCATCACCGCCATGGACGGCACCTGGTACACGCACGCTTCAATATTGATATACTGCATCCCCATATCCGATAACAGATCAAAGCCTGCATAAGGAAGCAGTGCTGCCAGGGTAAAGACCGCCGCGATCCCAAGAGCGATCCAGTCTCTCTTTTTCTTCTGCTCCTGCTGCAGCAGAAGAAGGATTCCCACAACCCAGATGCCGCATAAAAACAGTTTGTTCTCATTTGCAAACGATGACAGCAGCCAGTGTATCGTGATGAACACATGCTGTCCGAAAGGCATCGTCTCGTATTCCGGCATCCAGTTTGCAATCTCACTTGCCACACGGATCTCATTGCCGGGAGCCGAGAACAGAATCACAAACGCCACCGCTGTCGCAAGTGTCTGAACCAGAAGAAGCGGATGCACTTTTTTATGGCGAAGGAACAGTGCGGCAACCGCCAACACCTCAAACGTCAGCAAAACAGCGCTCATCTGCTCGATGGACATCGTTCCTGCCACCGCGCACGGTATGCTGATCAGAAAATATTTCTTATTCAGCGCAGGCTCTTCCCCCGGCTTTGCGAACACCGCGTCCGCAAAAGGCATCAGCGCCCAGATTCCGCAGGTAAAACACCAGGTATAGAAGATGGAACCATTCACCCAGACCGCCGCATAGCCGACAGTCATAATGTTCATGAGAAAATAGCCGCCCACTGCCGCTGCGCAGGGTCCGATCTCTTCCTCACTGTGTACACCAATCCCTGCCGCCTTTTCTGACAAGCGCAGCACCCCCATCGGCAGAAGCACCAGCATCACGGCATTTACCACACGCCAGAAGCCGAGCCCTAGCCGGAATGCAAGATACACAAACGCCTCTCCCGACATTCTTCCCACCCAGGTCTGATAGCGCCAGGACAGATACTCTCCAAATCCCATACTGTTCGTATACTGATAAAAAAAGGCATCGTCGCCATCCGAATAGCTGCTCTGACTTACCACCAGAAGTGCCCCGATCAGCATCAATGCCCAAAAAATCCACACTTTATATTTTTTACTCATAAAACCCTCTATTCCACAGATTCCATGCCCAAAAGAAATCACAACCGGTTATTCCGAAATCAAAACCGTTATTCCCTGCCGGGAGTGTCTTCCTGCTCCACTGCATCCAAAAGAACCGATTCAATCAGATATCTCGGACGCCGTTTCGTCTCCATATACGTCTTCCCGATATACTCTCCGATAATTCCAATCGCAAACAGCTGCAGACCGCCGAGCACCCAGATGGAAATAATCACACTTGTCCACCCCGGTTCCACATTGCCGTTCGCGTAATCCACAAACGCCTTAATCAGCATTCCCAAGCTGACGAGGCACACAAACAATCCGCCCATCGTAATCATGCGGATCGGCTTGACCGAGAGCGATGTCACTCCCTCCAGCGCAAATGCCACCATTTTTCCAAGCGGATATTTGCTCTCCCCCGCGAAACGCTCCCCGCGCTCATAGGTTACGGTCGTACTCTGATAGCCCACCATTGGAACAATTCCACGCAGAAACAGATTCACCTCTTCAAAAGACAGGAGTCCTTTTGCGGCACGTCTGCTTAACAGCCGGTAATCCGCGTGATTGTACACGATCTCCGCCCCCAGGAAATGAAGCATCCGGTAAAAAAGCTGTGCCGTGTTGCGCTTAAAAAACGTGTCCTTCTGTCTGGAAGACCGCACGCCATAGACAATATCATTTCCCGCTTCATAGGCATCGATCATGCGGTCCATCGCATCCACATCGTCCTGCAGATCCGCATCCATGGAGACGATCATATCCGCATGTTCCGCCGCCACCGCAATCCCTGCCAGAAGCGCATTCTGATGTCCGCGGTTCCTGGATAAATTGACACCGGAAAATACGGAATTCTCCTCGTGAAGCTTCTGAATCATCTCCCACGTCGCGTCTTTCGATCCGTCATTCACAAACAGAATCCGGCTGTCCGCGTCGATTTTGCCGCTCTGACGCAATGTCTGCACTTTTTCCCGCAGTCTTTTGGATGTCTCCGGAAGTACCTCCTGCTCATTATAGCAGGGTACTACGATATATAGTATGTTACTCATTTTCTGCTCCCTACTTTTCTGACCATATCCGCTTCCAGTAATACGGACTCATGGTACACTTCAAGATCTGCCGTCTGCCAAGCTTCTGATAGCGTTTTCCCAGAAAATAGCCGGCGTACCTGCCGACACACTGCCACCCTCCAACATTTTCAGCTAAA
>OGEP01003577.1_pt1 | contig 11495 bp, 12 predicted proteins | sample 1570721 | NCBI WGS metagenome assembly OGEP01 (sample SAMEA2582131, study PRJEB24529) | metagenome | biome: Human gut stool | place: China | collected 2011 | reverse complement strand
AAGGCCCGCACAGGCCGAAGCTCGTCCAGTTCCTTTTCCAGCCGGTATTGAATGTCCTCTAAATCATCCATATCAGCGGCTTCCGCTGGGGAGAGGATGCCGCCGCCCTCCATCCGCTGCACATAGCCATCGTACAGGCGGGTAATGTCCTCCAGATCAGTCTTGACCTTTTGATATTCCGGGTTGGGTTGTTCGTCCACCACCGCCCGGTAGAGGGCGGAACCGTCCTCCGTCAGATAGCCCCACTCGATTTCTTCATCGGGATACTGTCCTTGCAGATAACGGAGCATTTGAGTGGCGATCCCCTGACGGCGGTAATCCTCCAGCACCTCGATCATGCTGATATGGGGCCGTTCCTCGAAAATGCTGTACCTCAGGGTGCCCACTGTCAGTTCCCCACGGACGGCTTGCATGAGCCTATCAATCTGACCGCTGTGGGCGCCCAGCGCTTCATCCAGTATCCGGGTTTCCTCTGGCTGCTCCGGGGCTGCCATGCGGCGGGCGTAAGCGTCGATGGTTTCCGGGGAGAGCCAATCCGGTTTTTCCGGCAGTTGAGCGTACAGCTCCCGCATTTTGGCGATCTGCGCCTCCACACTGCCCGCCCACAGGTGCTTTTCCGCCCGCTGCCCTTCACCCAGAAAATACTCGCAGTCAGCACACAGACGGTCTAACAGACGGTATTCGGCGCTGAACGGCTGCGTCTCATCCTTCTGCTCCGGCTCACTGGCGGCAGGGGCCTCCAGATAGCGCCCCTCATCCACCAGGCGTTGAACAATACCGGCAGCCTGCGGCCAGGACAGCTTGGTTTCATGTGGTCCGCCTTGTGTATCTTCCCATTCGATTGTGATACCGTCACCATTGAATAGAGAGTATTTCACACCCAGTTCCTCGCTGGAAAAGCCCTCATATCCATATAACTGTTTTAGGAAAGTAACAAAGGCCGAACCTGTGGGGTGAGTCAGGGCAAAGTGATAAATCTGCTCTTTTTTACCTTCGGTGAGCGGACCTTTCTGCAAGACGCGCTCAATCAGCAGATCTTCCGGGCTTCTTTCAGGAGGCGGGGCCAGCAGGGAAAGCTGCTCCGGTTCCTCGGCTTCTGCGGCTGGGGCTGCTTCGGGGGCTGGCCGCAGCTCCACATCTACTTCCTCATCGTTGACCAGCATGGTGGCGCGTACCGGCTCATAGCCCTGACTGGCGATGTTGTTCAGCCAGGTGGCGAAGAACTGTCCAAACCCGGTGATCTTCTTTTCCTGCGCCGGGTCTGCGGGGTCAGCCTCCTGATACACGCCGATGCCGCTGTTTTCATAGCTGAACGCCCGCAGGGTCCCGGCCTCCGTGTCAATCAGGAAGTCCATATAGGGGTCATACATTCGGTCGCCGTTCTGCATATAGTAATGTTCCATGCAGTAGTAATCACCGTATTTGTGATGGATCACCAGGGGATCATAGGCGTCCCCAGCCTCCAAACGCAGAGATTCATACTGGCCGGATACGATCTCCGGGAACAGCTTTTGAAAACGCCGGAAGTTCTTGTGGGCGGTGGTATTCCCTCTGGACTCATGTGGGGATGGAGATTCTTCCGCTGGTGGAGTCAGATTAGCTTGATCTGCCGCCACGATGACCTGTTGCCCGCCAGCAACCGGCTCTGGCACAAAGGTGTCTATTTCATCCGCCTTTGGGATTCCCTTAATTTCTGTAAATACCGCCTGCGGGCGGACTGGTTCTTCCGCCGTTTCACCGGCTTCATAGGCTACAGCGCCCAGAACATAGTCATAGTCGGCCTGCCCAATCTCACGCTGGGGGCCGCCGCCCATTTCTTCTACTTCATCAGGAATGTTATAAGCCCCGATGGGGTCAGATTCTTCCTCCGCGGTTATATCCGGGTAAGCGCCTGTTTCGATCAGGGCGTCCAGCAGATTGGCAAGGCTGGGCCAGGGGAAGTAGGTGTAGCCATCGTCAAAGTAAAAGGAAATGCCGTCCTCTCCACGGGGCTTTGTGCGGTACAGCACCTCCCCCTGAAACTCCCGGTCGCCATAGGCCGAGAACAGGCCGCAGACCTCCCGGCCTTTTTCCGTCCAGTTGTAGTCTGTAACGCCATCCGCCAACACCGCCCCGCTTGATGGAGTTCAGGGGGATAGAGGTCGGTGCTGGTCAGGATATGCTCATAGTGGCGGCGGACTTCTTCATCGGAAAAGTGATGTTCAACCTTCGGGGAAGCAGAAAGAGAGCCGTCCTGTGCGGGCGGCTCTCCTTCATGCTCCGCGCCTTGCGGCGCCTCGGTATGCGGTTGTTCTTCGGTCAGCGGGGGATCAGCACGATAGTCTGGAGTACCGTTTCCTCCGCCATCAGTTTCAGATTGTTCAGGTGGCGTGTTCGCTCCAGAATGTCCTTGGTCTGCGGCATCGGTTCCTGCTGAAGCATCTGCTGGGTCAGGGCCTCGATCTTCTCCGTGGCCTCGTTCTGTACCCGGTGCATGACCTCCATCAGACTGCCATCCATTTTCAAAATCGTATATCGCTCCGGCTGGTTGTCCTTGAGATATTCCAGCGCCATCCGCCCGTACCGGCCTAGGGGCCTGTCTGCCTCGCTGTTGTTGGAGATTTGCAGGTCGGGGAGAAGCATCCCCTCCTGTTCTTTGTAATGCAGATTGATGTTCGGCTTGCTCATGCTGCACCTTCCTTTCCCGATTGATGATCCTGATATTCCGCTCCATCTCCAAAAGCACCGCTTTTGAAATGGAGGTAACTGCCATACCCAGATGGGCAACTAGCGGAACCGTGTTGAAATGATTGACCGTCGCCATCCCATCGCCCATGCGGATCGCCTCATCTGGCAAGTGGCATTTCTTACCGATGAAATAGGAAACGCTGTCGCTCAAAAGCTGGATATACTGCGCTTCAAAGCCGCCAGCCGGTATTTCCTCAAACAGATGGTTTTTGGTTTCCTGCCGAAGCCCCTGCAAATAATGCTCGTAGTTGTCATTGACGGCCTCACGCGCCAGGGCGTACAAGAGGTCTGGGAACGGCTGTGTCTGAAACCCATGTGAGAAGGTAAGCCTTTCCCCCAGAGCCTTTTGCATCTCATCGGAAAGCTGCCAGTTGGTGGGATGAATCTCCTTGCCCATAGTTTGACTTATATCAAAGAGATAGTCAAGCGTAAGGCGGGCGTTGCTGTAAACGCAGACGGCAATCCCTTTTGGACGGGAGATCAGGTTTCTGCCTACGCCAGCCCACTGTTTTTTGGTGGCAAGGATAGTCACATCCTCGTCCTGTGCGTAGACCAGCAGAATATTGTCAAAGCTCTGCTTGTGGAACCGGGACGCAAAGGCCAGGTAATCCCGCCAGTTCCTCTCGCTGCGGACGATATAGGGGGCCATGACCTCATAAATCGTCCGCAGGCGTTCATCGTTTCTCAATAGGCTCCTCCTTCCTGTGGTGGTTTTCCAGTTTAGACGGCTGTGGCCTCTTTACGGGCAAAGTAGAGGGCAAGGGCCTCGTCTACAATACTGTCAAATTCTTTCTGGCTGATGCTGGCGGTAAAGTATTTCTTGTAAATCGCCGGTTTGACTTTGAACGCCGCAGCCGTGGATTTCTTGGGCTTCCGATTAAACTCGCCGGAGAGGATTTGTTCCGCCCGTTCCGGGGTCAGCTTGCCGGTGTATTCCCGCAGCAGAACAGCTTTGCCCTCGTTGACCTTATACTCGCTTTCCGACAGAACTGCCTCCACCATCTGCTGTTCCTCTTGGGCCAGATAGGAGAGCTGAACCGCCGCCGCAATCGTAAATTCTCCATCGTCGATCCTGATTTTCAAGGCGGCAGATAATTCATTGATGCGGAGATAATTCGCCACAGCACGGCCTTTCAGGTTGTACTCAGCCCCCACAACATCCCGGCTTTTGGACTTGTGGCAGTCAATGCCACAAGTCTTGTTTTCCCTGATTTCATCAGGGTTTTCCAGTCTTTTCAGTTCCTCGATAATATCGTTCCGGCGCCCCTGACAAATCATCTTGGAGTAGCGCAGGGCCAGCACAGCCGCCCGTTCAGACGGGAACATTTCCGAGAAGGACCGTTGCAGGACATTGGTTTCAATGACATAAATCCATGCGTCCTGATCGGAAAGATTCTCTTTAACGATACAGGGAAGTAGGCGCTTCGCCGCAATAGCAGCATTTTGGCGGTTATGACCGGCCAGCATTTCGTATTCAAACCCATTTTCATCCGGTTCAATCTTTCGGATGATTGTGGGACTCAAAACTCCATTTTCTGAAACGCTGTCTACCAGGTCATTAAATCGGTCGCCCTCATACAGCCGGAAGGGGTGTCCCCGGAAACCACGGATGATCTCTGGCGGAAGCATTTGAATTTCGTTATTTCCAGGCTGGGCAGGCTTGTCCTCCGTTGCCGCCGTGTTCTCCACCTTCCGCGCAACCCCCAGAAGGTCGTCCAGAGAACGGATACGGGGATTGATGTTAGGCATACGCAAGCACCTCCTTTGCCAAATTCATATAGGCTGCGGCTGCGGGGCTTTTGGCGTCCAGCTCCATCACGCTGAGTCCCTTGCTGTTTGCGGTCCCCACCTGAACGGTAGCTGGAATCTGACTCTCAAAAATGGGGAGGTGGCCGAACACGGAACGCACCTGTTCGCTGGTCTGGCGGTATAGGGTTGTCCGTTTACTGCATTTCGTGAACAGGATGCCAATGATCTCCACCTTTGGATTCAAATTTTGCTTGATTTTGGAGATCGTTTCCGTCAACTCCTTCAAGCCCACCAGAGCGAACAGCTCCGGGTCAACGGGAATGATGATCTCGTCCGCCGCAGTAAAGGCGTTGATGGTGAGCGAGCCGAGGGACGGGCCGGTGTCCACCAGGATGTAGTCATAATCCGCCCGGAGAGGCGCCAGCAGCTTGGCAAGGCAATCGTCCTTTCGCTCAATCAACAGGTTCACCTCTGCCACGGTCAGCGTTTTTTTGGACGGGAGCAGGTCCACCTTGCCTATGTTCAGGATGTAACTGGCCTTTTCCGGCAGAACTTCATCCATGACTAATTTCATCATCAGGCTGGCCGCCGTCTCCTGCAAAGCGGCTGGTGCCACGCCAAAGCTGATCGTCAGATTGGTTTGGGGGTCGAAGTCCACCGCCAATACTTTTTTCCCCAGCTCCGCCAGGGAGTAGGCCAGGTTCCGGGTACTACTGGTCTTTGCCACGCCCCCTTTCTGGTTTGCCATCACGATAATCTTACACACGGGTTCTCAACCTCCTGTTTTCAGTGGATTTACGCTGTTTCAGCGCATAAAAAAACTTGGACTAAACTCGCACCCCGTTATTGGAGTTCTGACTTTAGTCCAAGTATAGCTGTATCATCGGCATACACGTCTACCAACTCCCAGCCGTCATGCTGGGCGATCTCCTCCGTGTAGCTGCGGATCTGGGCGGCGTAGGAATGCAGCTGATCCTTGGAGTCCGAACTGACCCGGCAGTAGGCTGCCACCCGCAGATGTTCCGCTTCCCGCGTCTGCGGCGCGATGATTTTTACCTGTGCCATGGTTTTCACTTCCCTGTATCTTTTTTGTCAACACACAAGCTACCACACGATCCGCAGAATATCCAGAACTATTCCCAAACAGTCTGCGGGGAATATTTCTCTCCGGCCAGCCTTTTGGCATAGACCAGCTCTTCCGCGCTCAGCAGGCCGATTTCCGCCAGATGCTCCAGCATCCGGACTGCCAGCCGATACTGCAATTCTTTCTTTGCGTCGATCATCTTCCCACCTCAAAATAGCTCTCCGGCTTTTTCTCCCGCAGAAACCTTGTCACTTCCCGCAGGCTGCCGGTCCTCCGCATTTCCGGCAATGCCTCACTCACAGCCTGGGCGTATCTGCGGCCACGGCAGGCCCGTTCATCCAGAATGGCGATGACGCAGGTATCGCTCTCCGTGCGGATGGCCCGTCCAAAGCCCTGGCGCAGCTTGATCTGCATCTCCGGTACAGCTACCTCACGGATGAATGCGTGAAGGGAAGAATACTTCTCCAATTCCCGTTCCTTTCGTGCGTCTGGGTAGGCGAAAGGCAGGCGTGGGATGATCAGCAGAGATACACAGTCGCCGGGGAAATCAAAGCCCTCCCATGCCGCGCCGGTGGCCAGCAGCACCGCTCCCGGCGTGTGCCGGAACTGTTCGATGATGTGGGGCGCGTTGCGGCCCAGCGTCAGCAGTGGGAATGGGAGAGATTCCTCCCACAGCCGCTCCTTCACAGCCGACATGGCTGCGTAGGAGGTAAAGAGCACCAGCGCGTGACCGGTGGCTGCTTTGATGAGTCCGACGAGCTTGGCAGTCAGCTCATTAAAGTACACATCCGTATCCTCCACTCTCTGGCGGGGCGGGATTTGCGGAAGGTAGAGCAGGCAGTTGTTCCGGTAGTCAAAGGGGGATGGAGAAACGGATTCCATGACGCGGTGTCCCTTCTCCAATCCTGCCTGCGTTTTGAAACGGCGGAAATCGCTGCCCACCGCCATGGTGCCGGAGGTCAGAACAAACGCCTGATCCGGCTGCCACAGGATCTTTTTTATTCGCTGCGTGATATCGCCGGCTGCGGCGCACAGCATGGCGCCGCCTGTGCTGACATCTTCGGCAGTGTAAAAAATCATATCTGTCTGGGAACTGGTGAACAGCTTGACCGCGTCCAGCACCGTATTCAGCTGGCGGCTTCCCAGCGGGGAGAGCAGGCTGCCGATCTGCCGCTGGATGATGGGCAGTGTGCAGGATGGCGCGGTCAGCAATCGCAAACAGGCTTCCACCGGCTCCGCTTCCTCTCTGGGCTGTGCCAGCTTGCGCAGCAAAGGACCTGTGCTGTCCTCCAGCATCTCTGCCGCCAGTAAGTACCGTTCCTCTTTTAGCTGAAGGATAAGGTTTCGTATCTCTTCGGCCGCCAACGTCACACCCAGCATCTGCTGTGCGGTCTCCGGGAGCTTATGGGCTTCATCCACGATGATGATGCTGTGCTCCGGGAAGATGGGGCGTTTTCCCTCGCTGCGGTGGATGGCATCTGCCACCAGCAGGTTATGATTGCAGATTTGAAACAAAAATTGATTTTTGTCGCAGGTCTTGAGGAACCGCTGATAGCGGCAGTCCCTCTGCTTGCAGTCGCAGACCTGCGGTACGCAGACACGCTCCCGGTCATAGCCGCTGAGATGAGAAACTCTGTCCATGTCCAGCGTTTCCTTAAGAGTCCGGAGCGCTGCCAACGCTTCCGGATTTTTCTTTCCAAGATTTACCTGACGCAGCCGCCTGTCCAGCCGCTCGTCGCAGACATAATGGCTTTTGCCTTTGCGGATGACCGCTTTCAGTGGCTTGGTAAGAATCCCGTCCGCCATTAGGACGCAGGACAGCAGCGGCAGATACTCCGTCAGCACCGCGTTTTGCAGCGCGATACTGGAAGTGGAAATGATGATGGGGCGGGCGATCTGCCCTGTCGGGAAAGCAGACGCTGCCGTGGCAGCCGCCAGATAAGCGTAGGTCTTGCCGATGCCCGTCCCGGCATCGCACAGGGCGATCCTCCCGTCCTGCATGGCGTCCAGCATCCGGTGACTCAATTGGATCTGCTCCGGGCGCTGCGCCATACCGTGGGCGGGAAGAAGGTCCTGAAAAATATGGTCGATCAGTTTATGGGCTTTCAGCCTGTTGTCATTGGTATTCATCCGATAATTACCTCTTTTCCTGTCATGCTTTGTTTTCGTTTCCACCGTATTTGCAGCGCGCGCCCCGGTGGGAAAAGGGAACAATACGGACAAGGTCCGGCAAGACCTTCACGGGCGTATTTCCGGGATCTCTACTGCTTTCAATCCCGGAGCAGCCCAGCCTCTTCATGCTGGCCAGTGCATTGTGTCTCATTATCTGCCCGGACAGCGTCTCTGCGGGCGGCGCTGCCAACGCCGCCCCTGCGCAGGTAAAATCGCTCGCCGCGGGAAGCTGCAAGGCTTCCCACGGGTCGTGGCGCACACTGCGCGGATCGCTCTTCTGTCCGGGTGGTTATCCGTATTGCTGGTATGCAATTTTCAAGGAACAGCGAGGGGCGATTCGGAGCCCCTCACTGTCCTCCCGAAAATTGCGTTCGGTGAATACCCTTATTTCGAGGAATTTTCAAAAAACTTTTTGAGATCCCGCAGGATGCGGTCTCTCCGCTTGATGACCGCCCGCTGGCTGACGCCCATTCTTTGGGCGTATTCCCGTGTAGACGCGCCGTCGAAGAACAGGGCGTTGATGAGTTCCCGGTCGGTATCCTTTAGTGACAGCAGCGCCAGCAAAAGGATCTGCTTCTGTTCTGCCAGATTCCGAAGTTCCTCACGCTCCAGTGCCTCCGTTTCAGCACTGGGGGCCGTTTCTGCTCCGACATAGTCCGGCAAAAGCGCATCTTCCTCCATCTGCTCCAGAGAGAGCAGTTTTCCGGAGGACTGTTCCTCCGTGATATAGCGCTCCCTGCGGTCTGCCTGCGCATAGGCGAGGTAGACATCCTCCGGCACCTCTACGTCCATACCGTCTACAGTGATGATATTGGCGATGACTTCGCCACCTTCGTTTCGAACGCGCCGATAGTTGCGTTCTTCCTGCCATTTTTTCATGATTCATGACTCCAATCTCAGATTTTTTTGAAATGTCTGAGATGGGGTCACGGATATTTAGCGATGTAGGGCTGCCAGCGTCTGCGCATTGTGTGCCTTTCCGCTTTTCAGCCAAAGAAAGGCGCAAAAAAAGAGCCTTACGCATAGCTGAAAAGCTACTTGTAAGGCTCCTAACTCAATGTTCCCATATTCGATGATGGGTGGCTGGTGCGCTTGACGAAGTCATATCAATTGGATTTTTAATTTATGCCTGAACATATCCCATAAAGGGGATGGGCGTGTGGATCAGGGGGTGAGCATCCGGTGTCAGTACCGTGATGCCGATTTGTTCGCCGCACTTGGGGCATTTGGCGATCAGGTCAGGGGGTTCCGCTCTGTGCAGAGCAAACAGCCTGTACTGAGACTGCTCCGCACCACTGGGGATATCCGCGATACGGCCCTTGCCGCACAGCGGACAGCGCAGGGAATTGGTTTTTGACATAGCGCCTCTCTTTCTCTGTTCTCTTTTTTGAGAACAGCACATGAAAATTTTTTACAGCAGGTTATGGTTCTCCAACCGAATGCGCATGGCCTGCTTGGATACCTGAAAGATACCTGCCATATCCGTCACCAGCTGTTGATTCGTCCGTCCGGAGCGCAGCTGATAGAAACAGCGCTTGACCTGCGGCAGCGGCAGCAGAAGGATAGAGCCCAGCAGGTTCGCCTGCACTTCCAATGTGTTGTCGCTCTCATCGCCGGAACGGAGCGCCGCGTTTTCGCCGGTCCCGCTGAACTGTTTCTTATGGAGTAGCCAGTGCCCCAGCTCATGGGCGCAGGTAAAGCGCAGCCGCCCGGTAGATGCTTCCTCTTCGCAGAGAGAGCAGTCGATGAGGATGGTGCCGCCCTTGACGGGAAGAAGGTCATAGCGGTGGTTTTCCCAGTCATAGATCGCTGTGAGACCGTCGTCAAAGATGGTCTCGCCCAAAACCCGCCCATTATTCCGCAGATATTGATACTCCAGCACCAGCCCCTGTGCCTCGATGATGTCCTCAATGGGAATGGCTGCGGGGGAACCGTAATAAAGTCTGGGATCATAGGCGGTGATCACATCGCGGGCGATCCGCTCCAACGCCTGTTCGCGGTAATATGCTTTTTTCATGCGTCTATTTCACCGCCCTCTTTGGATTTCTTTGCGCGCTGGGTGATCCGGTCGATAAATTCCTGCCACTCCTGGTCTGTGGCGTCTGCCTCCTTCGCCGTGCGGAGCGCGGCCCGGACGATCTCCCGATCCATGATGTAGTCCGGCAGGTCTGCGGATACCCGGTTATTCTGGGACTTGGCGGCAAGATCCAGCATCTGCTCGGTTTCCACCTTGCTCAGATGCAGTTCCTGCTCCAACCGTTCCAAATATGCGCGCGTCGGCGCCGGTCTGCGGTCGTTTTCAATGTTGCTCAGATAGACCGGCGACAAGTCCAGCTTTGCCGCCAGTGTGCGCAGGGACAATCCGATAGATTGCCGTTTCTCTCGAACGAAGCTGCCGAATGTCTGTTCCAAGTAACTCACCTCCTATCCGTGTTCTCTTCTCTGGAAACACTGTAGCCTCAGTATAGCAAACATTCGTTCGATTGGCAAGACATGAAAAAGATGGTGTTCCCCGCAAGGAACACCATCCAGAAGTTATTTCAGCCACGCTGCCATATCCTGCATTTCCTCCAGCACTGCTGCTGGGCTGACGATGCGAATCTTACCGCTAAAGGTAAAGACCCAACTGAAGAACGGAGGGCTTGGCGCGACCTCGACTGTGGCACGGAAATGTTGTTCATCTACAGTTTCCGTCTGCACATTTTCACCGAAGCGGTCGATGACGCTGCGCATGACCTCATTATCGCACAGCAGCTCTACGGTACAGAGGTCGTCCGGGTACATCCCAAACACCTTGCGGACATACTCCGCCGGGTCAAAGTCCAGTGTCTGGACTTCCGTCTGTTCCAGCGGTTCGACTGCCGTCATGCGGTCCACCCGAAATTGTGCGATCTTTCCGTGCTTTTCCGACCAGCCTACGGCATAGTAGCAGTCCCGATTCCAGATCATGGCGTAGGGGCTGAACCGATACTTGTATCCGTCATGCTTGAGTACCTTTTCCTTTTTAGGCGTGTACTCAAAATATTGGAAGGTGATTTGCTGTTTCTTCTGGACGGCGTTGTGGATAGTATCCACATTGTAGTAGATGCTCTCATTCTCCGGCTTCGGGGTACCGCCCATGTAAATGCGGCGGTTCAGCTGTTCCGCCTGCGCTGTGCTGGTGAGATGGCCCAGCTTCTTGATGAGGGCGGTGCTCTTTTTCTCCGTGATAAACCGGGAGGATTCCACCGCATCCACCAGCAGCTTCAGCTCCGGCAGTTCGAAAAGCCGCTGCCCAACAAAGTATTTGTTCTGGCTGCTTTTGACGCAGACGATATCCATCCCGGCGTTCTGCAGCAGTTCGATGTCAGTGTAAACACTCTTGCGTCCGGCCTGAATGCCGTGCTGCTGCCAGAATGCGAGAATGTCCGTAACCGAGACCGGATGCTGCTCGTCTGTCTGCTGATATAGATATTGCCGGAGAAGCAGCAGTGCATGCTGTGATTCGTTCTTCATGCGGTGGCTCCTTTACTCTCTTTCCCCAAATTTCAATCTCTACAGCAGTAAGAGAACAGCGGCCGCACTATGCGACCGCTGTTCTCATTGCTATGTCATTTGCTCAGATAGCTGCGGTGCAGGAAGGTTGCGATCTGTGCGCGGGTGCAGGTGGAGTTGGGGTCGAAACGACCGCCGCCCACACCGGCGGTGATGCCGCCCTCGACGGCCCAGGCCACGGCCTGCGCATAGTAGCTGCCCGCCGCCACGTCCTGGAAGGCGGTGCCGC
>OGEP01003574.1_pt1 | contig 11503 bp, 7 predicted proteins | sample 1570721 | NCBI WGS metagenome assembly OGEP01 (sample SAMEA2582131, study PRJEB24529) | metagenome | biome: Human gut stool | place: China | collected 2011 | reverse complement strand
CGGCGGAAACAGGGAGGAGTTGTTGGGGCAGCGGCCAGCAAGACGCAAGTGCCGCTCAAGGCACGATGCGGATGCTGGGTGCCGCAACCCGATAGCGGAGGGCATTCTAAATTGTCCCGTCTGCCGCCGCAAGTAAAAATTGCATCCGGCGGCAAAAAGGATTATACTATAAAAAATGTCTGCGGTGCACAGGCCGCAGGGGCAGAGGAGATGAAGCATGAAACGACGGGACTTTTGTAAGGGTCTTGCGGTGACCCTTGCGGCGGGGGCACTGGCTCCCGGAGCGGCGCTGCCGCAGGCCGGGGCGGCTACGGCGCTGGTCGGCCGCGCCGTGCCGGACGACTACTATACCCTGTGGTACCGCAGCGACCGCTGCAGCGCTGACCTGCGGCACGATTACTATTACAGCGACAGCCTGTTCGACCACGCCGCCACAGAGTACGACGATAAGCTGGCACTGGCCACCTTGGGCATGGCTGCGGCTGCGGACAGCTCGTGGGAGAGCGACCAGCGCTATTGGATGACGGGCGAGGTCGGCCGTGCCGACCATATCCGGGATGCCTTTGCAAAGCTGGGCTTTGCCGAGGTGCAGCTGTTCAACTATACCCACAGCCTGAACGATGCCCCGGATACGGTGGCCTGTGCCGTTGCCCGCAAAACACTGGTGCGCGGCGGCAGACAGGTGACCATCATCGGGGCGTTCGCGCGCGGCTCCGGTTATGGAGCCGAGTGGTCCGGCAACCTTCATGCAGGCTCCGGCAGCGCCCACACGGGTTTTGTAGCAGCGGCGCGGCAGCTGACTGAAAAAATACGCGGATATGTTCAGGCATCGGCCAAGCGCCAGCCGCTGGGCACCCTGAAGCTCTGGATGGGCGGCTACAGCCGTGCCGGCGGCGTAACGAATTTAGTGGCGGCGCGTCTGCCCGCCGTGCTGCCGCAGCTGGAAAAGAAAAACACCTTCATCTATACCTTTGCCGCCCCGGCTGCGCTGGCGGCGGCAGACTGCCCCGAGCTGCAGCAGGACTTTGACAACAACCATACGGCAAGCGGCAGTCTGAAAAAAAACTGGAGCGCCAGCAACATCTTCAACATCATCTCCAGCGGAGATGTGGTCCCCCGGGTGCTGCCCGCAGAGTGGGGCTTCTACCGCAACGGCAACGACCGTTTTCTGCCCGCTACAGTTGTCCCGGAGGAACTGCAGGCGCTGAACGACCGCAGCGCAGGGATGGAGGGCGCACCGCTGGATTTCGGGCGGCTGGCCGTCACCGAGGAGACCGATGCCGTGCTGCAGTCCATGATGACCCTGTTCGGCAGCCGTCAGACCTATCACGAGGACTACGAGGATGCCATGCGCTGTATACTGCAATGCGTGACCACCCGCTCGAAAGCAGAGGTGACCCGGGGCGTCATTCTGGACGATGCTGCCGTGGTGGCGCAGCTGCGCAGCATGGAGCCCTTGCAGCAGTTCCCGCAGGAAAAGGTGGAGCGCTGTGTGCAGGCGGCCTCTGCCCTGAGCCGCCCGCTGCTGGAAAAGCTGGGCAATGCAGTGCCGCTGCAGGCACAGCAGATCGTGATCCCCATGCTGGCAGTCGGTCTGTGCTTTGAATTGGACCCGGAGACGCTGCAGCTGGTGTCAGACTTTGTATTGTCCACCATCACGGTAAAGGGGCAGCTGAGCGGCATCCTGAAAACAGTGCTGTGTCACTTTTTGGAAACCTACATTACTCTGCTGGAATACTATGACCCTGCCGACCACGGCATGGAACCCTATACCCGGCAGGAAGAGCTATAAGCAAAAGGCCGCTGCGCAGACATCGCGCAGCGGCCTTGGCTTTTTACAGATAAGATCAGAACTTGAACAGGTTCAGCCCGGTAACGGGGTCGTACTGGCGGTCTACTGTGCCGTCCAGAACATCCACCACCATCTCACAGGTGGCGCTGACTACCGCCCGGTTCAGATGTCCGCCGAACACCTCGCCCTTGTCGTTGCCGGCGCTCATGTGCAGGTGGGTGTAGAATGCGCCGTTCATGGTGTTGATGGTGCCGGTCAGGGACACGATCTCAAAGCTGCCGCTGAAGGTGTTGGCGTAGTATTTCTTCTCCGCTACATTGTATACGCCCACCGTAAAGCTGTTGGTGGCGCCCAGCGCCTGCACGGCGGCAAGGCGGATGTTTTCCTTCAGGGCAAGCTCTTTGACCTGTTCAAGGATCTCCTCGTCCTTGTCGATGCGTACAATGATCTTATTGCCAAAACGTTTGTATTCCATGGGGAAGGTTCTCCTTTATGTGTGTTTTGTGCGCTGCCCTTTGTCGGGAACGAGTACGGCAAACGGGAATTTAGTAACGCAAAAGGAAATATATGACATATACCCAACTAAGTAATCCATGAAAAATCGCCCAACCGACAGACTTCCACGTTGTATAACTAATAACCATAGCTAATGCACTTCCAAAAGTTATACCTGATTTTACCGTTTTCTTGACATTCGTTGATTTATTATCTTCCACGTTTGTTTCCTCCGCAAATTTGGATTTGTTGGACTAAGCCGAGTATACCACACCCGCCAAGGAAAGAACACCCCGATAGCGTAAAATTTGCAGGTGGAAACTTGTCGGGGCGGGGACTTGGCAAACCCGGCGTGATTGCGCTATAATAGAGCCATAACAGTTCCACAAAGATGTGGTAAGGGAGGTGCGGTCATGATCCGGGTGGCAGTCGTAGAGGATGACGCGGAGGTGCAGGGGGTATTGCAGGAGTACATCCGGCGGTATACCCGGCAGTACGGGACAGAATTTGAGGTATCGATCTTTGCGGACGGGGTGGACATTCTGGACAATTACCGCGCCGTCTACGATATTATTTTTCTGGATGTGGAGATGAAGCATCTGGACGGCATGACCACGGCAGAGCGCATCCGGCAGATGGATGCAGACGTCATCCTGATCTTCATCACCAATATGGCGCAGTATGCCATCCGGGGCTACTCGGTGGGGGCGCTGGACTATGTGCTGAAACCGGTGCCCTACTTTGCCTTTTCACAGCAGCTGCTCAAGGCCGTTTCCCGGCTGGAAAAGCGGGCAAAGCACTACCTGACCGTGCCGGTGGAGGGCGGGCTGCGGCGGCTGGACACTGCGAGCATCTATTACTTGGAAAGCGAGGGTCACCGGGTGAACTTTTACACCGATGAGGGCGATTTTTCTGCCCCCGGTGCGCTCAAGACCTTTGAGGAAAAGCTGGCGGACTGCCCCTTTGCCCGGTGTAACAGCGGCTACCTTGTCAATCTGGCACAGGTGCGGGAGCTGCGGCAGAGCACCGTACAGGTGGGCCCCTGCGAGCTGCAGGTCAGCCGCCCCAAGCGCAAGGCTTTTCTTGCCGCACTGACCGACTACATCGGAGGTGAAGGCTCATGACCGTGCTGCCGGATATCCCCCGGCTGTACACTGCTCTTGCCGAGTGTCTGGCGGTGCTGCTGGTCACACCGGCACTTGCGCCCCGCTTTTCCAAGGAAGTTACCGTGGGCATCACCCTGCTGTGGGCGGCGGTGCTGTCGGCCTTTCTGGGGCTGACCGGCAACGTGCCCGGCGGGTTCTGGATCCCCTGCATGGTAACGGCCATCGGGCTTTCCTACTTATATTTATGGGGTGTATGGAGCATCACCCTGCTGGAAGCCGGGTATCACTGCGCCCGGGCGTTTATTCTGGCAGAGCTTGCCGCCAGCGTGGAGTGGCAGCTGCACTGCGCCCTCTGGCCCGCCCGCAGCGCATGGGAGCCGCTGTCTTTATTGCTGCTGGCGCTGGTGTACGGGGCGCTGTTCGGGGGGATGAGCTATCTGCTGCACATCAGCCCCCAGCCCGCCAGCCATCTGCAGATCAGCGGCAGCGCCGCCCTGACGGCGGTCATGCTGGCGCTGACCGCCTTTGCGGTGAGCAATCTTGGCTTTTTGCCGGGCAGCGAGATCAACATGAGCATTTTTTCCATCCGCACCCTGGTGGATTTTTCCGGCGTGCTGATCCTGACCGTGCAGCACGAGCAGCTGCGGGAGAACGCTTTGCACAGCGAGCTTGCCGCTATGGACGAGGTGCTGCACCGCCAGTACGAGCAGTACAAGCGCAGTAAAGAGGGGATCAACCTTATCAACCGGCGGTATCATGAGCTGAAAGTCCAGCTTGCCCGCATCCGGGAGGAGCAGGACCAGACCAAGCAGAACGCCGCCATTGCCGCCATGGAGCAGAATATCCGCCAGTATGAGGCCGAGAACAAGACCGGCAACCCGGTGCTGGATACCATCCTTACCGCCAAGACGATGGAGTGCCAGCAGGAGAACATTACCATCACCAGCGTAGCGGACGGCAGGATGCTGGGCTTTCTCACCATCCGGGAGCTGTGCACCATCGTGGGTGTGGCGCTGGACAACGCCATTGCCGCCGTGCGCGCCGAGCCGGACCCCGAAAAGCGGCTCATCAAGGTGGCGGTGTACAGTCAGGGTGGCTTTGCCATGCTGCGGTTCGAGCACTATACAGAGACTGCCCCGGCACTGGATGCGGACGGTCTGCCGCAGGGGACCGACCTGAAAAGCGTCCGCACCGCCGTCCAGCAGCACGGCGGCAGCATGACGCTGCACTGGGAAAACAACTGGTGCACCCTGCGCATCCTGTTCCCGCTGCCCCAAAAGCAATAATATTCTTACGGCAGGCATCCCCTGCCGTTTTTTGTTTGGCGGAATGCACAAGATTCCCCTTTTTAAGTTGTGGATAAGCACAATAAAAAGGGCGGCGTTTCTGAAACTTTTTGCAGATTGTGCTTCAGAAGCAACAGATTATGCAGAAAACGTCCCACCGGGCGGCGGGCGTGCTACAATACATCCAATGAAAGAACGGACGCGTTCTGGACAGCAGGCATCGGCCCGGGCCGGTGTAGGAAAAAGACAAGGAGAAATCGAGTTATGGCACAGAAAAAGAAAGGCGGCAAGATGGTCGGTAAGATCGTCAAAACCGCTGTTTCCGGTGTGTTGTGTGTCGCATTGGCGGGCGGTATAGTTGCGGCCAACGTGCTGATCCCGCCTAACGCAAGCAGTGTGCAGAGCATCCTGGGGCTGAAGAGCGGCGGCATCGACAACAGCAAGGCCAAGACCGAAGGCATCAACATGGAGTACAGCAAGCCCGGCTTTGACACAGAGGATGCGCTGGTTGAGGATGAGATCGCTCTGAATAAGAAGATCGCCGCTGAAGGCATTGTTTTGCTGAAGAACGATGCAGGAAAGATGCCGTACAGCACGGATACCACCTTCAGCTTTGTCAGCCATTCTGCTGTCAGCTACATCGGCGGCAACAAAGTCGATATGAAAACGGCCTTTGAAGATGCCGGGTTCGGTGTCAACGAGGACCTCTGGAAATTCTATTCCGAAGGCAACGGCAAGGATTACGGTCTGGGTGTCGGCTCGGTCTCTTACGGTGATGACGAGGACTTCTCCATCAACGAGTGCCCCCTGTCCGTCATGCAGGCAGAGCCGGGTCTGACCGATTCCATGAAGGATACGGTTCCTGTTTTTGTGTTCAGCCGTGTGGCGGGCGAAGGCCGTGATATGCCCCGCTCCATGTACAACCACACCGATGTGGAAGAGGACAAGACCAAGACTTATCTGGAGCCGGATTCTACCGAGCTGGAGATCCTGCAGTATCTGAACGATAACTTTGACGATGTGGTGCTGCTGCTGAACTCCAGCGCAGCGGTAGATTTGAGCTGGGTCGAAAACTATCCCAATATCCACACCGTCATTTCGGCTCCCGCTATGGGTGATTACGGTCTGTGCTCTCTGGCAGAGATCTTCTCCGGCAAGGTGAATCCTTCCGGCCGCACCGTGGACACCTACGAGATGGATGCCATGAACAGCCCTGCTGCTCAGAACTTTGGCGACTTTGCCTACTATGACGAGGACGGTAACCTGACCAAGTACAACTACGTCAGCTACAAAGAGGGCATCTATGTTGGCTACCGCTACTACGAGACCCGCTACGAGGACAAGGTGCTGGGTCAGGGCAATGCCGGTGATTACAACTATGCGGATGCTGTGATGTATCCCTTTGGATACGGCCTGTCCTACACGGATTTCGAGTGGTCTGATTACGATACCAGCTGGGATGGCGATACCTGCACTGTGACCGTCAAGGTCACCAATACGGGTGATGTGGCCGGCAAGGATGTCGTACAGGTCTATGCACAGAGCCCCTATACCGATTACGACAAGGCAAACAAGGTGGAGAAAGCTGCTGTGGAGCTGGTGGGCTATGCCAAAACTGCAGAACTGGCTCCCGGTGCAAGCGAAACGGTGAAGATCACCTTTGATCAGGAGCAGCTGAAGTCTTACGACTACGTCAATGCCAAGACCTACATTCTGGACGCAGGTGATTACTATATCACTGCGGCTAAAAACGCACACGAAGCGGTCAACAACATCCTCTCTGCCAAGGGCAAGACCGTGGCAGACGGCATGACCGCCGACGGCGACACTGCTTTTGTTGCAACCTACACCCCGGAAAACGGCACCGTGGATACCACGACCTACAAGCTCGACACCACGACCGGTGTGGAGATCACCAATCAGCTCGACCATGCAAACGGCGGGCTGCAGTATCTCTCCCGCAGTGACTGGACTGGCACCTGGCCGACCGTTGACGGCGAAGTCAGCGACCAGATCAGCACCTGGGGCAACCCCATCAATGGTACCGATGCCAGCGGCAAGGCTGCATCCTATACCTACCGCAAGACGATCAGTAAGGAAGATCTTGCAAAGCTGGATTCCTTCGATTCCCTGAACCCCACCGACTTCTCCACTCTGACCGATGAGATCGTTTATGGCAAGGACAACGGTCTGGGTCTGATCGATATGCGCGGTCTGGATTACAACGACCCCAAGTGGAACGACCTGCTCGACCAGCTGACCCCCAGCGATTACCAGACCCTGATCACCCAGTCCGGCTATGGCACGGCTGCCATCAAGTCGGTGGATAAGCCCTCCACGACCGACCGAGATACTGCCACCGGCCTGATCGACTACGGTTTCGATGCAAGCGGCAACTTCTACTTCAAGGGCAACATCACGCACTGCGGCGTGATCGTTCTGGCACAGACCTACAACGATGATCTGGCCTACCATTATGGCGAAAACATCGGCGATGAATCCTACTATCTGGGCGTTGATGGCTGGTATGCACCTGCTGTCAATATGCACCGCACGGCATTCTCCGGCCGCAACAGCGAGTATTACTCCGAGGATCCGTTCATCGGCGGTCACATTGCTTCCCTCGAGTGTGAGGGTGTCGCCTCCCGCGGTATGTATGTCTTTGTCAAGCACTACGCCATCAACGATCAGGAGGACCACCGCGGCGACCGTGAAGGCCAGTACAGCATTGCGACCTTCCTGAACGAGCAGGCGGCCCGCGAGATCTACCTCAAGCCCTTTGAGATGTGCGTCAAGTCTGATAAGGTCGAGATGAACTATGCAAAGGACAACGGCGACGGCACTTACAGCAATGCCACCACCGAGATCCCGTCCGTCACCGGCATCATGACCTCCTTCAACCGCGTTGGCTATACCTGGGCCGGCGGCAACTACAACATGATCACCGGCCTGCTGCGCAACGAGTGGGGCTTCCACGGCTTTATCATCACCGACAACGCAAATACCGGCGTGTTCATGGATGCAGGTCAGATGATCCGGGCTGGTGCAGACGGAAAGCTGACGAACCTGCCCACCGGCGCACGGTACACCTTTAACAAGGATGACGTTGCAGACTACCACTACGGTCGTGAAGCAATCCATAACATCCTGTACACCATTGCAAACTCCAAAACGATGAACGGCGGTATGCCGGGCAGCCGCTATCTGGCAAAGGTTGAGCCTTATCAGAAGGTCATCTACGCAGTGGATGGTGTCTGCGGCGGTCTGATCGTGGTTCTGGTCGTTCTGACGATCCTCCGCTTCCGCAAAAAGAAAGAGGACGTAAAAACCGTCTGATCAACACATAGGAACAGAAGGGGCGGCGGGTAAACGCCCGCCCCCTTTTTTTGATTGTCAGGAGAGACCCATGAAACACACAGATATCATCAACAGCTTGGATCTGGAACAAAAATGCGCCCTGCTGAGCGGCGGCACGGTGTTCACCACCCGGGCGCTGCCGGGCAAGGGCATCCCGGCCATTACCCTGTCGGACGGCCCCAACGGCGTGCGCAAGCAGGCGGGCGCGGCTGACCATCTGGGCCTGAACCCCAGTGTGCCCGCTACCTGCTTCCCCACCTCGGCTACCGTTGCCAACAGCTGGGACCCCGCGCTGGGCGAGGCTGTGGGCGCAGCCATGGGCGAAGAAGCAGCGGCACAAGGCGTGTCGGTGCTGCTGGGCCCCGGCCTGAACATCAAGCGCAGCCCCCTGTGCGGCCGCAACTTCGAGTATTTCTCGGAGGATCCCTACCTTGCCGGTAAGATGGCTGCGGCCTACGTCCGCGGCATCCAGAAAAACGGCATTGCCGCCTGTCCCAAGCACTTTGCGGTGAACAGTCAGGAGCTGCGCCGCATGGCCTCGGATTCCATCGTGGACGAGCGCACCCTGCGGGAAATTTACCTGACCGGCTTCGAGATGGTGGTCAAGGAAGCACAGCCTAAGACCATCATGTCCGCCTATAACCTTGTCAACGGCACCTACGCCAACGAGAACACCCACCTGCTCATGGATATCCTGCGCGGGGACTGGGGCTTTGACGGCGCAGTGGTCACCGACTGGGGCGGCAGCAACGACCACGCCCTTGGCGTAAAGAACGGATCTACGCTGGAAATGCCCGCCCCCGGCGGGGACGCCGTCCGGGAACTGATGAAAGCGGTGCAGACCGGCAAGATCACCGAAGCGGACGTGGACGCCCGGCTGGACGAACTGCTGGAGCTGGTGTTCACCACCAAGGCGGCGGTGGACGCCGCACCCGGCAAGTTCGATGCCGATGCCCACCACGCACTGGCACGCCGGGCTGCTGCCCAGAGCATCGTGCTGCTGAAGAACGAAAACGGCCTGCTGCCCCTTGCAAAGGGGGAGAAGGTGGCGGTCATCGGTGACTTTGCTCAGACACCCCGCTATCAGGGCGCAGGCTCCAGCGCCGTCAACTCCATCAAGGTGGATTCCTTTCTGGAATGCCTTGCCGAGAGCGGCCTGAACAGCGTCGACTACGCCAAGGGCTTTGACCGGCAGGGCAAGCCCGACGAGGCGCTGAAGGCCGAGGCGGTGCAGCTGGCAAAGAACGCCAATGTGGTGCTGCTGTGCATGGGTCTGGACGAGATCAAGGAGAGCGAGGGCATCGACCGCGCCGACATGAAGCTGGCAGAAAACCAGCTGGAGCTGCTGGCGGCTGTGGCGGCGGCAAACCCCAACGTGGTGGTGCTGCTGAGCGCAGGCTCCTCGCTGGAAAGCGGTTGGGTCAAGGACTGCAAGGCGCTGGTCTACGGCTGTCTGGGCGGTCAGGCCGGTGCGGGCGCACTGGTCGAGGTGCTGACCGGTGCGCAGAACCCCTGCGGCAAGCTGGCGGAGACTTGGGCGCGCAGCTACGCCGACACCCCCGCAAAGGCGCATTTCGGCGGCGACGGTCCCACTGTGGAGTACCGCGAGGGGCTGTATGTGGGCTACCGCTACTACGACACTGCCGGTGTGCCCACCGCCTTCCCCTTCGGCTACGGCCTGAGCTATACCAGCTTTGCGTACAGTGACCTGAAAGCAGACGAAAACGGCGTGACCCTGACTGTCACCAACACCGGCAGCTGTGCAGGTGCCGAGGTGGTGCAGCTTTATGTGGCAAAGCCGGATGCAACGATTTTCCGCCCCGCCAAGGAGCTGAAGGGCTTTACCAAGGTGCAGCTGGAAGCCGGAGAGAGCAAGACCGTCACCATCCCGCTGGACGACAAGGCCTTCCGCTACTGGAACGTCAAGACCGACCGCTGGGAGGTGGAAGGCGGCAGCTATCAGCTGCTGGTGGGCGCTTCCAGCGCCGATATCCGTCTGACTGCCGCCGTCACGGTGGCGGGCACCGGCGCACCCGACCCCTACGTGGGCAAAAAGCTGGGTCATTACTGCACAGCCAATATCCAGAATGTACCGGATGATGAATTCGAAGCGCTGCTGGGGCACGCTATCCCGGAGAACAAGGTGCACATCGACCGCAACATGACGCTGGGCGAGATGGGACACGGACGCAGCCCCATCGGCTGGCTGGCGGCTGCCGTGCTGGGGGCCCTGCTGCGCCGCAGCATCAAAAAGGGCAAGCCCGACCTGAACATCCTGTTCCAGTACAATATGCCCTTGCGGGCGCTGGCCAAAATGACCAACGGCGCCATCAGCATGGGCATGGTGGACGGCATCGTGATGGAGCTGCGGGGCTTCTGGATCATCGGTCTTGTGCGGGTGATCGTGGAGGCTGTGAAGAACATCGTGCTGAACAGCCGCATGGAAGAGCGCTTGAAAAACAGCTGAAAGGAAGTAGGCTATGAATTTCTGGAATAACTTCGCGGCAAAGCACCCCGCCGCTGCCAAGTGGGTGCGCGAGGGCGGACTGTTCGTCATCGTGTCCAACCTCATCACCGTGTTCAAGTACCTGCTGCTGCAATTTCTGCCCAAGGCCTTTGCAAGCCTGCCGGTGGTGGATTTCGGCTGGCCGGGCATTGATATCACCCTGTTCGGCGAGACCTTCAAGTGGAACATCCTCGGCTACGATGCCGCCCACGGTGGTCTGCCCTACTTCTGCGCCTACATGATCGCCATGGTCATCGGCGAGTGCATCAATTTCCCCATCCAGCGTAATTTTGTGTTCCGCAGCAAGGGCAATCTGGCAAAGCAGATCGGCTGGTATGTGCTGGCGTTCTGCGTCATCACCTGCATCGTCAACTCCATCAACTGCATCTGGGTGGCGGTGGCAGGTCTGCTGGTGCCGGACTTCATCTACAACATCGGCACCACCGTCCTCAACGGCGGTATCTCCATGGTCATCTTCTTCTTCGTGAATAAGATCATCTTCCCGGAGGGCGAAAAAGCCGCCAAATAACAAGTCATCTCCTTCATTTTCTTCTTTTCATCACAAAGGCTCTCGCCCGCTCTGTGCATACGACAGAACAGGTGGGAGCCTTTGGCTTATGATCATCCTATCGCACAAAAGGCAGGGCACCACCGCCATGGTGATACCCTGCCTTTGCTTATCCTGTTCCCGTTCTGCGCTGCCGCAACAAAAAAGCCCCTGACCAAAGTCAGGGACTTTTGTTTTGGTGGAGCATTGTCCACAGCACTCGAACCCAACACCTCTTCACGGGAGATGGTTTTGGAATCGTCCGTGAAGTTGAAATTGAGCACGACCCGGTCGTCAAAAACGTAGACCGAGTTGACAAAGGTATCAATGATCTGCCGCTGGTGTTCCATGTCCCTCATGTCACCCTTGCGGAATTTTTCAAGCCAGAACCGAATCCACTCACGGGTCAGGACG
>OGEP01003544.1_pt1 | contig 11581 bp, 10 predicted proteins | sample 1570721 | NCBI WGS metagenome assembly OGEP01 (sample SAMEA2582131, study PRJEB24529) | metagenome | biome: Human gut stool | place: China | collected 2011 | reverse complement strand
CCCTACACGACGCTCTTCCGATCTTAAAAATGTCCGTGGTGTATACGGCTTGGCACGAGATAGTCTCTGGCGCCCTCCGGTGTAGACTTGCAAAGGATTGGTGTCTCTATCTCCAAAAAGCCCTCGTTTGCCATAAAGTCACGCATCACGCGAAGCACATTGCTTCTGAGCATGAGATTTCTCTGGATATCAGGACGGCGAAGATCCAGATAACGGTATTTAAGTCTGATGTCCTCGCTGGTCTTTGAATTCTCCTCAATCTGGAACGGAGGTGTCTGTGCCTCTGAAAGCACTCTGATTGATGTAGCGATAACCTCGATATCACCTGTCTTTAAGTTCTCATTGACAGCAGCTGTTCTCTTCTGGACAGTTCCCTCAACTGCGATGACGAACTCACTTCTTAAGGTGCCTGCCTTTTCAAAGCCCTCTGCACCTACATTTTCCTCGCCGAATACTATCTGAAGTATTCCGCTTCTGTCTCTTAAATCTACGAAAATGAGACTTCCTAAATTTCTTCTCTTCTGTACCCAGCCCATCACGGTGACCTTCTCACCGATATTGGCATTTGATACCTCTGTACATCTATGGCTTCTATGTAAGCCCTGCATTGATTCTGCCATTTTATACTCCTTATATTTCTACTATATACTTATTCTAATAACTGTTTGGTACCGCTGCTACACAGCTAAACTGCTGCTTATCAGATTCCTATCTGTTAAAGAACTCAACAAACTCCTCGTAGCCCTCTTTCATAAGCTGCTCCTTCTGGAATTTCTTGTTCTTGTTCATGCGCACAACAAGCACCTGCTGTCCGTTTGCTCTTGCGTCTTTTGCCTGATTCATGACATCAACAAGCTTGTCTGCCGGATATTTCTTCTCAACCAGATAAGCCACCTTCTTTGGACTCTCAGGAATCTTGAAGCCGCTCTCCATGAGAAGCAGGATAATTCTCTCAAAACCGATTGAAAAACCACAGGCCGGTACATCATTTCCGGTGAACTTTCCAATCATCTTGTCATATCGTCCGCCACCGCCACAGGCTGCGCCAAGCTCAGGCATTGATATCTCAAAAATAGTTCCTGTGTAGTAGCTCATTCCACGAACAAGTGTAGGGTCAAATACGAGCTCAAACTTTGCTCCCTTTGTAGCATTGACAGCCGTAGCTATCTCTGTCATATTTGTAACCACTTCTTCGTCTAAATATTCACCGAGCTTTTCTGAAAGTATTTTTACACCCTCAGTGACATCCCTTGTCTGCTCCAAAAGCTTGAACAAATCAAGATATTTGTCAATATTTTCCTGTGGGTAGCCATCCTGTGCAAGCTCACTTGCAACGCCTTCCACTCCTATCTTGTCCATCTTATCGAGTGTGATAAATACGCTGTCGTAGTCCTCCTCAGCGAAACCACTGTAAGCAGCCATTGCCTTTAGGATTCTTCTCTCGTTGATTCTTATCTCAAAGTTCTCGAAGCCGAGTCTGCCGATTGTGGTAGTGGTTGCTGTAATCAGCTCTATCTCTGCCAGATTGCTTGGCTCTCCGAGTATATCTATATCACACTGTGTAAACTGTCTGTAGCGGCCTCTCTGAGGTCTGTCTGCTCTCCACACACTGCCCATCTGAAGTGCCTTAAACGGCGATGGCAGGTTGTTGGCATTGTTTGAATAATATCTTGAAAGTGGCACTGTAAGGTCATAGCGCATTCCAAAGTCTACTACATCCGACTCTTCCTTTGCTGTCTCCAGATTCAGCTTCTCGCCTCTCTTCATTACCTTGAAGATCAGCTTCTCATTTTCTCCGCCCTGCTTGCTTGTGAGATTTGCTATATTCTCCATGCATGGTGTCTCTATCGGTGTAAATCCGAAGCTTCTGTATGTATCCTTGATCACACTTGTCACATAATCACGGATTTCCATCTCTGCAGGTAATATATCCTTCATGCCGTTGACCGGCTTTTTGCTCAGTGCCATTTGGTTTCCTCCATCTATATTAAAATATTGAATTCATTAGCTATTCTATTATACTTTTCGGTTTTGCAATCGTCAAGGGTTTATGGTAATTCATCCTACTGTGGCGGATTGCAGATGCCGCACGGAGACAAGCCCATGGATTTTGCTTCATCAAGCGTTACCTCTGTGTCACTCTTTTTCAAGGTGCGACATCCCGCACGGTGATATTTCTTGCCGGTTGCTGTGATATGAACCATAGTCTCGCTGTTTGAGGAATCTGCAGCGCTATTTTCTGCTGCTGAGCTGTCTGAGCCTGATGATGCACTTCCTGTTGTACTGCCTGAAGAGCCGGATTCTCCTGCCCCGCTTCCAGCGCTGCTCTGCGAGCCTTCATTCTTCGGTGTATCCGTCTGAGCGCTCTGCTTCTGCGGAGTGGTGCCATCCAGCCAGCTGTCACCATTCTCATAGTTTATTCCAACTCCGGGCTGCACATTATAGCAATAGACATTAAAAAGTATGCCGCCACCGTTATCCTCAACCGACTTTGCCTCTATGAGAACGCCATTTGCAACTAGATTGCTGCCCGAGAACATCGGAGTCACTCTGTAGAGTACATGATTTCCTGTATTGTTTACATAATCCGCTACCAGATTCTCAAACGGCAGCATTCCCTCTACATTCAGGTATCTCGTGCCGGTAATAAGATTCTTCGGATTGGCATTCTCCCCGGCAAGCTGATAGCCAATAAGATGACAGCGATTATATAAATACCTGTCCTTTATCACATCATACTTCACCGTATGCCAGCCTGATGGCTTTATCATGCCTATCTTGCCACGCTCCTCAGTCGGCATGATATCCTTGCATATATTGGCATAAGCCACACCACATCTGCCAAGTGAATCCAAGTCACTGTAATTTTCAAAAGCAGTGGTAGTCATATCGCTGTCCGTAAAAAAAGGCTCATTATTGTTGACGGCCACGTATGCCTTGCCATCATATGCAGGAATCGCATCAAGGGAAACATAGGAATTGTTGTTTACCAGATCCTCCTGTGGCTTCCCTGCATCCGCCTGTCCTGTACCGTTAGCACTTGAATCAGCTTCCGCCGGGTCACTTCCGCCCTGTATATCATCCGCATTATCCTTGCTGCCTAAAGCACCGGAAGAATCCTCACCTGCCACTACAGCTCCTGCGGCATGCTCGGCACCTTCAGTGCCGGATAAATCAGTGGAGGCACAGCCTGTAAAAATTGTAGCAATTGCAAGTAACTCACATAGTGTAATTGCTGCTGTTTTCCTTAACTTTAGCCATATGTTCATATAAAATCACTCTTTCTATCAATCGATTTATATTGGATTTTCCCTAATTACAATAAATTAAATGAATACTTAAATTACTAAACCTAATATACTTTTATTTCCTCGCTTCATTTATTATAGCAAACATTTGTTTGTTTTTCAATCCTTTCTTATTTTATCCCATCGCAGCCTCGTAGAAGCAAGGCGTAGATAAAACCGTTGCCGGTTGCAACAATGTGCAACTCGCAACTCTCTCCTAAGCGAATTCCACCACAGCGTAAGGACCGTAAGCCCCACCCGGCGGGGTGAACACGGACTCTCGTGAGAGCGCATAGCGAAGCTGTTTAGATACTGTAGGATTATGCCCATGAAGAGCAGAAATGACTTGCCAAGGAAGGCAAGTCAAGGAGAACCGCGCCATGGAAGGCGCGTTTCGACGTTTTCGTCAAGCCTATAAAAACCCAAAGGCATAATCCGTACAGTATCTTAACAGCGCAGCGTAGCGAAAACGAGAGTCCGTGTGCACCACAACCGGGCGGAGCTTACGACCCGAACCAACTAAAAAAGCCACCCAGGCATAACACCCGGTGTGGCTTTTAATCATGTATTATGAAATTATGTGAATCACCTAATGTGAATCGACACTGCTATATTGCAGAACAAATCTACTCGCAAAGCTTAGAAAACTCATCCGCAACAAACTGAACCTTGGTTCCGATAATAACCTGAACAGAATTCTTGCCAGGCTTCATAACGCCTGCAACACCTGCAGATTTAATCTTCTTGTCATCAACCTGAGTGATATCCTTAACCTCAAGTCTAAGTCTTGTGATGCAGTTATCAATGCTTGCAATATTGTCTTTGCCACCGCAGCCCTCAAGAATAGTCTTTGCTACTGCTGTGTAGTCATTGTTAGTAAGCACTGCCTTCTTCTCTGCCTCGACATCATCGTCCTCTCTACCAGGGGTCTTAAGATCCCATTTCTTGATAGCGAAATAGAATACAATGTAGAATACGATAAAAGCTGCGATTCCAAGAGGAATGATGAGCCATGTCCTTGCTGCAGCCGGAAGTGAAGATGAGAATAATAAATCCATCGCGCCGGCTGAGAATGAGAAGCCTGCTCTAAATCCAAGAGCTACTGTAATCATTGTGAAAATACCATAAAGTAAAGCATAAATCACATAGAGAACAGGAGCAAGGAACATAAATGCAAACTCGAAAGGCTCTGTAACACCACAGATGAATGCACAGATAGCTGCAGAAGCAAGGATACCGATGGCAGCCTTTTTCTTAGCAGGCTTTGCACACTTAACCATGGCAAGTGCTGCACCAGGAATACCAAACATCATACATGGGAAGAAACCTGACATGTACATTCCGAGGCTCCATGAAACATCCTTTGATGTCTCGCCTGCCCAGAAATGAGAGAGGTCTCCAAGTCCGATAGTATCGAACCAGAATACGTTGTTTAATGCGTGGTGTAATCCTGTAGGAATTAACAGACGGTTCAGGAATGCATAGATACCTGCGCCGACTACGTCAAGACCAACGATTGCTTTACCGATAGCTACAAGAGCACCGAAAAGTAATGGCCATACGAACAGTAATACTACAGATACAAGGATTGAAACAACACCTGCAATAATTGCTACGCAACGCTTGCCACTGAAGAATGACAGCCAGTCAGGAAGCTTTGTATCCTTAAATCTGTTGTAACACAAAGAACCAATAACACCGGCTAAGATACCGATAAATGGGTTTGCAATCTTGTCGAATGCAAGTGTCTTTGTAGCGCTGTCAGCGATAGATGGCATGATTGTTGTAACAAAGTCTGTAGACAGGAGTGTTGTCATCATCAGCCATGAAGCTAAAGCTGCAATACCGCCGGTACCGTCGTTCTTTTCCGACATACCGACACCAACGCCGATTACAAAAAGGATGGCCATGTTGTCAATCAAAGCGCCCCCTGCTTTAACTAAAAACAGACCTATTAAATTACGCACTCCCTCGATGTCACCACCCTGCATGGTTGCAGGACATAAAAAATATCCAATACCCATGAGAATACCACAGATAGGAAGTACTGCTACGGGAAGCATTAAAGCTTTACCCAGTTTTTGAAGAAATTTCATAAATTTCCCCTCCTTTACATTATGTATACTAAACTGGAGATACTCCAATAAAGTTCGTTATTATTATATAATTATATTCAAATCTACGCGAGACTTAAAATCTCATCACCGGCGGATACATCACCCTCTTTGAGCATCTTTATCTCACTATAATCAGCAGTGTTGCCAATTAAAACCGGAGTAATGACATTAAGATCTGCTGCCTTAATCTGCTCCAGGTCAGCCTCCATCAAAAGGTCGCCCTTCTTCACCTGATCACCAACGGAAATATGTGATGTAAAAGGAGCCCCCTTTAGTACCACTGTATCCAGACCAATGTGCAAAAGCAGCTCGACTCCCTGAGTGGTCGTCATGGTAAAAGCATGCAACGTATCAAATACAGCTGTCACCTCACCATCCGCCGGAGCGTAAAACCTGCCCTCAGAAGGAATCACGGCCACGCCGTCTCCCAATATCTTCTCAGAAAATGTAGGATCCGGAACCTCTGTAATAGGAACCACTCTACCGTTGCACGGAGAACAGATCACCTTTCCCTTTGATTTATTCTTAAAAAAACCTAACATGATATCTCCTTTCCGTCGATATACACACTCACAATATCCAAATCATCATTGAGAAGCACAAAATCTGCTCTCTTTCCTGCAGAAATGCTGCCTGCTTCATCATAGATGCCAATCTCCTTAGCAGGATTGGCTGTAGCACACATAATTGCCTCCTCAAGCGGAATACCTGCCTGCCTTACTGTGAAACGCATACAATCCATCAGATTGGTTGCCGAACCGGCAATTGTCCCATCATGGAGTGTGGCAAGCGAACCTCTGACCGTCACTGCCTGTCCACCGAGTGTATACTCACCATCCTCAAGCCCTGTAGCTCTCATGCTGTCACTTATTAAAATCATGCGCTCAGCCCCAAACATGGCAAATGTCGCCCTGATAACCGACGGATGAATATGCACTCCGTCACAAATGAGCTCTGCATGACATTTTTTTGAATCTCTCACAGCCCCGATAACTCCCGGATTTCTGTGATGAAGCGGTGGCATCGCATTATACAAATGTGTAGCATGGCTTGCACCATGCTCAATAGCCTCTACTGCGGTGTCATAATCCGCCGCTGTGTGTGCTATTGAAACCACAACACTTCCTCTTACCCTGTCTATAAAATCAATCGCGCCCGGCTCCTCCGGAGCGATATCTACAAGCTTTATCAAGCCATGGGCCGCATCCTGAAGCTCACAGAAATAATCATAATCACATCGCATGATATTCTCTGCCGCCTGTGCGCCCTTTTTAGAAGGACTGATAAAAGGTCCCTCCATATTGATACCTACAAGATGTGCACCACCATGATAATTATAATCACCGGCATTTTTCATGACACTCAAAAGCTCATCCCTTTGAATGGTCATAGTAGCCGGACACACGCTCGTCACTCCTACAGAAGCCTCGTATGCTGTAATCACATCAAGTGCCTCTTTGGTGCCATCACACATGTCAGCTCCCTTGCATCCATGAAAATGAATATCCACAAGATAAGACCTGATGCAACTATAATCTCCTGCTGTGCGCTGTCATTAGCCGCGTCCGTGTCAGCTGTTCTCTCCAAAACACTGTCAAAACGGCCATCCTTAACGACAACATCGCCTTGCATAAAGCTGCCATCCTCTGTAAATACCCTTGCATTTTTTATTATCATATACATGCACCTTCTCAACTAAAAAACATTTACAGGCTGCTCAGTGCAGCCTCATCCGCTACAAGCGTAACATCATTGTGCAGCTGCAATACAGAAGCCGGCACCTGTGGTGTAATCGGTCCAAAGAAAGCCTTGTGCACAATCTCTGCCTTATCCTCACCACTTGCAACAATAAGAATCTTCTTAGCCTGCATGATGGTCTTGATGCCCATTGTATAAGCCTGCTTTGGAACATCATCAGCCGATGCAAAGAAGCGCTTATTGGCCTCAATAGTAGACTCTGTCAGATTCACACAGTGTACCTGCTTGTCAAAAGACTCGCCCGGCTCATTAAAGCCGATATGACCATTGTGCCCGATACCAAGAAGCTGTAAATCAACACCGCCAAGAGACTGAATCAGCTCTGTATAGCGCTTGCACTCCTTCTGTGAATCTGGCTCCATGCCGTTTGGCAGGTGAGTATTCTCAACCGGAATATTCACATGATCAAACAAATTCTGATGCATAAAATAATAGTAGCTCTGGTCATTCTCACGGCTTAGTCCCTTGTACTCATCAAGGTTCACCGTCATAACCTCTGAGAAGTCCAAATCCCCCTTCTTGAACCACTCAACGAGCTGCTTATATAAACCGATAGGTGTAGAGCCTGTAGCCAGTCCCAATACACAGTTAGGCTTCATAATCACCTGTGCCGATACGATATTTGCAGCCTTTCTGCTCATATCTGCATAATCCTTAGCATGATATATTCTCATGAAAAATCCCCCCAATTCGTAAAATATACCTAATACTATCTGCACAACCTTCAAATGTGCTGCTTGATTGCATATATGCATTTTACCTTATATAGGACATTTTGTCCAGTACTTTTTGTCATATTTTGCATATTTTGTAAAAAAAATATTAAATTTTAGTACAGTAAAGTGATAAAATTGCATAAAAATCCGTCTCACCCGAACCTATAATTTTTCACCTACCACCCTGCATCTCTTTCTGCATAACTAAAATAATCCGTTACACTTATATCTAGTATAGCGGATTACCCTGTAACATACAATTATTTATAATCTTGAGTGTCCAGCCACAGACCATCATACTGTCATTATTAAGAGAAAATGACAGCATATTTTTATCAGAGAGCAGTGAATTACTTTGTCCCATATGTCAGAAAGGCGGTCTTGTCTTCCGTGATTAGCATTGTAAGCAGATAAGCACAAAAGAAACCACCGCAGGAATTTAGCTTAATTAAAGCGTTAAATTCTGCGGTGGTTTTAATTATGCAGTCTTTTTAATTTCTATATCCATAATACCAATACCAATATAGCGCGTTCACCAGATTTTTTAATTCAGTAGATGAATTTCCGCTATTAATAACCTTCTGTGAATAGCTGAACGGACCATAGTCCAGCTCGAAAATACAGGCCTTATTCTTTCCGGTGACTTTGCATGCATAATTACTATTCAGGTTGCGTGCCATTATTCCGTTTATATCTACACAATACACCCCATCTGAAGCCTTTTTAGGTGTCAGACTGACTTCATTGCCATATGCATTAACATAGCTGAACTTGTAATTGTTTATATCACAGCCTTCGTTCACCATAAAATAATGTCTTACTGTCATCTCAGACTTACATATCAGAGAGCTTCCGTAATATGTCAGTCCATTACTCTGACTATTTGCACTATCTGTTTTAATAACAGCCTTATATGCAGCAAAATCAGCTACTGCGACAATTTTATCGGTATCGCTTAAAATAGCATTTGCCGGCTTATCAGCGTTATATTTAAAGAAGTTCTGCGCTGCGGTTCCATAGTTTAAGAGTGCCTTCACCAGCTTAATTGTTTCTTCCGGATACTCGTTTGATTTTGACAGGAGCTCAGTGGCATATTCTTTTACACTGTAAGTGTACTCATTTCCACTATTACCATCCACCACCATTTTGGCTTTAACCGTATCTGACATCTGTGCAGCATTTAGCGGACATGCAAACTTATATATAACCTTTCCGTTTTTCTCAACAGGGATTGCATCGTTTACGCTGACCTTATATGGCTGGCTATTATTCACCGTAAACTCCATATATGCGTTGCTGTTTGATTTGATACTTTCAGGAAGCTCCATATAGTAGTTCATATCAATATTATCTTTTAAAGTAAGGCTTCTGCCAACAAGCTTCTCAGAATCTTTTTCTACATTATTGGCGGTAAATGCTTTAATACAGAAATTACCATACACATTCTTATAATTCCAACTGTGGGAATATGCCAACCCTGTACCATAGAAATAATAGCTTGCCGTATTATCACTTGACGCATGATTCTCCCACACCATTTCATTATTATAATTTACATCACCGACCATCGCTGCCTCAAGGTCAATGGCAGGTATATCAGTAGTCACTACAACCGAATAGCTTGTCCCAGGCTTCAGATTAACCGCTGCTTTAAGTGGAATTGTATATACTCCGGCATAGGTTGTCTGCCCTGTAGTAGTAGCAGTCTCCTGCTTTGTTCCGCTAGTTGGCTTTGTCTTATCTTTTAAATCTGTATAAATCTCTATTGTATAATTCACATTCGTTTTAGATGTAATAGACAGGGAAACTGCTTTTAAGTCCTCAGAAGATACTCCCTGTTTTGTCTGAGTAGTAAAAACATTGGCCAATTTCCTATAACTTTCTTGACGGGCTACATTTAATCCTCCATCAACCTGATAGTTGTTATCATATCCATCATTAGCAGAAAAATCAAACACCCAAGCCGTATCGGATAAAGAAAACGTTTCATATGACATCCAGAAATAACTCTGATCATAATATGAACCGGTTCCGTCTCCCCAACTATTACGAATAAGCCATGCACCATCTTTTTCAGGTTTAACACCATCTCTGAAATTATCTTTAGAATAGTTATCATCCCATCCAACAGCCATTACCGCATGACCTGCTCTGTTATCTGTTTTATCATTATAACTGTTATTTATATAATGATATCCGGTATCATTATGACTATACATAATTCCCACTGCACCATATTTTTTTATGGCTTTTTTCACATCTGATGCATTTCCCTTGATATTAATCATGTATGTATTTTCCAGATGTGCCTTATCCTTTGAATATGCATATTCATCAGATAAACCTGTATTAAGAAAAGTATCAATAGTGCTTGCTGTATATCCGTTGCTTGCCACCTTACTATATGGTACATCACTCTCGCTTACCGGACCACACCACTGTCCCATTCTGCGTGCCGCCATCAAATAGTTGCCACCACGATTGAGATAACCATACTGAACACTTGTATTATTCATATAGTACTTTGCATAGTCCCCCACTGTTCCACCAAGCGGATCTAGCAGCGAATTATATGTATAATATGCCAGATGCAGTTCACTAAGATCTATATTTTTATCAAACGCACCATCATTAATCAGATCAAACTCTGCAAGGCCTATTGACGAAAATGTCCAGCATGTGCCAAGAGGATTTTGATTACGAACAGACGGATATTTCGCCTTGATATCGCTGACTCCATTTGCCGGATACCTGCTCTCTATAGTTTCATCTGCAGAATATCCCCAATCATCAGAATACGGCACCGCCTCATCCGGTTCATACACCGGTGTATTATAATCCAAATCACTCAGAATATATCCACTTGTAACGCTATTTTCTACAATTGGCTGTTGTTCTGTTTCAACGCTTTGTCCTGCTGACACCGGTTCTGCTGCCACCGGAACAGCCGCACCTAATATCATAGCCGCACTTAAGACCAATGATAAAAACTTTTTTGTCTTCATTCGACTTCCTCCATTGTATTAACTCCTCTTACGTTTCTTCTTCAAATGTAGGTAAAACCACAACTGACGTCACATTAGTCAATCGGTATAATTGGAAGCTCTATCACTCCGTTATCAGATTTCGGTTCATTATTATTATTCATTCCTGAATTGTCATTATCTGAATCATCTGTGCCTGAACCACTATCTCCTGAATTGTTTATTTCAGATTTTTTATCGATCTTATCACCTGTTTTATTTACATCGTCTGAAGTGTTTTCTGATTCATCATTTTTCATTATATCAGTCTCATATGAATTCCTGGAATCATTATTATCGGTGTTTTCTGATGAGCTCTTTGTATCACCAGATTTGTCCTTATCATCGACTACTGTTGCTTTGTCTTTTGAGGAATCTGATGAATTCTTATCCACATTACCAGTCTCAGTATTTTCTGTATCCAATATCATCTCTGTAGCTGATACTGCCTCTGTGGCTATTTCTGAGCTTGTTTTATTTTCAAGCGCTATATTCTTTGCAGACAGTGCTGCAACTGTAATTGCTACGCCAAAAATCAATATCACTATTGTGCTAACCATTTTTTTGTTAAAATTAAATTTCATTTTCTATATCCTAGTATAATAATGGTGTAGTCAATCAAGACTACTTGGTTAATAAGATTCTATAAATCAGATAACTAAAGAAGGAATTCTTCCTTC
>OGEP01003538.1_pt1 | contig 11616 bp, 9 predicted proteins | sample 1570721 | NCBI WGS metagenome assembly OGEP01 (sample SAMEA2582131, study PRJEB24529) | metagenome | biome: Human gut stool | place: China | collected 2011 | reverse complement strand
AAAAAAAGGGCGGTTCACAACATCGCTGTTTATTGTAAAGAAAGATATGCCGAAAAATCAGTAAAGAGAAATCATGTTGTACGATTTTTAAGGAAACGGATTTCAGAATTTAAGCTCAAGGAGGCCAAATCATCTCCTCGCCATGGGGCTCGGATTTTGCTTCGCAAAACAAGGAGGATATTATGAACGTATTAGTTATCAACTGTGGAAGCTCTTCATTAAAATATCAGCTCATCGATTCTGAGAGCGAAGCGGTACTGGCAAAAGGTCTCTGCGAGAGAATTGGAATCGACGGAAGACTGGTATACCAGAAGACCGGACTGGACAAAGAGATTACAGAAGCTGCAATGCCGACGCACAAGCAGGCAATCCAGATGGTTTTAGATGCACTGGTGAATCCGAAGACCGGCGCAATCGCAAGCCTTTCCGAGATCGATGCTGTCGGACATCGTGTCGTACACGGCGGAGAGAAGTTCGCAGCATCCACACTTCTGACACCGGAGGTATTAAAGGGAATCGAAGAGTGCAACGATCTTGCACCGCTTCACAACCCGGCAAACCTGATCGGTATCGATGCCTGCAAGGAACTGATGCCGAACGTGCCGATGGTTGGCGTATTCGATACCGCTTTCCATCAGACAATGCCGAAGAAAGCATATCTCTACGGTCTGCCTCATGAGTATTATGAGAAATACAAGGTCAGAAGATACGGTTTCCACGGAACAAGCCACAGCTTTGTATCCAAGCGTACCGCAGAGTTCCTTGGCATGGATCTTAAAAATTCCAAGATCATCGTGGCACATCTCGGCAACGGCGCATCCATCAGTGCGGTATTAAACGGTGAGTGTGTAGATACCTCCATGGGTCTGACACCGCTTGAGGGACTTGTCATGGGAACACGTTCCGGAGATATTGATCCGGCGATCATGGAGTTCATCGCAAAGAAAGAGAACCTTGATATCGAGGGTATCATGAATGTATTAAATAAGAAGTCCGGTGTACAGGGAATGTCCGGTCTCTCCTCTGACTTCCGTGACCTGCAGGCAGGACACGAGGCAGGCAACGAGCTTGCAACCAATGCGATCGAGGTGTTCAGCTATCGTGTGGCAAAATACATCGGCTCCTATGTTGCAGCAATGAACGGCGTAGATGCCATCGCATTTACCGCAGGTATCGGTGAGAACGTGAACCTGGTTCGCGAGAAGGTAATGTCTTATCTCGGTTATCTCGGCGTGACGGTAGACCAGGCAGTGAACGATGCAACCCATGGCGATGAGGCGATCATCTCTACCGCGGATTCCAAGGTAAAGGTATGTGTGATCCCGACCAACGAGGAGCTTGCGATTGCAAGAGAGACGGTAGCGCTTGTAAAATAGTTTTTGCTGTCAAGGAAAAATCCTTGACAAAAAAGCAAAAAAGTGATTGACAAACCAGGGGCGTCTATGTATAATTGGTTAGGTGTGAAAACCTCATATGTATGAGGCGAAGGAGTAAACCATGCAGATCGATATTTCAGAGATTGTATCTTGTGAGAACAGAGAAGTTACCGAGAAGGTTCATATCGAGCAGGATACGTTTGTATCGAGGCTTGGTGAGTTCCCGATCACAGAGAGCGCGCCGTTTGATCTTAGGATTGCGAACCGCGAGGGCAGTGAACTGCTTTTGAGCGGGGAGACAGATCTTACAGTATCAATCCCGTGCAGCAGATGTCTTACGGAAGTTCCGACGGACATCCACATTGTCATCGACAAGAAGCTCCGCATGGACGGAACGGAAGTTGTGGATGATGAAATGGAAGAAACAGACTACCTGATTGGATTAAATCTGGATATAGATAAGCTTATCTATGGAGAGATTTTGGTGAACTGGCCGATGAAAGTTCTGTGCAGAGAAGATTGCAAAGGAATTTGCAAGGTGTGCGGAATGAACCTGAATAAGGGGAACTGCGATTGCCAGAGAACAGAACTGGATCCAAGAATGGCAGCAATCCAAGATGTCTTTAACAAATTTAAGGAGGTGTAAGTAAATGTCAATTTGTCCAAAAAATAAATCTTCCAAAGGAAGAAGAGATAAAAGAAGAGCAAACTGGAAAATGACTGCTCCTGCATTAGTAAAATGCAGCAAGTGTGGAGAGCTGATGATGCCTCACAGAGTATGCAAGAACTGTGGCTCTTACAACAAAAAAGAAATTATTCCGCAGGACTAATTCCAGCGGTACAGAAGAGATCCGGATTTCCGGGTCTCTTTTTTGTGTAATAGGAAGGAAGTTTCCTAATTACACAAAAACACTTCGCGGGGATGCGCGCATTTTGCTCTTTATCTCGTTAAAGAGCAAAAGTATTAAGAAAATGCTAAGAAGTGGTTGCATTTTTTATTCCAGATATTTACAATAATATCTGTAACGTCACAACAACAAGGAGGAAATGTTAGTGAAGAAGGGATTGAATGAGACAGAAACGAAACGTTCCGCTAAGAGAAGCGGAATGGCTCGCAGAATTACAGCACTGGTTCTTGCAGGTGTGCTGACATTCGGAGGTACGGCAACCGTATCTGCGGCAACATTGAGAGATGTATTTGATGCACAGTATTATTCTGAGACCTACAGCGATCTCAAGGATACATTCGGCACGAACCAGACAGCATTGTACAAGCATTATAAGACATTCGGTAAGAAAGAAGGCAGAACAAGCACCGCACTTATCGACGTACAGAAATACAGAGCAGCGTACCCGGATCTGGATGCGGCATTCGGCGATAACTGGGATGCATATGTGAATCACTACATCAAATACGGCTTTAATGAGGGAAGAAATTCTTTCGGCACCTTTGATGCAAGAGCATACGCAGACAGATATCCGGACTTAAAGGCAGCATTCGGTTACGATGTGCTTGCGCTTTACAAGCATTACTTAAAGTTCGGTAGAGCAGAGGGAAGAGATGCGAGCGCAGCTGTAGCAGCAACATCCAGCTACACAGAGTCTTCTTACAGCGGATCTTCTAATACAGGAAGTGCTGACAACGGCAACAATACTTCTACCAACACAGCACCGATCAGAACAAACGGCCGTCTGACAAACCCGGAGACAGGTGCACCGGTTGCAGGCGCAACAGTTACATTCAGACTGACAAGCTTCAATGCAACAGCAGAGGAAGCAGAAGCAGCTACAGAGTCTGTTGAGACAACGGCTGAGACGACAGAGTCCACAGAAGCTACAGAGACAACAGAGTCTACAGAAGCTACAGAGACAACAGAGTCTACAGAAGCCACAGAGACAACAGAGTCTACAGAAGCTACAGAGACAACAGAGTCTACGGAGGCAACAGAGTCTACAGAGGAGACAGAGGAGCCGGAGAATGGTCTGGTTGTAGGCGATGGTTACTATGAGATTACCACAGACGCAAACGGTTACTATGAGATTCCGGAATTCGTACCGGGTGTATACTCCGTTCAGGCAGCAGCTGTTGGTTACTTAACCTTGACAGTGAACTCCATCAGCATCAACGCTGACAATGGAAGCTTCACATTGCCAACATTCCAGCTGTTGAGCTCTGATATGAGCGGTGTGAATACCGTTGCAGGCGTTGCAAAGAATGCAACCACAGGTCTTGGTATTGAAGGTGTAACCGTAAATGTACGTGCGAACTGGAACAGTCAGTCCGGCGATGTGATCGCTACGACTACCACAGATGCAGATGGCAGCTACAGCTTCTCTCTTGAGAGAGGTTACTACACCCTTGAGTTTGCAAGAGACGGATTCGTATCCACTTTTGTAAACGTAGCAAGCTCCAATGCAATTGGTGCATGCGAAGGCGTATTAAGCCCGACCAGCACAAGCGAGGTTACCAGCACAGAATTCAGAATCGTTCTTACCTGGGGTGAGACACCGAGAGATCTCGATTCCCACCTGGTTGGATTAGATGATGCCAACTCTGTATTCCACATCGCTTACTACAATAAGGTAGAGAGAGATACGGACGGTAACGTGATCGCATCCCTGGATGTGGATGATGTAAGCTCCTACGGACCGGAGACGGTAACCATCGTAAATGCACGTACAGATGCTACTTACTATTACTCTGTAAAAGACTTTACAGATCGTTATGACGCTACATCCACAAAGATGTCTGAGTCTGGCGCAAACGTAAAGGTATACCAGGGATCTGTTCTTGTGAAAGAGTACAATGTACCTCTGAATCAGGCAGGTTACATCTGGAATGTATTTAAGATTGAGAACGGAAGCGTTGTTGACATCAACAACTACAATGCAGACGAGACCACAATGTATGGTGAGTATGCATCCGAGTACAATTACTAAAATGATTCTTTAGGGAAAAACAGCCGCGGAGACGCGGCTGTTTTTTCTTTATAGGAAAACACTTTGTGCTGCGCCTTTTGTTCCTTGACCGGGGCGTTATGGAAAGCTATAATAAATGAATATGGTACAAGAGAAAAACTGATGGAAACGGATTGAAGAAGAAATGCGTAGAGTGCATAGATGCAGGATGAAGGCAGTGCTGATGCTTTGGGGTATAGGGCTTTTGCTGGGACTGGGAGGCTGTGCAGAACAGACACAGGATGCTGCCGGGGAAGAGAGCGGGACAACGGAGCAGATACCGCAGAGCACGGAACAGATGCCGCAAGGCAGCGGACAGACTGGAGTGGAAACAGAACAAATGGCACCGGGCAGCGGGCAGACCGGGACGGGAACAGAACAAGCGGTACAGAGCAGCGAAGGAACCGGGGTGGAGACGGATGGCGCGGAAGACACTATGGAAGCGGTGCTGGAGCAGGCATTGCCGTGTGTGGTACAGATTTATCACGAGACGCCGGAGGGAGGACATACCGCGGGTTCCGGTTTTATTATGGAAATGACGGATGATACGGTGTATCTGTGTACGAATCGCCATGTCATAGCAAAGTACGACGACTGGGATGTGTATTTTTATGATGGAACCTGCATCCCGGGAAGCAAAGCGGGTACCGACGATGTTTATGATGTGGGCGTCGTGGCGGTTGACCGGACGGCGATTCCAAAGGAAGTGCAGGAAAATCTAAAGACGGTGTCGTATGATCTTTCGAGCTGGGAAGAACTTGGCAATGCAGAGTTGCCGGTCGGAATCGTGCGCATCGGACAGGAAGGCAATGTGCTCCACACGCTGACGGGAAGTCTTCTTCGGAAAGAGACGGAATTCCTGTGGGGACAGGGAGAGAAGGAGACGGAAGTGCGCCTGGCGGTTACTGACGGGGATTCCGGATCGGCGGTTTTTGATGAAAACGGAAAGCTGGTCAGCATGATATTCGGATGTTCACAGGATGCCGGAGGGGAGCGCGACTGGGGCGTCCCGCTTCGGGCGATCGTGTCATGTTATGAGAAAATAACAGGAGAAACATAGGAGACAGAAAGAAGGATTCATATGGGTGATTTTTTTAATTTGGATAATAAGTTTTTTCAGGGACTCAGTAAGGTGGTTGACTGTGTGATCCTAAGCGTGCTGTGGGTGTTCTGCTGCATCCCGATGGCAACGACATTTTTCCTGGCATGGCAGAGCGCATCAGTATTCGGATGGATTCTGTGCTGGCTGACATCGTTTCTGGCGGGACCGGCAACGACGGCGCTCTATTATGCTGTCAATAAGGTAATCCGGCACGGAAGAAGCTATCTGTGGAAGGAATACTGGCATGCGTTTAAGAGCAACTTTAAGCAGGCGGCGCTCGCAGCGCTGATTCTGACAGGAGTGGTTCTGTTTCTGGGACTGGACTGCTATATTATGTATCAGTTTGCTGCGCAGGGACAAAAGAGCGGCGTGCTGTATGTGGTTTTCCTGGTACTGATTGTGCTTGTCGTGATGCTGGCGGTATATCTGTTTGCCTACATGGCACGCTTTGAGAACAGTCTGGGGCAGTCGTTTAAGAACGCGGCGCTGATTGCGGTGGCGAATCTTCCGTGGTCGCTGCTTCTTCTGGTGCTTCTGGCAGCGAGCGCCTTTGGCTTGTGGATGCTTCCGTGGCTTATGATACTGCTTCCGGCAGTCTACATCCTGGTGGCGAATTTTATCCTGGAGCGCATTTTTCGCAAGTATATGTCGGCGGAAGATCTGGAGGCGGAGCAGGAACGAAATCAGGAATTTTTCAATTAGAAATAAGCGTATTTTTTATTGTTGATTTATAGAAAGAGTTATAGTATATTCATTAGTAGGCGTGGAGGACTAGACTCCGGCAGGACAGATGGGAGATGGAGTATGCAGCAGAGCAGCGGGGCTGTGAGGACAAGAATCGTATTGGATGCGATGGGCGGAGACTACGCACCGGCGGAGCCGGTCAAGGGCGCAGTGGATGCCGTGAACGCACGGTCGGATATTCAGGTGCTCCTGGTAGGACAGGAGGATGTCGTTCGGGAAGAACTGGCAAAGTATACGTACCCCGAAGATCAGATTCAGGTGGTACATGCAGAAGAGGTGATAGAGACTGCAGAGCCGCCGGTGAATGCAATCCGCAGGAAGAAGCAGTCATCCATTGTCATTGGAATGAATATGGTAAAGCAGAAGGAAGCAGACGCATTTGTGTCAGCGGGAAGTTCCGGTGCGATCTTAGTCGGCGGACAGGTGATTGTCGGCCGCATCAAAGGCATTGAGAGACCGCCGCTTGCACCTTTGATTCCGACGGAGAAGGGAGTCTCTCTTCTGATTGACTGTGGAGCGAATGTGGATGCGAGAGCTTCGCATCTGGTGCAGTTTGCGAAGATGGGTTCCATTTATATGGAGAATGTTCTCGGAGTGAAGAAGCCGAGAGTGGCGATTGTCAATATCGGTGCAGAGGAGGAGAAGGGCAATGCCCTTGTGAAGGAGACATTTCCTCTGCTGAAGGCGTGTGAAGACATCAATTTTGTGGGAAGCATTGAGGCCAGAGAGATTCCGAAGGGAGAGGCGGACGTGATTGTCTGCGAGGCTTTCGTTGGAAATGTCATCTTAAAGCTGTACGAAGGACTCAGCAGTACGTTAATCGGTGCCATCAAGAAAGGCATGATGAGCACGTTGAAGAGTAAAATTGGTGCAGCACTTGCATTGCCGGCATTAAAGTCTACGTTAAAGACTTTCGATGCAACACAGTACGGCGGTGCACCGCTTCTGGGACTGAATGGTCTTGTGGTCAAGACGCACGGAAGTGCAAAAGCAAAAGAGATTACGAATTCTATTTTTCAGTGTGTGACGTTCAAAGAAGAGGACATCAATGGAAAGATCAGGAAAAATATAGTAAGTTCTGCGGAACAGGAAGGAATGTAGGTTATGGAATTTGAAAAGTTGAAAAAAATCATTGCAGAGGTTTTGAATGTGGATGAAGAGGAGATCACGATGGAGACCACATTCGTAGATGATCTCGGAGCAGATTCCCTCGATATTTTTCAGATCATTATGGGGATTGAAGAGGAATTTGACATTGAGATTGCAAATGAAGACGCAGAACATATTGTGACCGTATCAGATGCAGTAGAAGAGATCAAGAATGCTTTAAACTCATAAGAGACAATTTGATGATGTGTCATAAAGCCCTTGTCCGGAAAGCAAGGGCTTTTGTTGATAAGAGGAACCTGCATGGCGGCGTTGCCGCGGGGCACAGAGATTTTGAGGCTTTTTCTTACTCTATACAAAGGCTGTAGGGCAAGAAAAGACCTCCGAAAGAGACGAGGAGGATAATGAAATGTCAAAACTGACAGAACTGGAACAAGTGATTGGTTATGAGTTTAACGAGCAGAGACTGTTGCAGCAGGCGCTGACACACAGTTCCTTTGCAAATGAGAAGCACATGAAGAAGCTTTCGGATAATGAGAGGCTGGAGTTTTTGGGAGACGCGGTCTTAGAGGTCGTGTCGAGTGAGTTCCTCTACAAGGAGCATACAGATCTCCCGGAGGGCGATCTGACAAAGCTGCGCGCGAGCATCGTCTGTGAGCCGACGCTTGCGCTGTGCACCAGGGAGATTGACCTTGGAAAGTATCTGTATCTGGGCAAGGGGGAGAATCTGACCGGCGGAAGAGGACGCAAGTCGATTCTTTCGGATGCGCTGGAAGCCGTGATCGGTGCGATTTATCTGGACGGCGGTTTTGAGCCGGCAAAAGCTTTTATCCACCGCTTCATTCTGACGGATATTGAACACAAGAAGCTGTTCTATGACAGCAAGACAATTCTGCAGGAAGTGGTACAGGGGCATTACGAGGAACCGCTTCACTATGAACTCATCGGCGAGGAGGGACCGGATCACGACAAACGTTTCCTGGTGGAGGCGGTGATCGGGAATACGACAATCGGCGAGGGAAGCGGACATACCAAGAAGGCAGCGGAGCAGGAGGCGGCATATCAGGCATTGCTCTGGATGAAAGAGAGAGGTTTATATGTATCTTAAGAGCATTGAAGTGCAGGGATTCAAATCATTTGCGAACAAGATCGTATTTGATTTTCACAACGGAATTACGGGAATTGTCGGACCGAACGGCAGTGGAAAAAGTAATGTCGCGGACGCTGTGCGCTGGGTGCTCGGAGAGCAGAGTGCCAAGCAGCTTCGCGGCGCCAGCATGCAGGACGTCATCTTCGCGGGTACGGAGAACCGCAAACCGTTAAGCTATGCCTATGTGGCGATTACCATGGACAATTCGGATCATCAGCTTGCCATTGATTTTGAGGAAGTCACCGTGGCGCGGCGTGTGTACCGCTCCGGCGAGAGCGAGTATCTGATCAACGGAAGTCCGTGCAGACTCAAGGATGTGACGGAGCTTTTTTACGATACAGGTATCGGCAAGGAGGGTTACTCCATCATCGGACAGGGACAGATCGAGCGCATCTTAAGCGGTAAGCCGGAGGAGCGCAGAGAGCTGTTCGACGAGGCGGCCGGCATTGTAAAATATAAAAAGCGCAAGGCGACAGCGCAGAAAAAGCTGGAGAATGAGCGCGAGAATCTGGTTCGTGTGAATGATATTTTAGCCGAGCTGGAGCGCCAGGTCGGGCCGTTGGAGCGTCAGGCGGAGAAAGCCCGCATCTACCTGAAGAAAAAAGAAGAATTAAAAGAATATGATGTGAATATGTTCCTTCTGGAAGTGGAGCGCATTGAGGCGCAGCTTAAGGAAGTAGAAGGAAAATATCACATCGCGGACGAGGAATCGAAGGAAGCCAGCCAGTCTTACGAGAATATCAAGAGTGAATACGAGAAGCTGGAACAGGACATGGCTTCCATGGATGACAAGATTGCATCCATTCGTGAGGAGATGAGCCAGTCCACCGTGACCAAGGGAAAGCTGGAAGGACAGATCAATGTCTTAAATGAGCAGATCCACACGGCGGAGATGACCGATGAGCATTTAAAGAGCCGTCTGGACTCGATCGATCGGGAAAAGCAGGAGCGCATCGAGTCGCGCGGTACATACGAAGCGGAAAAGCAGGAACTCGACACAGAGCTTGCAGCGGCGGCGACGGAAAAGGAGACGGCGGCAGAGCAGCTGCGGAACATTCAGGAGGAGATCGCGCGCTGCACCGAGGGCATTGAAAAGGGCAAGAACGAGATTATCGAACTGTTGAACCGCAAGGCATCCGTCAAGGCGAGACAGCAGCGCTACGACACGATGATGGAGCAGGTGAACATCCGCAAGGCGCAGCTGACGCAGCGTCTGCTTGCGCGCAAGACCGAGGAGGCGGATCTTACCTCCGTTCTGGAAAGCTATCAGAAGGAGCTCGATGCGGTGAACGCGTCGATCGCAGAACTGAAGAAAAACGCTGCCGGTATGGATGAGCAGAACCGGGAGTGGAAGCGCAAGTCCCTGGAAGCCAATCAGAAGCTGGAGAGCGCGGTTGCACAGTACCATAAGCAGCAGTCCCGTCTGGAGTCTTTGAAAAATATTGCGGAGCGCTATGACGGCTACGGCAACAGCATCCGCCGCGTCATGGAGCAGAAGAGCCGCAACGCGGGAATCCTTGGCGTTGTTTCCGATCTGATCCAGGTGGACAAAAAGTACGAGACGGCGATTGAGACAGCGCTTGGCGGAAATATCCAGAACATCGTGACCGAGGACGAGGAGACGGCAAAACAGATGATCTCCTACTTAAAGCAGAACCGGTACGGACGGGCGACGTTTCTGCCGCTGACGAGTGTGGACGGCAAGGGCAACTTTAAAAACACGGATGCCTTAAAGGAGCCGGGAGTCATCGGTCTTGCCAATACCCTCGTGAAGACGGAGGAAAAATATGCTGGAGTGACCGCTTATCTGCTCGGCAGAGTGATCGTGACGGAGAATATCGACTATGCGATCAAGCTGGCGAAAAAGAACCGCTACTCGTTGCATATTGTGACGCTGGAGGGAGAATATTTAAGTCCGGGCGGTTCCATGACAGGTGGAGCATTTAAGAACAGCAGCAATCTGCTCGCAAGAAACCGCGAGATTGAAGAACTTGAGAAGAATGTAAAAGATCTGGACAAACAGATTGCAGAGCTTAAAAACCGTCTGGAGGATATCAGGACGGCGCAGAGCCTGCTCGCGGAGGACGTCGAGAGCAATAAGGCGAGCCTGCAGGAGGCGTACATTGCGCAGAATACCGCGAAGATGAACGTGGAGCGCGCGATGGAGCAGAAGAACGAGAGCGAGAACGTGTTTGCAGGCTTACAGATGGAGAACCGTGAGATTGAGAGCCAGCTTCGTGAGATTGCGGAGAACAAGGACAAGATTGCAGAGGAACTGCAGTCGGCAAAGGAGCGGGAGGCACAGATCGAGGAGGAGAGCGCCGGATTCCAGAAGATTCTGGATGAAAATGCGGGCAGAGAGGAAGAAGCCCAGAAGGCAGTATCCGATGTACAGTTAAAGGAAGCTGCCGTGCGCCAGAAGTTAGAGTTCGTTCTGCAGAATCTGGAGCGTGTGAACGGAGAGATAAGACGTTACGAGGAAGAGCGCGAGGGATTCGTCACGGAGGCGAAGGAAGCGAAGGCGGACGCCGAGAAGAAGCGCCACGATATTGAGGAGATCAAAAAGACGATCCTGGCATCAAAGGACAATTCCGAGCAGCTGGAGCAGGCACTGAAGGAGCACACGGCGCGCAGGGAAGAAATGTCCTCGGAATACAAGGGATTTTTCCAGAAGCGCGAAGACATCTCCAAGAAAATCTCCGATCTGGACAAGGAGATTTTCCGTCTGAACAGCCAGCGTGAAAAGCTGGAGGAGGCGCACGAGTATCAGAACAATTACATGTGGGAGGAGTATGAGCTGACCCTGCATGCAGCGATGGATTTCCGCAACGAGGAATACACGGATCTTGCGGCGATGAAGAAGATGATCGCGTCCATCAAGGACGAGATCCGCAAGCTGGGCGATGTCAATGTCAACGCTATCGAGGATTACAAGGAGATCTCGGAGCGCTACGGATTTTTGAAGACCCAGCATGACGATCTGGTCGAGGCGGAGAAGACGCTGGTCGGCATTATTGAGGAACTCGATACCGGCATGCGCAAGCAGTTCCTGGAGAAGTTCGCGGAGATCCAGACCGAGTTTGATAAGGTATTCAAGGAGCTGTTCGGCGGTGGAAAAGGAACGCTGGAACTTATGGAAGATGAGGATATTCTGGAAGCAGGTATCCGGATTATTGCCC
>OGEP01003537.1_pt1 | contig 11619 bp, 10 predicted proteins | sample 1570721 | NCBI WGS metagenome assembly OGEP01 (sample SAMEA2582131, study PRJEB24529) | metagenome | biome: Human gut stool | place: China | collected 2011 | reverse complement strand
ATCCACAGCTCCTGACACCTGAAATCCTTTATTCATATATCCGAAGCGCCCCAGATCCTGAACGGTTGTCAGGGCGCCGCCATTTACTATTTCCAGACTCATAGGTATGCCTCGTATTCTTCCGCTGTGATCGGTACAAAGCGGATATAGTCTCCTGCCTGATAGAGAAATGGCTGTTCTCTGTCAGGATCATAAAGTTTCAGCGGTGTTCTTCCGATCAGCCGCCAGCCGCCAGGCGATTCCAGCGGGTAGATACCGGTCTGTTCTCCGCCGATTCCCACACTTCCTTCCGGGATCTTGGTTCTCGGATTATCAAGACGCGGGGTAAATAACTTCGGATCCAGTCCTCCCAGATACGGAAATCCAGGAAGGAATCCCAACATATAGATATTGTAGTCTACAGAAGAATGAAGGCGTATCACTTCTTCCTCGGTAAGACCTGCGTGAGCTGCCACATCTTTTAAATCTTCTCCGTAACTGCCGCCGTAGCATACCGGAATCTCCACCACATGATGAGATGTCTCCTGTCCTGCAGATTCTTCTACGGAAATACCGGACAGTTCTTTTTTCAGCTGTTCAAAGCTGATCTCTGACGGATCATAGGTCACCATCAGCGAACGGAAGGTAGGAACCGTCTCCACGATTCCTTTCACATGGGCTGCTGCCACTTTTTCATTCAGGCACTGAACCTTTCGATTCAGTGCCTCATTGATCTCATTTCCAAATTCTACCACCAGAGCACAGTCTCCAGCCGGCAGGATCTTTCTTCCATCTTCCGGTTTCTTCCCGAAAAGGGAACGGAATACAGACCACATAGGTTCCACCTACTTTCTACCGATGGCTGTCAGATACTCATCCATCAGAAGTTTTCTTAATGTTGCAAGGATTTCCGGAGCTTTTCCTCCTACCGGTTTCTCATCGATCTCATGAGCACTCAGGCAGAAGTTGCTGGAGGAACTTACGATAACCTCATCTGCATCCATCATCTCTGCTACAGTAAACGGTCTTTCATCAACCGGGATGCCTGCCACTTTACACATCTTGATCAGATGGACGCGGGAAATACCCGGCAGGATATAATGATCTGTCGGATGTGTGATAAATACGCCATCTTTGATCATATGTACATTACTGTGTGCACACTCGGTTACAATATCACCTCTGTGGAATACGATCTCGTTGCATCCATGCTGTTTACCAAGCTCGGAAGCCATAACGTTCGGGATCAGGTTCAAAGTCTTGATGTTGCAGTGCAGAAAACGGGTATCCTCTACGGTCATCAGTTTCAGAGTCTTGGACGGATCACCGATCTTGGATGGACGGATCATGACCCACAGACGTCCTTTCTGTCCTTCTGGAAATACATGATTTCTCGGTGCAACGGCCCTGGTTACCTGCCAGTATACGAACAGCTCATCTCCGTCAACTTTTTTCACCATCTCGTTCAGAATATCTTTTACTTCCTGTTTCGTATGCGGAATCTCGATCTTCAGCAGTGCTGCACTGTTAAAGAAACGATCCACATGCTCATCCAGATTGAAGATCACATGGTTGCCTGCACAGGTGGCATCATATACACCGTCACCATAGTAATGAGAACGGTCATCAAAAGGAACCACCATTTTGTCGATTTCGTCATACTTTCCATCATAGTAACCTAAAGTCTGCATCATACATTCCTCCATCTCCGGTGCGCAAGCGCGATGTCTCTTCCCTCATCGTTATAACAAAAAAAGATGCTGCCCGGCCCCCAGGCCAAGTAACATCTTTGTTACGCTTGCATTTCACTCATTTGTTGCAATGATTATATATCCAGACTTTAGGAAATGCAAGTTTTTCAGATATTTCTGAATGATTTTTTATTTTCAGCTTTCTATGCAAATATTTTTGAGTTTTATATTATATTTTCAAAAATATTTACATTTTCTTTTATTTGATCAGTTCTTCCGCATGCTTCAGAGCGTCTGAGATATTGGTGCAGAAATTGTCTTTTCCAACCAGCTCCACAAATCCGGCCTTCTCCATCACATGCATCGGCTGCTCATTCACATGAGAAAAGATTGGTGTGATGCCTTTCGCTTCACAATATTTCACCAGATTCTGAAGAGCATTCATAGCAGTACTGTCAAGTGCAGGAACACTTCTCATACGAAGCACCAGACATTTGGTAAAATCTTTCACTACAATGTGTTCAATCGCATTGGCTGCTCCAAAGAACAACGGTCCGGTAATCTCATAGACCCGGATCTCTTTCGCAAGTTTCTGCATATGATCATTAACTGCATCTGAATCATCGTCCACGTAAGTCCAGCTGTCCACGTGCGTCTCATCACTCATGCGCTTCATGAACAGCAGACAGGTCAACAACATACCGATCTCAATAGCAACTACCAGATCAAATACAACGGTCAGGAAGAAGGTTACCAGCAGCACCAGAATATCACTCTTCGGTGCGGTCTGGATCAGATGAGCGAACGGTCTCCACTGACACATATTGTAAGCAACCACGAACAGGATTGCAGCGATGGTCGGCATGGGGATCATTCCTGCATAAGGCATCAGAACTACCAGTACCAGTACCAATGTGATAGAATGCACCATTCCAGCTATGGGAGTACGTCCACCATTTTTAATGTTGGCTGCTGTACGTGCGATGGCTCCTGTGGCCGGGATTCCGCCGAACAGGGCTGAGGCAATATTTCCTGCTCCCTGAGCTACCAGTTCCATGTCTGAACGATGTTTCCCGTTGATCATACCGTCTGCAACCACGCAGGACAGCAGAGACTCAATAGCGGCCAACACAGCAATGGTAAATGCATTTGGAATTGCATCCTCCACAGCTGCAAGGCTCAGTGCCGGAAGGTGGAAGCCTGGCAGTGCATTGCTGATAGAATACAGATCTCCGATGGTAGAAGCCTTCAACGGAAGGAATTTTACCATCAGGATTCCTGCGACCACAGCCAGCAGAGAACCCGGAATCTTTTTGAAAATATAAGGAGAAATAATCAGGATTGCAAGACTTACCACGCCAACAATCACTGCAGACAGATTGACAGTGCCGCAATTTTCAACAAAAGCGTGAAGCTTTTCCATGGTCTCAATGGGTTTTACTCCGTCCAGATAAGTCACGCCAAAGAAATCTTTGAGCTGACCGATCACGATGGTCACAGCAATTCCGGAAGTGAATCCGGTTGTGATCGTAAATGGGATGAATTTGATCAGACTTCCGAAATGGCACAGTCCCATCAGAATCAGAAAGATTCCTGCCAGGATCGTCGCAATCACCAGTCCATCCAGACCATTTTTCGCCACAATGCCAGCTACAATCGTCGCAAATGCAGCTGTCGGTCCCGCAATCTGTACGCTGCTGCCACCCAGAGCAGAGATCACAAATCCTGCCACAATTGCGGTGAAAATACCTGCCTCCGGACCGACACCTGATGCCAGTGCCAGTGCAATGGACAACGGAAGGGCAATGATCGCCACAATGATTCCAGCCGTCACATCTTTGACAAACTGTTCCCGGCTATACGTTTTCATACATGTTAGTAACATTGGTTTCAAAGAACTCATCAGTTAAAAATCCTTTCTTGTTGGATATCCTCGGTTGTCAAACACAACTTTCCCAGTATATCACAAGAAAGGGATTTTTCAATGTTTAATTCGTACAGATTTCGTTTAATTCTTCTGCGATTCTTCTTGCCACATAAACTCCACTGGCTGATGCATGAGAAAGAGAATGGGTGACCCCGCTTCCATCACCAATGATATAAAGTCCACGATGTCTGCTCTCCAGATGTTCATCAATATCAACTTCCATATTGTAGAACTTTACTTCCACGCCATACAGCAATGTATCATCATTAGCCGTTCCGGGTGCAATTTTATCAAGTGCGTAAATCATCTCGATGATTCCATCCAAAATTCGTTTAGGAAGTACAAGACTAAGATCACCAGGTGTAGCTGCCAATGTTGGAATCACAGTACTCTCTTCCAATCTGCGGGCATTGGTTCTTCTTCCTCTCACTAGGTCTCCAAATCGCTGTACGATCACACCACCGCCCAGCATATTGGACAATCTTGCAATACTTTCTCCATAACCATTACTGTCCTTGAACGGCTCTGAAAAATGTTTTGATACCAGCAAAGCAAAGTTGGTATTCTCTGTCCGTTTTTCTTTTCCCTCATAACTATGACCATTTACCGTAACGATTCCATTATTATTTTCATTTACGACCATTCCATATGGATTCATACAGAAAGTACGCACATTATCTTCAAATTTTTCAGTACGATATACAATCTTGCTCTCATAGAGTTCATCCGTCAGATGTGAAAAGATTACTGCCGGAAGTTCTACACGGACACCAAGATCGACACGATTGGATTTTGTCTCAATATCCAGAGATCTGCAGACGTTTTCCATCCATTTGCTTCCACTTCTACCAACAGAGATAATACATTTTTTACACTCTGTGTTCTGTCCTTCTGCACAGATTCTGTATCCATCCTCCAACAGTTCTACTTTATCTACCGGGGTGCGGAAGAAAAAGTCCACTTTATCTTTTAATTCATTATAAATATTTTCCAGAACCACATAATTAATATCTGTTCCCAGATGGCGAACCGATGCATCCAGAAGAAGAAGTTTATTCTGCAGACAAAGTTTTTTGAACTGGGTACCGGCAGTGGAATACATCTTTGTCCCCTCTCCACCGTGAGCAACATTGATTTCATCCACATACTTCATTAATTCGATAGCTTTTGCACGTCCGATATGCTCATATAATGTTCCACCAAAATCATTGGTAATGTTATATTTTCCATCAGAAAAGGCTCCTGCTCCGCCAAATCCACTCATGATTGCACAGACCGGACATTTGATACAGCTTTTTACCTTTTCTCCATCAATAGGACATTTTCTCTTTTCCAGCGGATATCCCGCTTCAAATACTACAATTTTCAGTTTTTCATTTTTCTTCAGGAGCTCATATGCCGAGAAAATACCACCCGGCCCAGCTCCTATAATCGCTACATCATATTTCATTAGTTTTCTCCTGCTCTAAAGACATATAAAAAGGAGCTACCATATCAGCAATCTTTGCCAGGCGGCAGCTCCTCCATGTTGTTTTACTTATCCTTATGTAACTCAATCAGCTCCATAATTACCAGTTTCAACATTTCCGCACCCATCAGCTGATCCTCCGCATGAGCCATCAGAAGACTGATCTGAGGTTCTTCTGAGGACATCTCTTTCTGCAGAAGATCCGCATGGATATGATGCGACTCTACAATATATCGACTTCCTTCTTTCAGCTTATCGTCAGACTCCGAAAATTTTTCCTGTTTTGCAAATCCAAGGGCTTCCATGTAACTGGATTTTGCCATACCAGCATAGGTAATAATTCCCATTGCCTTTTCCGTTATAAACTCAACGCTTACCAATGTTACTCTTCCTCCCCGGTTTCCATCTTAACCAAAGATTTTTCGTAAATCTTGAAAAACGGGAAATAAATTACCATATCAAGAATTACCAGTACAATAATCAGAATTGCTGCCTTAATATCCATAGTTGATAAGAATGCTCCGAAAACACTTGGCATATTCCAGGAAAGCATTGCAAAGCTCTTACCAATCACTCCTCCACTGACAAGCAGGAACGAAATTATTCCATTGACAGTAGATGTCATCAGGAACGGAATAAAGAATACCGGATTCAACATAAGTGGTACTCCAAAAATAATCGGTTCTGAAATATTAAAGAATGCCGGAATAAGACCAATTCGTCCTACGGTTTTTAACTGCTTGGATTTAGAGAAACACAGCAGGATTGCCAGTGCAAGTACAGATCCACAACCTCCAATGATAACAAAATATACCCAGAATGAAGTGGTAAAAGTATAGGGAAGCTGTTCTCCTGCCAGTTTTGCAGCTGCATTTAATTGTAAATCCAAGAGAGTCTGATGCTTCAAAAGCAGGAGATACAATCTGGTAAATCAATCCCGGCAGCGTAGTTCCGCATGCTTTCAGAATTGCAAATAATACAGAGGATATCAGCAGCAGAACAGTTCCAGGAACCAGAGAAGCAAAAGTCTCACTTAAAGCTGCCGGCACACTGTCAGGAAGCTTGATTCTACCCCAGTTATGCTTTCTCATATAGGTATATGCCTCAGCCGTAAAAATAGCAATCAAAATAGCCGGAAGAAGTCCTTTACCATCCATATACGAAATTTCCGCAGTTTTTCCGGCAAAACTCAGCTCAAGCGGATCCACAACCAGCATGATAAAGCTGCCCACCGCCAGCAGACAGGGCATAAAAGAATCCATCTTATAATGTTTGCACAAAAAGTGTACAATTCCGATACAGATGTACAAAGCCATAGATCCCATAGTAACTGCATTCACCCAGCTAAGCAGCAGGCTGTTTTTCTCTGCGAAAGCTGCCCATGCCAGCAGAAAGCCATTGGTTGTAGTATCTGTAACAGGTGCTGCACTCAGAACAGAAGCAATTCCTCCTACAAGTGTGATCGGCAGAATAGATACAAAAGCATCACGGATCGCACGCAGGTGTCTCTGTCCACTCATCTTATTTGCCAGAGGCATAACTTTTGCCTCCAGAACACTGTTTATCTTATCCATGTTCATAATCAAAATCCCCCTTTTTTATAAGTATTCCTGAATATCTTTCAGAACTCCCTTACCATCCATCAGACCATAACGCTGGGGACTGATTCCCACTATGGGAATGTCCGTCTCCTTTTTAAAATCAGGAATGCGGAAACGAAGCTGCGGACCTACCAGAATCACGCTTGCACCTTCAATGTGCTCTAAAAACTCTACCTCCCCATAAGCTGCGATATCCAGTTCTTCCTCTGAAGCCTCTCTCATCCGCTTTGCAAGCATTGCTGTTGACATACCACCATTGCATACTAATACAATTTTTTTCATAGTTTTCTTCTTTCCACCCTTTCTCCCTTACTTTCTATTACATCTTTAAACCAATAGTAAGATTTCTTTGGTCTGCGACATAATCCATTCTCAAAATCCACAGCTACAAGACCGTAACGTTTTTCGCATCCATTTTTCCATGAATACAAGTCAAAAGAAGACCATGCGAAATAACCTCTTACATCCACACCATCATCCATAGCATTCATAATTGCATTAATATGGTCATTCATATAGGAGATGCGCCAGTCGTCCTGGACACAATCCACACTCACATCCTCATAACAGCCAATTCCATTTTCTGTAATAAATATGGGTAAATGATAACGTTCCCATGCCCGAATCAACCCATCATAGAGTCCTTTCGGATAAATTTCTGTATCCCATTCCGTATACTCGGAATCCGGATCCTGCACCTGCTCAAACCAGTTCTTGACAATTGTTTTGCTTGTGCCTTTTCCTTTCTTACCGGTGTTGTTGACAATCAACGTTGTTTCACCTTCTGTATACGGTTTTACAAGAGTACGGGAATAATAATTCAGTCCCAGAAAATCCACATGATTATTACGGATAATCTGTAAATCCGCCTCATTCATAAAGGATAAATCAATTCCTTCTGCACTTAATTTATCCAACATGTCCTGGGGAATTTCTCCCTTAGCCGCCGTATCCAGCACCCAGTTATTACAGTAGTTATCTGCATAACGCATTGCTTTCAGAGTCTCAGGCCTGTCATCTACACCATCCACCGGTGTATAGGAATGGACAATACCGATTTTTCCCTGTATTCCTTCCTCCCGAAAAGCCTGTACAGCCATGGCATGAGCCAAAAGTACATGCCATGCTCCTTTTACGGTCATTTGCGCACTATGACACTCTGGTGGATAGTTTCCAATAAAATACCCATTGAAAATGAACCAGCGCGGCTCATTAAAGGTAGTCCAATAAGTAATCTTTCCATCAAACTCCTTCATGACCACACGTGCATAATGCATGAATGCATCGCAGGTTGCCCGGTTCTGCCAGCCTCCTTCTGCTTCCAGATACTGTGGCAGATCCCAATGATAAATCGTCACAAAAGGCTCAATTCCCTGTCTGAGACATTCATCAATAAGATCATGATAGAACTGAAGTCCTTTCGGATTCACAGTTCCTTCTTTGTCCAGAATGATCCTTGGCCAGGAAAGCGAAAACCGGAAAGAATTCTGTCCTCCCTCTTTCATCATACAGATATCTTCTTTATATCTGTGATAAAAATCAGATGCTACATCTCCGTTTTCCAGTCCTTTTTCATGTAGATACGCATCCCACATAGAGTCAACTTTATCGTCCTCATTCCAAGCCCCTTCGCACTGATATGAAGCGGTAGCGCCTCCCCACAAAAAGCTATTGTTCATGCTACGTCCTCCTTTTCTCTGCAAGAATACTTTAACATGCAATCAAACAAATAAAAAATGGAAATTTACCGTTACGAAACGGAAAAACCGCGGGATCGGTAATTCCGAAAATCCCGCGGTTCTGATATCAGCCTTTTATAAACTCCTCTACAAATTCTTCATAGTTCTGCTTCTGTAACAATCTTTTGATTCTGTCTTTATCATCGAGTCTTTCTACGATACTGCCATATAGCTTCATCATATCCTCATTATCCTTCGGCAGGGAAAACATAAATACCAGCCGCACCTTCTGCCCGGACCAGTCCATTGTTTTTTTTAATACAGCAATGGCAACCCCTGATCGTAATGCTTCCTTTTTCACCGGATGAGGAATTGCAAAAAGATTTCCAAAGCTGGTTGGTGCAATCCGTTCACGCTCCAGAATCAATTCTTCATAGTTTTCATCACAATATCCATATTTCGTAAGTTTCCCACACATAAGATGAATAAGTTCTTTCTTCCCTCTGACATCCGGTTCATAAAAAAACAATCTCTCATCAAACTGCAGACGAAGCATCTGATTTTTCGTCCGTTCGTTTTTTAATTCTTTCATACATCTCTCTATCTTCTTTATGTCTGTTTCCATTAAAAGCGGGCTGCATAAAAGAGATGGCACATCAAATTTTTCCTGTAATCCTGCCGTCATAATGATAAAGGAAGGTAAAAAATCCCGTATAATCTCCAATTCAAAAAGTGAAAAACACTCCACTTCTATGAGTTCATTTGGAAAACAGAATTCCAGCCGTGTCTGATAGTAAGATACATTTCTGCCACTTACAGGATCGATCACCGCAATGCGCCAGCACTCCCGGTTCATTTTTTCTGCCAGGCACATCAAATGGAGTGTGATAAAACCTATCTCGTCCTCCTGAATATTAACCTGAAACTGCTTCTGAAACTCTACCATGATAAATACACTGATATCATAAAGGAACGGAAACTTTTCCCGAATTTCCATTATCAATGGATTTTCCCATTGCCGACCGTGCTGTGCCCTCCCAAGGAGTGCCAACAAATGCATCAGAAGATTATTTTCAAATCCACTGTCCTGCTTCAGTACTATATTATAGCTTGTCTCAACTTCATTCAGAATATGCTTGATAAACTTCTGAATTTTCACGGTACGCTCTTCTTCAGCAAACTGTCCTCCGCTTCTGGCAGACAGCAATGAAGCCACATAGCTTTGTTCCACTTCATTCAGCAAAAGTGAATAACGCTCCTCAATACATTTACAAAGTTCCTCCGCATGGGGTACATTCCTGTTATTTCCCGTAATTAAAAATTCTTCTCCAGAATTTCCACTCTTTACGCTGTCAATCAGAATACCAATATGGATAAGAAAGGTCAGCAATTCAATATCATTGAAATCCAAGCCATTTTTTCTTGAAAAATCCAACAGCAGTTTCTTCAATTCCTCCGGTGTGGAATAAATAAAGCAGTTTTCATAAGAATCCAGATTAAATTCATGAGTTTCCACCTCCTTCATAAGGAGATTTGTATGGATTTGACGCCGCACTTGTTTCTGGCAGTCCAGGTACAGGCAATTCTTCTTTCGCACAATACTCGTCTGGTATCTGTTAAGTATTCCTGCATTCAACTCCTGAATATCACTTTCCAACGTAGATTCACTGATATAATAGTTGTCAGCCAGCTCATAATAGTCAACCTTATCCTTTACAAGAATCTCTTTTAAGAATTCTTTCTTCCTATCATAACTGTCCACCCCCATTAAGGCGTCATTTATCTCCTTCTCATCAATCCTAAACCCTTTCCCTTTGACAGGAAACAAAACTGTTTCTCCATTAATACGGTTTATTTCCTTAATCTCTTTACGAACTGTCTTTTCACTGATCTGGAGTTCCCTGGCTATCTCTTCTGCGGTAGCATGCTCTTTATGAACAAGTTCTTTAATAATATTTTTCTGACGTATACTATATCCCATAATGCTACTTATATGATAATCTGGAAACTCATTATCATAGTTTTCCTTTCTTTGCCGGATTCTTAATCACACATAATTCATCCCATCAGGACTTATTCTCATTCTCTTAAATTTATTATGGTTCTCTACACTGATATTGTCAACAGAGGAAATATATAACAAATTGATTTCACGCTTGACACCCAAGTGTGGCTCTGTTATATTTTTAACAGAATAAGTGTCGGCTAATCTTCGATTGAGTCGGTGAAAAGGGAAATGGGTGTGAGTCCCATGCGGTGCCGCCGCTGTAAGCGCACGATACAGGGTTGTTTTCTTTCACTGTCCTTTTCTCAAAACATGGATGGGAAGAGAGAAAACAGACAAGACCCGCGCAAGCCAGAAGACCTGCTTATTTTTCTTTTGCTGTCACGGTCCATGACACTTGCGAAAGATATAGGGCGCAGTGCGTCCAGATGCCGAAAACGGGTGCATCATCTGATCCATAGAGTTCAGATGATGCTTTTTTTATGGGCTGATTACAAACTACATATTAATGGAGGAAATCTTATGAAAAAGAGAACAGTAAGCGTATTGTTAACTACCTGTCTTGCAGCAGGTATGCTGGCTGGATGCGGTTCCACATCCGCTGATACTACAGCCACTACTGACAAAACAACAGAAGAGACTACCAACGAAACGGAGAGTACAGATGCATCTGAGGCTTCTGAAACTGCCGATGCAGACAGCGACTATGAGCCGGTCACCATTACTCTGAATCTGGAGCGTTCCGGTCTTGGCGAAAATGTTGAATACACTTTCACCAAGAAACCATCCGAAGTCGTTGCTTCCGGTGATCAGATGGCTGACTTCTTCTTTGATCTGGGACTGGAAGACCAGATGGCTGGCTACACGAAAGGAAGCTGCTGGAGTACTGTATCCCAGTATCCGGCACGCGACAAAGTTCCACAGCTTCTGGAACCGGGTAAAGGTCTTTCCAATATGTCCAAGGAAGAGCTGCTGTCAACCGGATGTGATTTTCTGATTGGCTGGGACTCTGTATTTTCAGACAAAAACTTCAGTAAAGAATTCTGCGACCAGAACGGTATCGCAACTTATTTCCCATATGTGTGCTCCGACAAAGCAACCTTTGAGGATCTGTACAAAGATTATGAGACCCTTGGTGCTATTTTCCAGGTACAGGATGTAGCTGCTGAAAAAGTACAGGCTATGAAAGATACTCTGAAGAAAGTAAAAGACACTTTGGGTGATGAAGCTTATGAAAATCCGGTCACTGTATTCGCTTATGACTCTGGT